>Ga0326511_10002421_pt1 | contig 15175 bp, 13 predicted proteins | sample 0_2496_0518_D_FD_203701 | JGI IMG/M metagenome (GOLD analysis project Ga0326511, IMG submission 203701) | Bovine rumen microbial communities from UC Davis, California, United States - 0_2496_0518 | ecosystem: Host-associated > Mammals > Digestive system > Stomach > Rumen | place: USA...
GGAGTTCTCCTTTTTAAATAGCGGGCGCGACCCGCCCTTTCACGTCTACAAACTACACGGGCTACCGTGGCTTTCCCCAGTCATCACGGGAGAAGAACGCGATTCCGGCCGCGCAGAGCAGTATGATGAACACGGCAGTCCCTATCACCTGCGCATTTCCTTTATCGCTTCGGTGAGGTTGGCAACGGCCATATCTAATTTGGCTACACCGGTATTCAAAGCTGCGCAGGTATCGCGCAAATCATCTACGCAAGTGGCCGTCAGCGCTTGCGAGTCCTTTAACTGAGCTGTAGTGAACTCGAGTTTCAGGACTTTGTCGTGAAGCAGTTGACTGTCGCGGTCCCTCGATTCCTTCGTGTCACTTCTATCAGCCTTTACTGCTAAAAGGTCGCGCCATACCTTTACTAACAAAGTAAGCTCGACTATCAATCCTATTAGTGCAGCTACAAGTTTCGGGTCCATATTTCCTCCTCCTAGTCTCCGCTCGCGACGCCGAACACAGATACGCAAATGTTGCCTGGCACTGTGAACGTCTGGCCAGCAACTTCAGTGGTCAGCGGGACACGCAATACTGCATCTACAGGTGAGACGTTGAGGCCAGCGCACAGTCCGATAGCCTTGAACGCCTTCCAGTCGTAGCCGTTGACTACGGACTCGGTGTATGTCTCGAAGCCAGTGTCCATCAGCCAGCGAGGACTTGTCTCGCCGTGCGCCAGGATGTAGAATGACATCTGCCTACCGTTGAGGGAGTTGCCCATCTCGATATCGTAGCCCTTCATCGTGACCAGGTTTCCGTTGTACATGATGGCGAGACCGTCAGCGCCTAGAGGGAATATCAGTTCAACGAAGCCGTTGGAGATGTCAGTTGCGGTGAGTACGACGGACGGGTCTTTAAAACGGAATTCCCAGAATAGACGCTTGGTCTTTGCGTAGTGGAGGTTGCCGCGGGCATCGACCGAGATGTAGTTAGGATGGTTCTGGTCACCATCAACGCCTGTCATAGGAGGCTGCCACGTGCAGTCCCCGCGGAGGAACTTAGAGCCGTCCCCGGTGCCGTTCGCCTTCGGTGCCAGGCCGTTTTCAGTAGTCGTGAACACTTCATAGGTCGTGTCCGTGGCACTGATTACGTTGTTCGAATCAATGTTGATGTTGGCCCCAGCCGTGTAAGTGGCACCGCCAGCAGCACTGATTACGTTGTTCGAGTCGATGGTGATGTTTGTCCCAGCCGTGAGCTGGGCCTGGGCTCCGATATTGCTGCGAGCCTGTGCTTGCTCCGTGGAGGAGAGGCTCTGCGCCACGTTGCTCAATACTTTCTTAATTTGTTCGCTCATGTTCTCTCTCCTTATGCCGTGAACCACTGTAAGCCGACACCAGACTTGAAGAAGTTGTTGCCCTGCAAGCCGTAGGCATCGGTAAGACCACCCCAGTTTTCAGGTGCTGCGTTGGTTACAAGGAACGCCATGTACACTGTCTTGCTGGAATCATAGGTCCCGTAATGTTTATCTGTGACACCGAAGTTGTCGTAGCTAAGAGTACCTGGCATGTCGCCAGCAGACTGGCTTGCAGACAAAGTGCCATTGTAGCCCGTCGTGGTAAGAACCCAAGTAATGGCTCCGGACGTACCCGACTCGAACTGCACGAATGCAACACGGTAGTACGTGGCTGCACCTGATGTGGCAAGGCCATTCTGCTTGTTCTGTATCATCGTCTTTCTCATGTTCACGCCGGCATAGTCCGAGACTGATGCCTGGGTAAACACGTACAGTTCCGGTTCAGTAGACCAGTCAGGGGCCGTTGAACCGCAAGACCACTTTATCTTCGGGTTGTTGTTCTCTACACGGGCGCAGCCCATCGTAGTCGATGCTGGCATCAGCAAGCCTCCCCACGACAGTGGTATCTGCTGGAGCTCGGCTAAGCCCGTCTGCGTATTGCTACCGCAATTCTTAAAGGTCTCGGAATGCGTAGTTATTGTCGGGATGTCCTTCAGGTAGTTATACAGGGCAAGCGCTCCCGTAGTTACGTTGCTGCATCCGTAGAACATCTGCGATACGTTCGTGATGTAGTTACCGAACGGGATGGAAGTGGGAAGTTCCGTAAGACTTGTTCCATTACAGCAGAACCTGTCCATCGTTTCGATGTTGTCGAGGTTGTTGAAACCGACGAACTTGCATGTGCACGTGCCCATCTGTGATGGCGTAAGACGGCCAGTAATCGCTGAGCTATTTATGGAAGTGAACAATGATGCAAGGCCATATAGAGGGTCTTCAATGGAAATCACGTTCTTCCTTGAAGCCACGTCAAGCATCCACCTGTTCGGTGAGTCCGAAACCTTTGTCCACTTGTAAGTCGAGAAGCCCCCGTTACTAATCAAAGTATGTTGTCTCGGGTCGAAATCGGACTCGGAAAATTCGAGAATGATTTGCGGATGCCAGTACTTCGTGTATACGGCGCTGGCGTTCTTGTCTTCGGTAGTATCCGGTACGAACTGCGAAGGGTCATCCATCACGAGACGGATGGGCATGTGGTAGTTGAATGTGTAATACCAACTTCCACTCCAAGGCCCTGACATTCCTGTTTCTGTTTCAGTGATGTAGTAGTAATAACCATAATACGCGCTAGAACCAGAGTCGTACTGTAAAGTGTACGCCTTGCTCTGTATGGTCGAGCCTGGATTAGACTCGTACCACCCATGGGTTTCAGCACTATCGAGAAGTTTTCCATAGCCATATACGGTAAGGGCAAACTCGAATAAATCCTTATTGTTTACGGAATACGACATCGCGTTGTACATTTCAGTGTCTGTAGGGACGTGCCAACCTGGACAGAGAGTTGAGACAGTACGTTCCAAATTATCGCGAGCCGGAGCATTGTAGAACAATCCCCTATCTCCATAGGTTGTCTGGTCGAATTCCCAGTAAGCGCAAGACTTGGAAGCATACGAATCGGAGTAGTCCGTAAGAGTTGTAAGCCCTGTCCATACCATGTCCAGGTTCTTGGCCATCCACACGGAACCGTCCGGCATCTTCACAGTCGGATAGACCTTGCCGCCGATGGTGGCGTGGCCCTTCTGTACTGGAAGGCTACCTACCCACTTACCGGGGGAAGTCTGCAGCTGGTATGTTTCGCTTCTGTCTGCTGGCATGGTTACCACCTTAGCTCAAGGAAACCCAGGCAAGACCGTTTGCGGTCACCTGCAACACCTTGCCAACATCAGTCGTAGTATCGTACGATGGAATCTGTGCATCAGCTGAGATTGTGATTGACGACGGGCCTTCGGTAATGGTCACGTTGCTGCCGGCAACCATGCCCATCACTACGGGCTTATTTTGTATGTAGCTCGGGTCCGCCGAGTCGGATTCCGTCCAGTCGGCCTGGGCGCCACCACCAGATTCAGTCTCCCAGGATACGCTCCCGGTGCCTCCGCTGTATGAAGCCTTCAGGACCTTCCCGTCGTCGGACGAGGTGACGGCCGGAACCCCCTCGGGGAGTTCCGACTTCGTCGCGTAGGTCGTGGACAGGTCATTGCCAGCGGCATCGCACTCGGCACGCTTGGCATAGATGTCGTTACCGTCAATGGTTTTTGCAAATGTCGTTGGCATTGTTTAACCTCTCCTTAGATTGTTACAGTACCGATGGTAGGCACAGCCACGCTTGACCAGGCATAGGAACCTGTGCCGCCAGAGTATGAGGCGGCAAGTAATTTTCCGTCATCGGCGCTGGTCACGGCAGGGACTTCGTCGACACTGGGCGGGGTTGCCCACGCGAAAGTTCCTTCGCCCTGGCTGTACGATGCCTGGAGAATCTTTCCGTTGTCTTGGTCGGTAACGGCCGGGACCTCATCGATTGCCTGGACCTCGCTCTTGGTGGCGTAGGTGTTGATGATGGAATTTCCGGCGCCGTCACCGTCGCTGATTGCTGCGTAGATGGTGTTGCCGTTAATGGTTCTTGCGTAAGTCGTAGACATTTTTCGGTCTCCTTTTCGTTTCTTAAACTTTGTCATTTCCAGCCGGATGGAATCTGTGCGAGTTCGGCCGCCCCGCTAGAAGTATTACGGCCACAATCCGTGAAGCACCATTTGTGATTCGTTGGCGGATTGTCTTGGGTAGAGGCCTGCTGATAGAGAGCGAGCGCGCCGGTTTCTACGTTCACGCACCCAAAAAACATGTCTTGCATGGTTTCCGTTCGCTCAGTGTTGAACAGAGGGACAGCAGTGAGGGAGGTGCATTCCCAAAACATGCGAGCCATCTCTCTCACTACACTAGTGTCGAATACGTTGGTGACAGCGGTGAGGGAAGTGCAGTCAGCAAACAGGCTTAGCATGCCCCACACTCCGGTCGTGTTGGCACCAAGTACCTCCTGTATTCCGGTATCACCCGCAAAAAGCCTAAACCAGTCCCTGCTGCCGTTTCTGACATCCCATATATTCAATTCGGGGTCAACCAGAGTCTGGGAATTACCCTGTGTAGGCCTACGCCCGGTGATGTACTTGAGCCGGATAGTATAAGGCGGGAGATGTAACGGGTTGTACGGGTCCGGAATCTCCAGGCCGTACCCGGCGTGCGACATGAGTCCATTTCCGTTGTATGAAATCCAGATATGAGCCATGGCCTACCTACACAGTCACCGTACCCACTGTTACGCTGCACGCGACGGTGACATCGTTAGCGCTTTCCGTTAGGGTGATGTTGTTGCCAGCCACAAGTTCCTTCAATGCCGGGACCGTAGGGATTGTCGGCTTATTTTGGATGTAATCCACCGCCGAGGTGTCGGTCTGCGCCCAGTCGGCCTGTTGCTGGGTGAAGGACGACGTGCACGAAATCGTGTTGTTCGTGATGGAAATACCGGTGCCGGCCGTAAGCGTGTCCTGTTTCCCCGACAGGTCTGTCTTCGTGGCAATCGTAGTCGTGTCCACGGAGAAAGTCGTTCCCGTCAAGTCGAGGCCGCTCCCGGCGGAATACGTGGTGTCTGTCGCGCTGATTACGTTCTGCGCAGAAATCTGGACGTTGGAGCCGGCGGTGAGCTTTTCCTGGTAATTGCCGAGGGTTGCCGGCTGGACTGCGGTGGCACCGAGTGCTGCACCTGTCCTGATGTCGCTCAAGTCGGAAATAGTGTCCTGCTTCCCGGCGAGTCCATTTGAGAGCGCCGTGGTGGTCGCGTAGCCGTCGAGAATCGTACCGAGTTCGGTGTCGGTCACATAGTCGGCGAGTGTCGTGGCCAGCGAGCTGTTGGTCACATAGTCATTAAGAGCCGCAGGCTGGACTGCGGTGGCACCTGCCGCCGCCCCTTCACGGATTGTCTGCAAGTCGGAAATCGTATCCTGCTTGCCCGCAAGGTCCGTCTTTGTGGCAACCGTAGTTGTGTCTACGCTGATTACGTCGCCCGTAATGTCGATGCCGGTTCCTGCCGTGTACGTGCTGCCGCCGCCCGTGGCCGAGATTACGTTGTTCACGATAGTGATATTTTCACCGGCGGTTAGCACGTCCTGTTTCCCGGAGAGCCCGTAGGTCAGCTCGCTCTTCGTCGCGTACTGCGAGAGGTCGGAAGTCGTGGCGTAACCGGAAAGGATGGTCTCGAGTTCGGAATCGGTCACGTACAGGCTAAGGTCCGGGCGGTGCTTGATGTATGAGGGCTTGGTGGAATCGTCCTCGGTCCAGTCGGACTGCGTGTCCCTGGATATTTCGGAATAGTATTCCTCGACCCACTGCTTCGTCGCGCACGTGTCGGGGACAGCGTTTATCCCGGAATAAATCCTGTGCACCTGCAGCTCTACGCTTACGTGCTCGAACGCGTTCACGCCCTCGATGTCGAGATATACGTACCCGTCGGCCTCCGGCTTGAAGTCGTAGCTGAACTCGCAGAGAACCGGGTCGTTGCAGGAATTGTCGATGTCGAAGTTCCTGCGCGTGACGTGGGAGGTTCCCGTGCCGTCGTTGAACTCGAGGTTCGCACTGAGTGTCTCGTAGTTTACGCCGGACCCTGTCGGGTCGACCTTTACGGTCGCCGTCATGTGGTAGAACTTACCGGCGCCAACGTGCAGGCCGTGGCCCGTATAGGTCTCCATGGAGCCTTCCACGTATACCGGGTACCAGTTGCCGTTCGCGATGTTCTCGGAGGAGCACTTGACCCATTCAAGGAACTCGTCGCTGTCGCCCGGGGCCATGCCTATGTCGTAGGTGGTCATCGAGCCGACGCTGTACTTGTCGACCTGTATGCTGCCGTCGGTCGACACGATGTTCGTTCCGGAGACCCCGCCGCCGGATTTCTGCGTCCACACCGGGTACTGCGAGAAAACCATGTGCCCGTTGGGCTCGTACATCTCGACGCGGTAAGTCAATGCCGAATCGACAATCATCACGGCACGGCCATTGAGGTCGATTCCGATATGTTTCGGAGCCAGCGTGCCGTTAAAATCCGTGTAGACAGTGGCGTGGTCATCGGTGTCCGAAATGAACACCTCGAAATAACCGTTGACATTGTTCACGCCTGAGCGGTCCTGGTACTGTTCGCAAGGGTCGAGTAAATAAGCGAGAGCCATCGTGCTCCTCCTGGCTAGAAACTACACCACGCAAAGGCCGGGGAAGTACGTGGTGCCCACGTTGAATGTCGGGACGCTCGGCATCAGTGCGCCCATCGCGAGCTTCACCGAGAACGAGTTGTTCTTGTCCTCGTCGGTCAGGTCGGCAATGTCCGTCACGGCGTAGTAAGTGCGGTAGCCGTACAGGTAGTGCCCGATGGAGTCGGTAATGTCGTTCGTGAAGAGGAACGCGAACACGGCCGAGGTCATGTACGGGTTGATGCCCGTGGGCTCCTGTGCAGACGCGATGCTCCCGTCGCCGTAACCGAGGTACGGACACCAGATGTTGAAGGCGCCGTCATAGATACGCCATGCCGGGTTCGTGCCCTGCGTTGTCGGCCACTTGTCGGCATTCGGTATGAAGCCCGGATTCAGTCTCGGGCAGTTCCCGCTGTTACCCATGTATTCCCACGTGGAGCCGTCGGCGATAAGGCTGTTCCTCGTAATCGGGTGCCAGTGCATGCGCTTGATGCCGAGAGGGTCCGAGCCGTTGAATCGGTTGTCCAGAATGTTCACCGAGGCGAAGCGGCACTTTCCGTCGAGGTCGTTGTGCGGGTAGTCCGATGTAGCGTACACGCCGAACCACACACGGCCAGTTCCCGTGAACTCGTTGTCGCGGAGATAGAGGTTCCACGTGTAGAATCCGGAGCCGTCAGCATAGGGGTAGCAGTCAATCCTGATTGCGCCCGTGCACCCGGTCATACGCAGGTAGTGGACCTTCCATGTCCACGCCGTACGGAAACGCACGTTCACAAACGTAACGGGATAGGACGCCGTGTAGGAATTGATGTTCAGGTCGCCGAGCCTGATGCCTCCGGAGAAAGTGCCCCCGGTCACGGTCACGCTGGTGTCCGCCGGGTTGAACCCACCGCCCGCCACGGTCGTGTCGCAGTCGGTCAGGTTCACTACCGTAAGGCCCTGCTGTGCGGCAGGAAAGTTCAGCTCGGAATCGTAGGCGATTACCTGGATGTCTGAACCGGAAGCGTGCAGTGTCGCCTTGACTCCGTACAACGTAACGCTACGGCCGAGAGTAATCGAGCCGTTCACTACGGCGTTGCGGATTTCGCTGAAGCTGCCAGCCTGGAGCGTGAACGAAGAAACGGTACGGCCGAGAAGGTCGATGTCCGTCTGGCTCCAGAACTGCAGCGTCAGGCGTGCCCTGCGTTCAAGCATCGTATCGAGCCACCGGTTCGCATTGGCGAAGCGCTGGAGTTCGGGCTCGTTGTCGTATTGCTGGTGGTGACCGGCGGAAATAAGCCCGGGGTCCCAAGCGCCTGCGGAAGCGAACACCTCGTCGCCGAAACCGGCGCCCAGGCGGACGTAGTCTTTTGCGGTGAAGAACCCGTCTGGTACCGAGCAGATACGCACGACCTGGAAATACGAGCCGTTCACGTACGAAGTGACGAGCGAGCCCGAGCCCTTGACCGTAATGCCGGTAAGGCTTGCCACGGTGCGCAGTGCCGAATCGTCGAAGTAGTTGGTGGAATCCGCGCACATCGTCTGCGCGCCGCAATGCCAGAACGCCTGCACTGTCCTGAACCAGCTGGAATGCGCCTCCATCCCGGGAGCAGTGAACACGAAGTCCGCCACGTACGAACTGTTGCCGCCGAGCGTGGTGACCTTCGGGCAACGGAAAGTGGCCCCGGTGAATTTCGCACCACGGTCGAATGCGAGTTCCTTCGCTGTTGCGTAGGTTACGCCCGTCGAATACGTGCCTGCCGGGATGCGCACGATGGGTGCCGTCTTGAGCAGGAACGAGCCGACTGTTGCAGGATAGTTGAGCAACAGGTTCATGTTGGCGCTGTCCGAAGCGGACACGCCGTAGACGCATGCGGGCATCATCTCGTCGCCCCACATGAGAATCCACCGGCCTGTATCGGAAACGTCGGAAGCGACGACGTAACCCCCGTCCTCGTCGTTCGTAGCCGCCGCGTCCCACCAGTAGGTTCTCGGCATGCAGTCGCCCGGTTCGTCGTACCAGAGGACGGTCACGGCCTTGAGCGACGGGTCTACCCGGCGGAGTTCCGCCATGGTGTCCACGCGGTTCGTCACGTACTGTTCCGGGTCGAAGTCGAGGCCCCACTGGAACTCGTCAATCCTCGAGAAGTCGCTATCCGGGGATTCCACGGACATCTGCCCTTCCTCGCCTATGTACTGCTCGATGACGATGTCGTAGAGGCCCGTGTCGGTAAACAGGGAAGCCTCGGGCAGGCCGGCATGCAGGAGCTGCGGGTTCTCGGCCTGTACGTACGCGGAGCCCTCCAGGGTGTAAACGTCCGCGTAGGTGTCGCTCTCGTGGAGGTACACCTTCATGCGGCCCTCTACGGGAAGGCCGGTCTCGCGCACGATGTATACGTCGTTAGGCAGTGACAGTTTCATTTGTCTGAACTCCTCCGGTGAGCTGGTTGAACAGTTCGTTCTGCGCCTTCACGTCTTCAAGGATTGCCTTGGTCGTCTCGGTGTTCGCCTGGGTCTTCTTGATTTCCAGGTCGATGGCCTTGTTCTCGACGTCGAGCTGGGCCTTGTCCGCATCGGCTGCGAGTTTGCCCGCGTCGGCACCGGCCTCGAGTTCCTTCTCGACCGCGAGCTCTTCCATCTTGAATTCGTGGGCCTGGCGCTGCTTGAGCAGCTCGAACTCGTAGGAACGAATCTGTGACTGGTTGCTCCTGCGGTATTCCTCGAGCTGTTGCGTGAGGGACATGATTTCCTCGTTCTTCTTCTCGATGGTTTCCTTCATCTGCTGGAGCAGCATCTGTGCCTGCATCTCCATCTCGGTAGGCGCCTGCATGCTGTTGAGCTCCGCATAGAGCTGTGCGAGGATTTCGTTGTCCGGATGGGTCTTGAGGATTGCATTCACGATGGCACGCTTCTGGTTCGGCTCGACAGAACCCATGAGCGCCGTAAGCTCGGCTCTCGCGATTTGGTTCTGCATACTGGCCTCGGGGCCTTGCGCGATGCTAATCTTCTGTCCCGCATGTCCCATGAGTACCATGCACGTGTCGCCGAGCGCCTTGAAGCTCGTACGCAGATGGCTGAAGAAATGCTTTACGTTGTTCTGGAAAACCTGCGACGTGTACATCACTGCCGTGGCGGTAATCTCTCCCTCGTTGTCCGCGAGGCCCTTGGTGTCCACGCCGGTGATTGACGTCATCATGTTCATGGTGCCGTCGATGATTCCCTGCAGGTCGGCGAACTCAATCTTGGGCTGGTACGGTTCGGGAAGCGGGAGCTGCGTTGTCTTGTCGTTTGCGAGACGCTGCGCGGGGATAATCGGGTTTCTCCCGGAACCGGCCTGCTTATAGTACTTATCGTAGTTTTTGAAGCTCTCCATGTACCCGCGCCACTGCGGCTTCGGGGAAAGGGCGAGACGGTCGACGAGTGCGACCATGCAGTAGTTCACGATACGTTGTACGGTCTTGCCCTTTGCGATGAGGCCCTGGTAGACCTTCTGTTCGTTCTCGTTCCAGGTGGCTTCGCCGAATACCGGGAAGACAGGGATACGCTTGATGGGGAGTACGGTATCCTCGACGGTCTCGTTGCCTTCCTCGTCCACTCCCGTCACGACGATGTCGTTCACGAGAGTGACGGAATGGCACCCGTCGGTGTCGAGGTAGTAGTATGTGATAATCGGGATGAGGTCCTTCTTGCCGAAGGCGCCAGTGAATACCGGCTTGCTTCGTTTGTCGGGAACGTATTGTTCGCCCATGTGGACACGAATCCACTCATTCGACCTGTAGTCGACCAGGGCCGTTTCCATGGCATCACTGTAATCGAGACTTTCGGCGTCAGGGTCAAGCAGGCAACGCTCCAGGTCGTCGATGGAGTAGATGACCGGGACCTCGCGGCCGTCGGCCGTGGTGTCGGAACCAAGGGCCATGATGCCGAGGCCGAAGCTGACCGTGCTGAGAAGGGCCTCTTCCGTCGCGAAACGGTTGGAGTCCTCCGAGAAGAAGTCGTCGATTTCCCTGTCGATATCGGCCTCGCCGGTATACCAGACATAAGGAAAAGTCGAATACTTGTTTGCAACGGAATGGGTCTGGTTTGAAAGTACGTTGCACGTAATCCTGTTACGCGTCTCCTCGATGAACGCGTCGTCGTTCTTCGTCCACTGCGTGTGGCCGCTCATGAACTGACGGTCCTCGCGAATCCGGTCGTACATCTCGCTGTACGCTTCCTGCGAACGCGCCGCGAACTTCTTAAACTTGCGTATGATTTCTTCGGAATCTGGCATCTTCGCCTCCGGTACTAAACTACACCGTTTTTACTTGTTCTCGATATCCCACACCGGCCTGTGCAACGGGGTACCCTCGAGCAGGTCGCGTCCTTCCGTGAGGAGCCACAGGTTGAAGTCGCTGCGTTCCTTCGGGTCGGAGTGCCCGGTCTTCACTGCGTCCGGGTGTTCGGCTAGGTATGCGAGGTATTTCTTGGACTTGTCGGAGAGTTCCCCGGCAGAGGCGCCGAGTATAGCCTTCGCGGCCTTGCTGCGCACGCGCTGGCCAGGTGCCGCGTGGGTGGCCTCCTGGTCTTCCTTGACCTGGTCCGTAATGTCCACGCGCCTCATGAGGTTATTTGTCATATCCGCGCGTCCGGCCTTGTTCACGGCCCATGTAGGCAACGCCACCTTGGCGTCGTTCAGGAGCCGTTCCTGTATGGTCGGGTTATCGGTGAGACCGAGAATCCTGCGCATGCGGGAAGGCTCAACTGCCGGCTTGCCGTGCCAGTTGGCGTAGTTCGTGTATTCTGGTATGTGCTCCGTGAGGCCCTGCAATATCTCATCAGCAGAATACGGTACTCCTTCCACGTAGTTCCCCGCGTCATCGAAATGGGCGAGCTTATCGCCAATCCGGTCGACATCGAAATATTCCTGCGGTTCGAGGAAAGGCGCGTTGTCCTTGATAGCCTCGGCATCGCGCGTTGCGGTATTCATCAGCTCAAGACGCTTGTCTTCCATCCCGGTATATTTCTTGTACACCTGGTACCGTTTCCTGGACAGTTCCTTAATTTCCTCTCTGGTCTTATCGTAAGCCTTCTTGAACTCGGCATCAGTCATGTCGCCGATGTCGTGATTGAGCTTGTGGAACTCGAGGTCGCCCGTCTTGTCTGCTATCTTGTTAAGGTACTCGTCCTCGATTCCCTTCAGCCTGTCGATTTCCCCAAGCATCTTCTTTGCCTGTTGTTCAGCGGATATCATGCCGATGCCCTTGTCGAACTCGTCAGTGTACTGGCCAATCGCCGTCATCTGGTTGACGGTATTCTTGGGCTGTAGACGGATGTCACCGTTGTCGATTGCATTGAGGATAGTAGATGCGAGTTCAGCCTTGTCCTTCTCCTCGGGCGTTATCGCCAACAGGTCGCCGCCTTCGTTTGCCGGGCCGTTACGGAACTTGGAGACCTCGCCGGGGGTGTATGTCCCGGACGGACGGACCTTCTGCGTCGTGGTTGCACGTACTGCGTCGGCGAAATCGTCACCGGTCTTGTGCGAGCTCTCGCCGAGACTCTTAAGAATCTCTCGCATCTTGAGAACCGCCGGGGAACGAACCTCGACACTGCCGGCAGCTTCCGGTATCACGGCCTGTCCGAGCCTTGCGAGACTGCGGTTCACGACCTGGTTGGTGATGGCGCCGGTAAGGGCGTCACCAACGCTGTAGTCGGCCCGCTGGTCCATGCCCTCGCCTTCGTCGTATGCGATGTCGTCGGCGCCTTCCATGGCGAAAGGCACCACGGCGTTACCGATAAAGTTCCTGCCGGTCTTGCCGACACCGAGCGCGATGGCGCCGGGGAGGTTCTTTCCCCAGCTTGCGGCCAGCTTGTTCGACAGGTTCGTCACGTGGCCGGGCAGGTTGGCAAGTACGCGGCTTGCGGCCGTGTTGCCGAGACCGCGCCATGCCATTCCCTTGCCGATTAGGGACGCGGCCTTTATGGGAGCCCGAGTCCACATGGCTCCTGGTACGGTCATCGCCAGGTTCTCGACTGCGTCAAGCGCCGCGTCCTTGGCGTCGAAATCTCCGGTGTTGGCGATATGCTCGGTGGCACGGGGGAACAGTAGACGAGTGATGAAGCCACTTACTGAGCCGTCATGCACGGCATCGTACATTGCCTTCTTGTGCTCTTCCTCGGCCTTGTCCTTCACGGCCTGCTTCCATACTGCCTCGACTGTCTTCCAGCCGCTTTCGCCCCATTTCTCGTCGCCCTCGACGGCATCCTTCCAGTCCTTCCGCATCTTCGGGAAGTCCTCGATGAACTTGTCTATGGCGGTACGGCCCTTGCCCTGCTTGGCACCTTCGTCATCGCTCAGGCCGAGGACCTTCACGATTTCTCCCACTACCGGGATGGTCGGGTTGACCACCGTCTTCACGTCCTCAATCCAGTTCGGAAGGTTCTCGTCCCCTCCAAGCGCCTCGATTACGTTGTTCGAATACAGCTCGTCGGTAAGGCCCCGGGTGGTGTCACGCGCGGCGCGGATGTGTTCGGGAACGATGTGGTCCTGGGAACGTGCGTTGATGATGTCTGCTATCTTGGCTGCCATTACTGTACCACTCCCTTGACAAGGTCTATCGTGTGCTTGAGCTTGAACAGTTTCCTGTCTTGCTCGCTGAGGCTTTCCCACCACTTGACAAGCCCTTTCTTGGGCAGGCCCTTTGCCTGGTCATAGAGCGCGTTCGAAGCCTTCACCTTCTTGTTGTATGCTTCCTTCGACTCGACGGTCTTGCCCTTCGTATTCTCGTATATTTCACGGAGCTTCGGGGCATCGGCCGAATTCGGGTCCGCGTCGTGCAGGGCCTTGGCGTATGCGCGGTCGGCGTCATTCAGGGACCCGTCCTGCACCTTGGACCACAGAATGCCCGTGATGGTGTTTGCGTTGGGTCCTTCATCCTGTGCAGCCAGGGCATTCTTCAGCCGGTAATACGAGGAGGGGAGCTCCTTACCGGTCTTCGCCGCCCATTCCTCTGCGCGGATGATTGCTACTTCCGCCTGATTCCTTGCGGCATCGCGTGTCTCGGTATCCTTGGACTTGAGACCCCATGTCAGCTTCTCGGCATTGAGTAGTTCGTTCTCGATACCGGATGCCGAGGCGGAATCAGCGTTGCCACGGGACACCAGGTTGTCGTATGCGGACATGTCGCCAACCTCGGCACGCTTCGCGGCGATTTCCCATTCCCTGGGATTCTTGGCGAGCCCCGGGGTGGCCTTGTCGATTTCCGCTATCTTGTTCGTAATCTGGTCGAGTTCGGTCTGCAGTTCTGCAATGCGCGTCTGTATTCCCGCCCTGTCCGAGGCGGCCTGAAGGGAAGCCCCGTACCCGGTCATGTCGGCGGACGGCTGTACACCGCGCACGCCCTGCTGTTCGGGGACGTTCGGGCGGTAGCCCTGCGGTGCCGCCGCCTGGGCGTTGAAGTAGCCGTTCATGCCGGTACCGTCCGGGACCATCGCGGCGTTCGGCCGGAAGCCCTCCATGGAGTTCCGGTTCATCTCCGCCAGCGTGCCGTCTGCCGGAAGGAACGGGTTCTCCGGCTCTCTCGTTTTCCATCTGTAAGCCATCTCTCAATCTCCTTAAACTGCTGTCGGGTCGTAGTGCTCGTAGCCCCACCAACCGAGTTCCGGGTCCTCCTGCTTCGGGCCCAGTAAGTCCTTGCTGTCCAAGTGGCGGTACCTTGTCGGGTACTTGCCGAAAGCCATGCGTGCGACCGCACGCCCTATGCTCGGGGCGGTGAGCAGGTCCTTTGCCGCCTCCGTGGTCTCGCGCAGGTCGTCACCGCCGCGGTATGTATACCACTTGCCGTTGCCGTTCTTGAACTGCACCTGAATCTTGTTGTCCGTAGTGATGCGGACGCTCTTCACTGCGGAAGAGGACGGGTTGAACTGTATACGCGGCTTCTTGTCCTCGCCGGGCCACCACTGCTTCAGGTGGGGTTCGGTTCCGTCCGCTATGCCCCTGTTGTGGGCCTGCAGGGTCTGCACGAGGGCAGAACCGGCCTCGCCACGCATGATGCCCTTGTTGAGCGCGGGGAGCTTGGTAACCTTGCCGTCCTTCATCGTCGTCTCGTCAAACTGGGTGACCGGATAGTAGAAGTCCTCGGTCATCCCCGGATAGTCGAAGGCGGCGCCGGCCATGCCCTTGCTGGCAAGGCCACGGGCCGCATACCTGCCCACGGTTCCGGCCGGGTTGAAGAATCCCGGGAGGAGCATCTTGAGTATGGCAGGAGACAGGCTCAGTATTTTAGACGCGGACACTGCCATGTGCTAGCCTCCGAGCTGTGCCTTCAGTCCGGCTATCTCCGCCCTGATTTCCTCCGCACGCTTCACGAGCGCGTCACGTTCCGCGCCCCTGTTGCGCATGTAGTCGGCGGCCTCGCCGTATGCCTTGCGCTGCTTGTCTTCCCAGTCCATGCGGCGCTGCCTGTCCTCGTCCTCGATACGGTTGCGGCGGTCCTGTTCGGCCTTCTTCCAGCGCCAGTCCTTGACCTTCGCGATTGTGTCTGCCGCGTCGGTAAGGGCCTGGCCCCAGCCGCCCTTCTGGAACTCGGACCTGGGCGTCTCTATCGTGGGTGTCTTCCAACGGAATGCGATTGATAATGGCATACTCCCTCCTTACAGGAACAG
>Ga0326511_10002422_pt1 | contig 15175 bp, 13 predicted proteins | sample 0_2496_0518_D_FD_203701 | JGI IMG/M metagenome (GOLD analysis project Ga0326511, IMG submission 203701) | Bovine rumen microbial communities from UC Davis, California, United States - 0_2496_0518 | ecosystem: Host-associated > Mammals > Digestive system > Stomach > Rumen | place: USA...
CTCCGAGCCGGCATCGGCACAGGAGGAGATGCAACGGCTACGCATGGCGCTGCGCACCATCCGTCAGGAGGTGGCCGACGTTGTGCTGTCGATTGACACGTTCCGTCCCGATGTGGCGAAGATGGCCTTTGAGGAGTTTGGTGCCGACATCATCAACGACGTAGGCGAGGGCTCGGCTTCGCCGCTTGGCTCTGCGAAAAACTGTCAACTGTCAACTGTCAACAGTCCACTCGAAATGTTCCGTACGGTGAGCCGTCTGGGTGTTCCCTATGTGCTGATGTCGCGCCAACCTACCGTGGAGACGATTCTCATGGATTTTGCCGAGCGTGTGCAGCAGTTGCGCGACATCGGACAGAAGGACATTATCCTTGACCCTGGCTTTGGCTTCGGCAAGACCATGGAGCAGAACTTCGCAGTACTCAACGAACAGGACCGCCTGTTGGTGATGGGACTGCCGCTGCTGGTGGGTGTGTCGCGCAAGAGGATGGTCTACAACACGCTGGGTACGACGCCCGCTGAGGCTCTCAACGGTACGACGGTGCTGAACACCATAGCCCTGATGAAGGGCGCCTCCATCCTTCGTGTCCACGACGTACGCGAAGCCGTGGAGTCTGTCCGTCTCGTAAAAAGTCTAACAACCGTATAAGCCATGTTTATAGATTTCGGACTGAAGGACATTATCGATATCCTGCTGGTGGCGCTGATGCTTTACTACGTCTATCGGCTGATGCGTGAGTCGCGCTCACTGAACATCTTCGTGGGTATCTTGATTTTTATCGTGATATGGCTTTTCGTCTCACAGATATTGGAGATGCGTCTGCTGGGTACCATCCTCGACAAACTGGTGTCGGTGGGTCTCATTGCCCTCATCGTCCTCTTTCAGGATGAGATTCGTAAGTTCTTCTATAACATCGGGGCACACCAGCACTTCCGCCGCCTGAAGAATCTCTTCTCGTCGAAGACAGCCACAGAGCGGCAGCGCGAGGATATCAAGCAGACGGTCATGCCTGTTGTCATGGCCTGTCTCTCAATGTCGAAGAATAAGGTGGGGGCACTGATCGTCATCGAGCGTGCATCGCCGTTGACGGAGGTCATCAGTACGGGCGACATTCTTAATGCCGATATCAACCAGCGTCTGCTGGAGAACATTTTCTTCAAGAATTCACCGCTTCACGACGGCGCCGTTGTCATTGTGAAGCAGCAGATACGTGCGGCGGGATGCATCCTGCCTGTGAGCCACGACCTCGACATCCCGAAGGAGTTGGGACTGCGCCATCGTTCCGCTCTGGGTATCTCGCAGGAGAGCGATGCCATTGCTATCGTTGTCAGCGAGGAAACGGGCACCATTTCCACGGCCGTGCGCGGCAAGTTCCGCCTCCGTCTGTCGGCAGAGGAACTGGAGAGCTTCCTGACTCAGAATCTGGAATAGCGAATTCTTCTTGGCAAGCTAAGCCAAGTCACAATTAAGGATGATAGAGTTCTATCGTTCTTTCTCTGCAATACATTCCATCTCCACCAGCCATGCCGGGCGGCACACCTTGGCGTGGGTGATGATGCGTGGCACGTCGGGGTAGAAGTGTGCCATGTAGTCGTCGACGACAGTAGCATCGGCAAGGTCGCGCAGGTAGATGATGAAGTAGCGTACGTCGGCCATTGTGGCACCGCCGTCGGCCAGCAGCGCGCCGATGTTCTCGAGCAGACGGCCTGTCTGGCGGCTGATGTTTCCGGTGTGTACCACCTCGCCGTGACAGTCGATGCTGGCCGTTCCGGAGATGAAGTATTCGTAACGGTGGGGCAGCGTGATACGTGTGCCACGCTCGAAAGCCACACCGTACTCGTGGGTGGGGTTCAGATGGTCCAGTGCCTTGAGGTAGAGACGGTCGGCAGGCTCTACATCGACGGCCGTTAGGAAGTCGATGGCCACACAGACGTTCTTGCCTACGGCACGGCCGCCGATGCCCGTGCTTGCAATGAAGTGGGTGTCAACGGTGAGTCCGTGCTGCCGGAAGATGTCGTTACGCGCCTTGACGACACCGTCGTAGTTCGTGTCAATGTCGCGCACGTAGATCCATGTGCGCAGACAATGGTCCTTCAGTGTCAGTCCGCGTTCCTTGAGCAGCCCGAGGTACTTCTCGAAGAGCATCACCGTCTGCGTGTAGGAGCCGAAGTTCATCACCTCGTCATCCTGCAGGCGCAGACTGTCCAGCGTGAAGGCGCCGGGCTCGTCGTCCGTCTTCATCAGCAGTCCAATCTTGGCGCCGCCGATGGGCGACTGCTGGATGATGGTATAGTCGGCCTTCGCCACGATGTCGGTCATCAGCGGCGACTCCCGTAGTGCCTCGTCCTGGTTGGCGATGTCGCTAAGGAATACTTTTGTGTAGCGCAGTGTGCGCCCAGCCTGCTCCTCGTCGGAGAGGTAGGCTTTCACCTCTTTGTAGAGTCCGGACAGACGCTCAGGGAAGAGCCCTTGTCCGCAGTCGGTCATTATCTTGTACTGATCCATTGCTTCAATCTCTCAACCTTCAATACTTCAATACTTCAATTCTTCAATTTTTCAATTCTTCCGAACTTCCAACGTACTTCACGGCATCGCCATTGCTGCCTTTCAGGATGTCGGCAAACTGCTGGGGCTTGACCTTGACGGGGCCACTCATGAATTCGGGGATGTTATAGCTCTTCATGAACTGGCGGTGGTAGTCGGGATCTGCCTGCGGCAGCTCGAAGGGCTTGCTGCCCTTGCCCTGGGCGTCGACATGTGCAAAGAACGGACGCGTGTAGTCGCCATCGTCGCGGCGACTGCTGAAGACCACCCAGCGGCCGTTCGACGACCAAGAGTGGTAGCTCTCCGTGTCCTTTGAGTTGATCTCATCCATGGCGCGTACGCTGCCGTCGCTGAGGTCCATCAGGTAGAGGTCAGCTTCGTGGTGCCAGATATGGAACACACCATAGTTACCCAGCGTGAACATCAGGTAGCGGCCGTCAGGCGATACGCGCGGCAACGTGGCACTCTTGTCCAGGCTGTCGGCACGGAAAACGATCTCGCGGGGTCCGAAGGTGTATGTCTCGGGGTCGAACGACTTCTTGTAGATGTTGTATTTGAAGTCGTAGGCGCGGCGTATGGCCTCAGTGGCGTGGTCGACGGTGTCCTGGAACTCAAAGTGGGCGCTGCAGTAGTAAAGTGTCTTGCCATCGGGGGCCCAGGCGGGGAACACCTCAAACTCCGTCGTGTCGTTCTCAATGTTCGTCACCTCGTTGCTCTCAATATTGTAGGCTATCATGTCGCTGACGGCATCGAACACCTCAATCTTATTACGGTTGCGGGTGTGGAAGCTCTGGCTGGTCTTGTTCGTGGAGTAGACGATGAACGGCAGCCACGGGTGCCAGGCGGGATAGACACCAGCCGAGATGATGGAGTCGTTGCGCATATTAATCTTACGAATCTTGCCGTCGTAGCAGATGACCGTGCCGCCGTGGTTCTGACGGGCATGGAACTGCATCCGCTGCGGGTTGTAGTTCTGGTAGTTGTGGCAGTTGACGCACTGGCCGTCGGTCTCCGTGCCGCAGAGCATATTGTTGACCATCACCTCCTCACGGTAGTCTTCAAGACAGCGCTGGCTGAGCGTCAGCTCCTCGTAGGCTACGTAGGAGGGTGAGATGAGACGGTAGCTGAGGTAGGGGTCGATGCTGTCTTTCGACACATAGAGGTGGAACGGCTTGTAGCCCTTCCACGTATCTTCCTGACGGACGAACACCTCGACGGTGATGTCCTTGCCGGCGGCTTCGGTGAGCATCTCGCGCCACTCGTCGGCATCGGGCTGTACGGCATCGCCGCCATAGACTTCCTGTCGGTTGCCGACGGTGTAGCGTGCAACAATCTCGTCGGCATCGCCGTCCCACTCGAACGTCAGCGGTGCAATGTTGACGGGGATGGTGACGTCCGTATAGTCGGGGTATATCTTCGGCGCCTTGTCCACCTTTGTGTAGGTGTCGGGGATGCTGGCATTGTTACAGGCTGTCAGCACCGACATTAGTATCATCAACAAATATATCGTCTTTTTCATCTTCATTCCAATCTCTCAATTTCTCAATTTCTCAATCTCTAATAGAGTTTCTGGTTCCTGACGAAATAGTACTCGTAGAAGTACGTCTGTCCGAAGCGCGGGAAGAGGGCACGCGCCATGCCGTCCTCGTCAAGGTTGGCATAGCCCTGTGCTGCCTGCATCAGCTCCTTGTATGTCTGGGGAACGCTCTTGTCGAAAGGCATGTTGCTGGTGTCGATGTTCTTCTCCAGCTCACCATAGAGGTACGCGGCCTCCTGGAGGTGTGTGGGCATACGCTGGCCGACATGCGTCTGGGCGTAGGGGAAGAAGTTGCGCCAGAATGTCGGAATGTCTTTCGTCCACAGGGAAGCATAGACGGCCTGCTCGATATAGAGGGTGTCGTTGCTGGGGTTGTTGGCAAACTGTGTCATGATGAACTTCTCCACCAGGGTGTTGTCGCTGTTCAGCACGTCGGGGACCTTCGTCAGGTGCATCACGGGTTCGAACTCCTGCGATGAGCCTATCGTCCCCTTCTCGAGCAGGGCCAAGTGCTGTTCGGCCCACTCGCGGTGATAGCGGGTGTGCTTCAGCTGGTTCAGGTATTTCTTCGCCAGCTGTTGCTCACCGCTGACCATGGCACAGCGTATGAAGTTCTTCAGGTTGAAGACACGCCAGCCGCGCTCCACGCCGGCTTCCATGCACCAACGGTAGCAGAAATTGTATTGGCCGTAGTGGAAGTAAAGGGGCACGCCGACGATGTCGACCATCGCTATGGGGAAAGGCGCGTCACTGGCCTTCGAGCCCGTGCGGTACTGGTACATCGTATCGCCCTGACGTCCCAGGCGGAACAGCGCCAGGTTCTTCATCATAACGATGGCACGCGTGGGCTCGTCCTCCAGGTTGGCAGCCTCCTGGCGTACGCCTTCCCAGTCGAGGTCCTCCATATAGTGCTGCATGGCCAGTTCCTTGTGGTAGTTGTAGTCGTCATACCAGAAGTAGCGCACACCGGCGATGAGGACGGCGAGGACGACCACCTGACAGCAAATCCAGATGACGGGACGGCGGATAGTGTCCTTCAGGAGTCGGCTGGTGGCAGCCAACGCTACCAGCGCCAGTGCCAGCACGAGGTAGGGCAGGTAGTAGACAGGGTACTCCTTGTCGATGGTGAAAGCGGGTAGTCCCGTGCGGTAGATGTCGTCGATGATGGTCTGGTTGAACACGTAGTTGTAGTAGGCCAGCGGTACGATGCCGATGGCTGCTGCCGCCACGATGGTGGCCACGATGCGGTCAGTCAGTTTGTAGTCCTCAAGACGCCACGACAGCACGGCCATGAGCAGGGCTGCCAGCAGGGCATAGCAACCGATGAGGGGGTAGAGCAGGGCGGTGCTGACGGCGATGTAGACCGTCCGCAGAAAAAACTTCGCGGGCACCAGCCGATAGAGCCAGACGGCGCTCACGGCAATCGTTGTGCCGATGGTTCCGACAAAGTAGATGCCGCGTAACTTATTGTAGTACAACCAGTAGCCCAGGCTGACGTCGCTAACGAGCAGTGCTGCCACGGGAATGAGCAATAGGACGGCCCACTTGGCGGGAACACGAAAAGCGCGTGCAGTGACGAACATCAGCAGTGCCCACCAGAGCATGAGCATCGTCACGCCTATCCAGGGGTGGTAGAAGAATTCCGTGAAGTAAGTGCCCAGCCATGTCAGCAGCCAGCCCGACGTCACCATCTGTTGCTTGAAGAACAGGGGCGTGTCGAGAAACAGGTTCAGCTCCTGTGCCTTCCACAGGACGTCGCTCTCGTAGGTGAGCAGGCTATATGCGATGGTCACGAGTGCCAGTAGCAGCACGACAGGGCCCAGCAGTCTCAGTTTTTCTTTCATAGTTTTCTGTTTTCAGGGTGCAAAAGTAGTCAAAAAAATCGAAATACAAGATTCTTCGGGGAAAAATCTCTCACTTTGTTTGCGGTATTCCAATTATTTTTCGTACTTTTGCACGCACTACGTATCGGAAGGTTTTATTTTTTCCTAATTATAAAAACAAACTATGGATTTATTAAGTCAAATTGTTGCGCGTGCCAAGTCAAACAAGCAGCGCATCGTGCTCCCCGAAGCAGAGGAGGAGCGTACTCTCTGTGCAGCCGACCGTGCGCTGGCTGACGATCTCGCAGACATCATCCTCATCGGTAACCCCGCCAAGGTCGAGGCCCTGGCAAAGGAGAAGGGTCTGGCCAACATTGGCAAGGCCACACTCATCGATCCTGAGAACTACGACAAGAGCGAGGAACTGGCTGAGAAGCTGGCCGAGGTCCGCAAGTCGAAGGGCATGACCATTGAGGAGGCTCGCAAGCTCATCAAGAACCCGCTGTACCTGGGCTGTATGATCATCAAGACCGAGGGTGCCGACGGTCAGATCTCTGGCGCGCTCTCTACGACAGGCGACACGCTGCGTCCTGCCCTGCAGATCATCAAGTGCCAGCCCGGCATCACCTGTGTCAGCGGCGGTCTGCTGCTCATCTCGAAGCAGAAGCAGTATGGTGAGGACGGCGTCCTCGTCGTGGCCGACGTCGCTGTGACGCCTATGCCCGATGCTAACCAGCTGGCCCAGATTGCAGTCTGCACGGCTCAGATGGCGAAGGCCGTGGCCGGTTTCGAGGATCCCCGTGTAGCTATGCTGAGCTTCTCGACAAAGGGCTCTGCCAAGCACGAGGTATGCGACAAAGTCATCGAGGCCACGAAGTTGGCTAAGGAGATGGCTCCCGACCTGAAGATTGACGGCGAGTTGCAGGCTGACGCCGCCCTTGTTCCCAGCGTTGGTGCCAAGAAGGCTCCCGGCAGCGACATCGCCGGTAAGGCTAACGTCCTCGTATTCCCGAACCTCGAGGTAGGAAACATCGGCTACAAGATGGTACAGCGCCTGGGTGACGCCATCGCCATCGGTCCCGTCCTCCAGGGTATCGCCCGTCCTGTGAACGACCTCTCTCGCGGCTGCTCCGTTGATGACATCTACTACATGATCGCCATCACCGCTTGTCAGGCTATGGACGCCAAAAAGTAAAATTGAAGAATTATAAAATTGAAGAATTGAAGTTATGAAGATTCTTGTTTTAAACTGTGGTTCGTCGTCAATTAAGTACGCGCTGTACAATATGGACGATAAGAGTGTGATGACCAGTGGCGGTGCCGAGCGTGTGGGCTTGGACGGTGCGTTTGTGAAGGTGAAGCTCGCCAATGGCGAGAAGAAGCAGATTATGCACGACATCCCCGAGCATACCGAGGGCGTGAAGTTCATCTTCTCATTGCTGACCGATCCTGAGATTGGTGTCATCAAGAGTCTCGACGAGATCGACGCCGTAGGCCACCGCATGGTGCATGGCGGCGAGAAGTTCAACAAGTCGGTGGTTCTTACCGACGAGGTTCTGAAGGAGTTCGAGAAGTGCTCGGACCTCGCTCCGCTGCACAACCCCGCTAACCTGAAGGGCGTGAACGCCGTGAAGGAGCTGATGCCTGGTCTGCCGCAGGTAGGCGTCTTCGATACCGCCTTCCACCAGACGATGCCTCCCAAGGCCTTCATGTATGCCATTCCTTATGAGCTCTACGAGAAGTACGGCATCCGCCGCTATGGCTTCCACGGCACCTCTCACCGCTACGTTTCGGCCCGTGCTTGCGAGTTCTTAGGCATTCCTGCTGAGGGCACGAAGATGGTCACCTGTCACATAGGTAACGGCGGCTCTGTCGCTGCTGTCGTCGACGGCAAGTGCATTGACACCTCTATGGGTCTCACTCCGCTGGAGGGTCTCGTCATGGGTACCCGTTCCGGCGACATCGACGGTGGTGCCGTGACGTTCATCGAGAAGAAGCTTGGCCTCGACCCCGACGGTATGTCGAACCTCCTCAACAAGAAGAGCGGTGTGGCCGGACTGACGGGTGGCTCTAGCGATATGCGCGACGTGGAGAACGCTGCCAAGGCTGGTGACCCGAAGGCTCAGCTGGCTCAGGATATGTATTTCTACCGTATTAAGAAGTATATCGGCGCCTACGCTGCTGCCATGGGTGGTCTGGACGTCGTCGTCTTCACCGCCGGTGTCGGCGAGAACCAGATCGGTATGCGCTCGGCCGTCTGCAAGGACATGGAGTTCCTTGGCATCAAGTTCGATGAGTCGAAGAACAACGTCCGCGGCGAGGAGGCAATCATCTCGGCCGACGACTCGAAGGTGAAGGTTGTCGTCATCCCCACCGACGAGGAGCTGATGATTGCTACCGATACGATGAACCTGCTGTAAGACGAATACTTCGTTTTTCAATAACGAGGTTGTGTCATAACAAGCTTAGTTGAACAAAAATCTTCAAAAATCTAACAAAAATGGCTTTCGAGAGGCTTGTTTTTGTTAGATTTTTGAAGATTTTTGTTTTTTGATATATCGTTATTTTAGATGGCTGTTTGATGTCACCCCCCTGCTATTGTAGGGGTGTGAGCGGATAGACGATGTTCACGATGAAGATGTTGGCGGCGAGGATGATGAGGTTCATCAGCAGGCCGATGCGCATGAAGTCGCTGAAGCGGTAGCCGCCAGGACCGTAGACAAGCATATGGGTGGGGGAGCCGATGGGTGTGGCGAAGCTGCTGCTGACGCTCACCATCAGGGCGATGAGGAAGGGGAAGGGTTCGTAGCCCAGCTTCTCGGCTGCCTCGTACATGATGGGGAAGAACATGGCTCCTGCCGCCGTGTTCGAGATGAACTCCGTGATAAAGGTTCCCACGAGACAGATGGCCGCCATGACGACGATGGGGTTCGTGCCGCAGATGTCGAGGATGCCCATCGCGAGGCGTTCGGCGATACCCGTCTTCTGGATGGCCAGTCCGAGGACGACGCTGCCGGCGAAGACCATCAGGACGTCCCAGTTGATGGCTTTCATGGCCTGGTCGGCGGTGCAGCAGCGCAGCAGGAGCATGGCGGCGGCAGCAATGAAGGCGCACTGTAGCAGCGACATGACGTTGAGTGCTGAGAGGACTACCATGGCTATCATGATGACGGTTGAGATGAGTGTCCTCGCGCCGACGTTGACGACCTCCTCGCCGACGGTCAGCCCGTGGCTCGTCGTCAGCTCCAGGATGTCCTTCACCTTTCCGGCATAGACCAGATGGTCGCCACCCATGAGGAATTCCTCCTCAACCAGGGGTACTGGCACGTTGTCGAAATGGCGCCACTTGATGAGCCGGCCGCCCTTGACGTTCATCAGTCCGGCATAGCCCAGCGTCTCGCCGATGAACTTGTTGTCCGACGGCACCAGCATCTCGACGGTGTACTCCGCTGTATCCTCGCTGTCCGACTCGGGTGCCTGACGGTCGGGGAGCAGCCGGCGCATGGCGATGACCGAGAGCACGCCCACCGCGAGACAGAATAGTCCGGGGATGGTCGTCGCCAGCACGTTCATCGTCGTGCCCGTCTTGTCGGCATACAACCCGCTGATAATCAGGTTCGGCGGCGTGCCGATGAGCGTGCAGACACCACCCATGCCCGAGGCGTAGCTCAACGGGATGAGTAGCTTCGACGGCGATATGCCCAGCTTCTTCGACCACATCTTGACGATGCTGACGAACATGGCCACCACCGTTGTGTTGCTGAGGAACGAGCTCAGCGCCGCCACCGGCAGCATCAGTCTGACCACCGCCTTGGCGTAGCTGCCGGGCTGTCCCAGGAGGTTGTGCACGATCCATTGCAGCACACCCGTGTGCGTCAATCCCGCCACGACGACAAACAGCACGCCGATGACCACCACCGACGTGGAGCTGAAACCCGAGAACGCTTCCTTCGGATCGAGCACGCCCGTAACGAACAGCACGCCGACGGCCGCCAAGAACACCAAGTCGGTACGGAGCTTTGTCAGCAGCAGCGTGGTGAACATTCCCAGCACCGTGACAATCGTGATCCACGCGTGAAGGTTAAACCCCAAGAACAATTCTGTTTCCATATGTCCATTAATACTTCTAAACCTTGTATGAACCGCTGAGCAGTTTATTCGGTGCAAAAGTACTAAATCTTTGGGACATTATTATACACTTTCCTTATTTTTTTCTGATGACAGCATGAGGGAAGTGCTCTTTGATGGCAGCTTCCTGTTCATCGGTCATCTCGCCTTCTATTGTCAGGTTGTCAATCTGCAGTTTGTAGAACCACTCGGGCAGTTCCACTTTGTCGGTAAAGTAGAGGGTCAACCTCTTGATATGTGGCAACTGGGATAGGTGCTCAGGCACTTTGTTCACACGCAACTCGATGCCGAGGAACGAAGTCTCTGAGTCCATCTTTTCGAGTCTCTTCACAATACTATCGTTGGTTTCCATCTGTCGCACCACCCATCCCATCTTGGGCTTGAGGGCATGTGTCTGGGTGTCCACTTCCGTACCAATGAAGCCGGCCACGAGCTGTAGCGGAACCTCAGTAAGAACAGTACCGTCGGCAGGACTGATGACCTTGTATTTGAAATCGACATACACCCGCTCCGACGGCATCTTGTGCGTGTGTGGCACCTCGTCGGGCGTCTGTCCGTTCTCGTCGGGGAAGAACTTGAGTATCCAGCCATCCAGTACCGTCGGCTGGCGGAAGTCGCACCCGCCACCTACCAGCTTGTCAAGGCGCCCCTTCTTGACCATGCTCTGCCAGAAAGCTTGGTCGGCCTTCCCCTCGGAGGCTTTGACGAACTCCGTCAGGATAGGCACGAGGCTCTTGGTCCATTTGCCGATGCCGTATTTCTCCAGCTGCTGCGTCTTCTCAAGCACCTTCTGCCAATCTTCAGGTGTACCAGTGAGCGTAACGGACGGGATGCCGCAGGCTATATAATGGACTACATAGTCGAAATAGCTCTTCATGGTCTCCATCAGCGTAATCTGCGAGGTGATGCGCTCGGTGATGCCTGTGGTTGAGAAGTCGGCGGTGATGGTCTTGGCGATGTCGCCCTTGGTGTTTTCGTTGATCTGTGCCGTAAAGTCACCCATCATCTTCTCCCAGTCAGCGTCCTCGGAGAGCAAGTCCTTCTCGGACTGTACCACCAGCTCCATCTTGCTTGTATGACTCACAAGTTTGTCGCGCATCTCTTCAGGATGGGCGTTTACATAACGAGCAAAGCCCTGACTGATGAGCACCCAGATCATGTCGGGTGAGAACACGAGCGGACGGTGCTCGGCATAGGCCCGCACAATGGTCTTGAAGAACACGTCCTTTCCTGTGAAGGGGTAAAACTTCTCGTCGTCAGAAAAGCTCCAGGCAATCATGGCGTGGGTGTCGCCAGGAACGCCTTCATCGCGGAAAATCTCTTTGAGAACCTTAGGACCACTCTCTTGGAATTTTTCCAGATTAATACTTTTATCGACGGGCGAGAGATTCTCGTCGACAACGAAGGTGATGCTTTTCTGAGCCGTCACCTGGCTGGCCATGAGTGCCAGCACAATCATGGTAAAAAACTTTTTCATAAGTTGGTTGGTTTTTGGTTATTCTATTTCCATTGTACCATCAAAGCTGATGGGGTCGCGATTCATCGAGCGTACACGGATAGATGCATGACCGGAGTCAAAGATGTCAATCACATAGTGGTAGGAGTCCTCACGGGTCTTGACGTCAATGTCAATCTGCGTGTACTTGTTCGACTTGGGCTTGCTCTCCTTGTAGGTCAGCACGGGCTCCTCGAAGTTCAGACCGATGGACGGTGACATCGTCGGCGACTGATAGGCCTGACCCAGATAGGGCAGGTAGCTGCGCAGCGTGTCGCCTCGCAGTTCCAGGTAGAAGTCGGGCGTCACCGTTCGTGAGCCATAGCGCATGGTGTTCATCGACGTGATGTCGATATGCCACCGCTTCGTGGCAATGGCGCCGGCCACAGCTATCTGTCTCCTTTCCTTTTTCGTCAGCTGGGGACGGACCTTCTGGCCACTACTCCAGTTCTTCAAATCCGTCCAGCCCTCAGGCATCGCGCCCTTGTCTTTGGCAGAGGGCATCAGGGGGTCCCCCGATTCCAATTCCCCGTCGAGGCCGTCTCTGTAGCCCTGAGGCGTGACCATATAAGATGTGAAGGCAAGGAAGTGAAGCTCATCCTTGGGCGACGTGACATCCAGGACGGGGTGAGCGGTGAAGTGTCGGGGCGCCTCGACTTTGTCCGCCGGTGTCGGCTCTGTCGTCGGTGTCGGAATCATGGGGACTGGTTCCTGATTCTTGCCCCTTGCTCCTTGCTCCTTGCTCCCAGTAGCTCCCAGTTGCTCCTCCTCAACGAAGGACTGTGACGGGACTACCGTCGGCTTCACCGTCTGCTGCGCCACGACGGGCTCCTGTGTGGTCTGCTCCTTTCCGGTGTGGAAGACAAGGAGCAGGGCGATGCTGGCAGCAGCGGCTATGGCTGCATAGCCCCACATTCTGCGAGACTTTGGAGCCGCATCGGGTTCTACGAGCCTCTTCATCACCCTTTCATTCATGTTATCGGGCATCGGCGGCAGCTTCTGCTCTCGTCGGCTGACGGCTTCACGTAGGTTGGTGTCGTTCTTAAGTTCGTTCATTGTTCAGGGCACTTTTGATGAATCAGACCTCTTCGGCATCCTCGCGGCTGGGCACGATGCGCTGCACCATGCGGAACACCGCTGGACCATACTCCGTGAGCAGCCGTTGGCAGGCGGCAGGCTTACGTTGTTGCAGGTCGTTGATCAGAACAGTTGTCTCTTCTTCCATGTTGACGTCGTCTTCTACCTATATATACACACAAGATGGATAATTATTGCAATCATCACAATAATTATTTGCTTTTTTGACGTTTCATGGACGCTGAGTGGTTACAGACTACAAGTACCTTCAAGTACCATGTAACCAAACAAGCAAGAACAGTTCACGCCCAACGGACGCAAACCTTCTGAACTGCTTGCTCTTGATTACGAATTTTGACGGTTTCGATATAAAAAAAAGACAAGAGCAGAAAGCTCAACTATCTAAAAATACTGTGGATGGAGCGTCGCACAATTCCTTTTCGGGTTAATAGTTATTGTTTGTTGTCTCCTGGGCGGGCGGCGCCCTGCGCCACACTACGTCCCTGTATAATTTGTTGCTATGTCATAATTTGTTTCGTTTTGAAGATTACATTGTTGAACATTTATAAACAATATTATCGTGTCTGCTTTGCTTGATTCTTCGGCTCGCGTCGTGTGTCCCAAAAGGCAGCAATGTGAATGGTGTCGCCCTTGACATAATAGACGACCTTGTTCAGTCGACGTATTATAACACTTCGATAGGCTAGCTTGCGATGGACAAATAGTGGATCAAGTTTACCTATCGTGGGCATATCGGCCAACGAGATAACCGCTTGTTCTACATCATCCATGAATTCCTGACGGACACGCTCCCCGAAATCACGTAGGACGTATTCCTCTATCTGATGCAGTTGGGCGACAGCGCGCTTGTGCCAGTGTATTTTCATACAGCGACTCTTTCACGGTGAAACACCTCATCCTGTGTCAGATAGTCACCAGCCTCGAATGAAGCTTCCGCTTCGTCAAGCATATCGTCAATCTCCTGCATTGTATAGGGGCGAAGCCGTTCGGCTTCCTCCTTCTTAGCATACTCTATAAGGTGCTCACCGACCCATCGCATATTGTTTACAGTAAGCGTTCCATAGAGATATTCAAGCAGTCCTGTCAATGCTGATGTACTCATACTATTCTTTTTGGTTAATACTTCAATGCCGCAAAGATAGGAAATATTTCACAAATCTCCAAAAAAATGGAGATTTATTTTGTATTTCGCTCGGTTTGCACTACCTTTGAGACGATGAAGTATCCTTGCTCCTAATTTACGGGGATCCCCGTGAGCGATTTCGCGCTTAGCTTACCAGACGTAGTCGTCGATGTAGGTGTTGAAGCGGGACTCCTCTTTCCAGCGCACTTGCAACAGGTGTCGCGTATGAGGCGTTCGAAGTTGGGCGCTATGGGCTGGTGGGCGCTATGTACTTAGAAGTCAGAAAAAGGTGGTGAGTAACGAGAGGATGGTCGTTAGCAGCTAAAAGGTGGTCGTTAGCGATAGAGGCCTAACAAGCCTTTCAAAAAAGGTACACTTTAGGGTTGAATTCTCTCGAGAATTGGACGCTAAAGACCAGCTTTTCGCCAAATAAGGTGACCTTTTCGTCGCTAAAGGTCACCTTTAGAATCGTAAAGGTCATCTTCTCGTCGCTAAAGGTCACCTTTAGAAACGTAAAGGTCATCTTTTCACCGCTGAAGGTTACCTTTTCCGGCGGCCGGTTCGCGCGTATATATAATACTGAAACAAGAAATTATCCCACACTTCCCGCACTTCCCACACCCAGAGCAATGCTTAATGCATAATGCTCAATGCTTAATGGTATGACCGTAGGTGTGGGAAGTGCGGGAAGTGTGACGTTTTTTTCCTTTTCGCTATCATACTATGCGCACGCGTACACGTACGCGCATAGTATAGTTGTCATACCCTAAAATTATCCTACCTATCCTACCTATCCCACACCTGAACTGTTTTGCTTTGGGTGTAGGATAGGTAGGATAGGTAGGATGTTTTTCTGTTTAGCTACTATAGACGCGCGCGGGCGCGAGAATTATTTCGCCGGGGTGATGATGCGGTAGTTGCCGCTGAGGTGCATGAAGGCGAAGAGGCGGAGCAAGCCGTCGTAGTAGGCATCGAAGTAGCCGTCGTCGAAGGGCTCGTGCTTCATGTTCCACAGGTGGTCGACGAACTCGCGGCTCTTGTCGTGGCTGCACAGCTGCGAGGCGGCGGCGGTGGTGGCAACAAGGCCGATGCTGTGGCGCAGCTTGCGGAAGCCGCCGGCGCCGAGGATCTCGTTGCCCTCGGGGATGCTGCCGTCCTTGCGGTACTGGTCGAGGAACTTGTCGACGCCCTGGCTATAGAAGAAGTTCTGGATCTTCTCGCCGTACTGGCGCTGCCACTCGCCGTCGGCACAGCTCCACTCGTAGTCGAGCGTGATGTTCATAGGTACGCGCCAGGAGTCGTAGCGGAAGTTGTTGTTGCCGTTGCGGGGAGGCGTCTGGGGTGCCTGCTGCTGGCTCTGTGGACGGCCGGGGAAGCGCATGGCCGCCATCTCGGAGCCGTCGTACTGGCACTGATCGCCGTTGAGGCC
>Ga0326511_10002423_pt1 | contig 15175 bp, 11 predicted proteins | sample 0_2496_0518_D_FD_203701 | JGI IMG/M metagenome (GOLD analysis project Ga0326511, IMG submission 203701) | Bovine rumen microbial communities from UC Davis, California, United States - 0_2496_0518 | ecosystem: Host-associated > Mammals > Digestive system > Stomach > Rumen | place: USA...
TTGTTCCCTTTGTCCTGAGTACGCAGTGCACTTGACACAAACGAACGAAAAAATCTTTGATTTTTGAGTGAGTGTGTCAAGGCTCAAAGCGTTGCGTACTCGAAATTAAAATAAGGGTTCGGGGGACAGCGTCCCCCGACATCAGCGTGGTTATTTCGCAGGAAGTCTAATCTTACAATAATGCTATATTAATCCTGCTCGTCAATAATTTTCTCGTAACTTTCTTCCGACTGCTGTTCTTCCTGCTGTTTTTTGAACTTTTTTGCAGAGTGTGAAGCAGTTTTCCTGCCTCTTGACATTAAAACTACTGCAAATACAATTACTAAAATTACAGCACCTGCTGAAATTACCACAAATGCCATTGACTTTATACTTTTATCTGTAACAGTATAATTAAGTTTATTGTTTTTTGCGTACTTTAATCCTTCGGAATCGGAGTATACACTCATAGAAAACTCAGTATCCGCACTTAGTTCATTTTTTTGGGTATCAGCTTTGTATCCGAATGCACATTCACCTATTGAAACTACACTTTTTGGTACAATTATATTTTTCATTGAAGTGCAGTCGAGGAAGGCATTGCTACCGATTTTTTGAAGTCCCTCAGGGAGAACAGCCTTGTTGAGAGAGGTACAGAAAGCAAATACTTCCTCACCGATTTCGGTAACGGTAGTAGGTATTGATATATTTTCGAGTGACGAGCAGTACATAAAGGCACCTGCCTCAATTACTGTCACACCCTCGTCAATATCAGCTTTTTTCAGACCGTTACAGCTTGCAAAAGCGTCCGCACCTATGGTAGTTATTCCGGTAGGGATAAAGACGTTTTCAATTTTCTGACAAGCTGAAAATGCACCCGGTTCAATAGAATTTACAGTATCGGATATATAAACGTCACCCTCTATGTCTACTGATGCACGGTAAATACGGGTCATAGCCTTATTGTAGAGTATATTGTCGGAGAAAGTAAAGGCATCGCAGGATTTTGAGTCAAAGGACGAAAGGGAGTAGCAGTCGAGGAAAGCCTCAGGATTGATAGTATCGAGAGAGGGAGGGAGTTTCATTTCTTTCAGGCTTGTACACTGTGCAAAAGCATAATTGCCTATTGCGGTGAGTGTATCCGGGAGATTTACTTCTTCAAGAGCAGTACACCTCATAAAAGCACCTGATGATATTTCGGTGACAGTATCGGGGATAGTTACCTTTTTCAGCGATGTACAGCCTGCAAAGGAGTTCATGCCTATTGAGCGGACGGTATCGGGTATTTCGAGTTCTGATATTCCTTTGCACTCTACAAAAGCGTTGTCACCTATTGCAGTAATGGCGTAGCCGTTACGCATTGACGGAATTTTAGTAACGATAGAGGTAGTATCACAGCTTACTATTGTATACGACCCGTTTTTCAGTTCATAGGTAAAAGTACCGTCAGTAAGAGTGTTTTCGGGACTTTCGAGGTTATCAGCGTATGAGGGGAAAATACCGGCAAGTGAGAAGGAAAGTGCAAGAGCCGATACCGCAGAAAGCAATTTTATTCTGAGTGATTTCATTTTTTACTGCCCTTTCTTTTTTTAATAATAGTAGCTGTAATACCGCCTGCAAGGAGTGCAGTAAAGATACCGCAGACTGTATAAAGAAAGCCTCTTGATACGTTGTTTTCACCTACTTTTACAGTTCCCGCTACTGTTTTTATTCCGCAGGCATTTGCGTACTTGTAGGCAGTAGTACCCTTTTCGGTATAGATTTTGAATCCGTTCAGTAGCATCATAGAATCCGAACCGTCCTCAGCAGTAGGGTTAGGGTTAGTAACGAATCCGAAAGCGTAGTCGCCTATATTTTCGAGATTTTCGCAGAGCCTTACGCTTTGGAGTGAGTCACAGTCAGCGAATGCACTTTCAGATACTGTATTGAGACTTTCTGAAAATTCAGCACTTTTGAGTGATTTGCAACCCTCAAAAGCGTAGAATCCTATTTTTTCAACGTCAGGGAGTACTATGCTTTCTATGTACTTTGCGTAGCAGAACGCAGACATTTGAATTTCCTTAGTACCTTTGGGTGCAGTAAATACCTTGTCGGGCTTTGAAGCGGGGTAGGCGACAAGTACTGACTTATCCTTATTGTAAAGAACTCCGTTTTCGGAGGAGTATTCACCGTCACCGTCAGAAACTGAAAATTCTTCAAGCGAGGGGCATGAGAGAAACGGCTCATCACCCTGAATTTCCTTGCAGTTTCCTGAGATAGTAATATTTTTGAGTGAAATGCAAGACCCGAAAGCGTCCTCACCGATAGTTTCCGCACCGTTTATTACAACAGAAGAAAGATACTGGTCATTGTAGAAAGCAAGAGTATCAATAGTTTTTACCGAATCGGGTACTATTATTTCCTCGGCTGATATTCCTGAGAAAGAACTCTTGTAAAGTCTTGTCACGGGCATTCCGTTTATTTCTGACGGTATTTCTACACGGCTCTCACTGGAAACGCACATTGTAATCATTGCTTCACCGTTAATTGCAGTGTACTCAAAGTCCTCAAACATTGACTTGTCGAATGAATTGTACTCTTTTTCTGACTCGTAAGCCTGAGTAGCTATGAACTGAAAATTATTGTGGTAGTCGTACTCGTCATCTGAGTCAGTTGAGTATATATAGGCGGAGGAATTGTAGTCACCTATTATAGTAAAGTTGTCATCAGGATTTCCGTTCTCATCGTAGCCGAAAGCGGAGTAGCCTATTTCAACGACTGACGGCGGAATTACTATACTTTCAAGACCTGTACCCATAAATGCGTTCTGACCTATTGCTTCGAGTTTTTCAGGCAGAGTAATTTCAGTCAGGCTTTTACAGAGTGCAAAAGCCTGACCCTCAATGCTGTAAAGCGAGTCTGGGAGTTTTACATCTTCCAGTGAGGTACACTCAATAAAAGCTGACATTCCTATTTCCTCAACAGCGGTACTGCTTAGGTCTATGGACTTAATTCTGAGGTTTGAACCGATTCCGTAGCGTTTGATATTTTTCAGAGAATCAGGGAAGTTAATTTCTTCAAGAGAAGTCATATAAATAGAAGCTATACCTATTTCGGTTACTGTCTGAGGCAGTGAGAAGTTTTTACCCTGTTTTCCCTGAGGGTATTCAAGTATTGAAGTTTTGTCCTTGTTGTAGAGTATACCGTCCTGTGAGCAGTAGTCTTTATTCTGGGGGTCAACAGTTATTTCGGCAAGTCGTGGGCAGTAGATAAAGGGGTTTTCAGCGGAAATATAGTCTACTGTTGACGGAATGGAAACGGAAGTATATGGTCTGTTGGCTTCGCCTCCAAGAGCAGTTTTTCCGAGTTCCGTTACTGTTTTTCCGTCAATTGAATCAGGAATTACAAGTTCAGTTTCTTCACTTGTACAGTCCTCTATACAGATATTTCCGTCCTCAGTAAGCGAGTAGGAGAAGTTGCCTGATACGGTAAAGTTTTCCTGCTGAGTATCTTCGGTGACCTGTTCTTCACTTTCAGTATTTTCACTTTCGTTTACTTCTGTAATTTCTTCGGAGTTTTCCTCATAAACTTCCTGAGCTGATTCCTCATCAGCGCAGGAGGCGAGCGGAGTTACTGCATTTGAGGTGCAGACGAGCAGACTCATTAAAAAAGCAGTAGCTTTTCTTTTTCTAAGCATTTTATATACCCTCTCAATAATATTAATTTAAAGGGGGAAAAAATCCCCCTTTGAAAAATTATAAAACTGTCTGAACAATAATTGTGCCATAAATGAGTATTTCTGTTAAAATTAACAAGAAATATTATTACTGCGTTACTTCTTTGAGTATTATGTAGGCTACTGTTACTATCGACTTTGCAAGTACGTAGTCCGTATCAACGAGGTAACCGCCGTTGATAAGCTGTTCACGCATTTGCTCTATGCGTTTAAGACCCTCGGAAGCCTCTTTTCTGTCAGGGATTACGAAGTGGCTTTTCTGCATTATGCGTCTTGTTTCGGTACGGAATCCCTTTGGAATAGTTTCGCCGTCAAGGTGAGCGTCAAACTGAACTTCTTCAAAGTTTTCAGGTACATCGTTCATTCTTGAAGCTATGGTATTTGAAGCGTGGCGAGAGAATACAAGTGCTTCGAGGAGTGAATTGCTTGCGAGTCTGTTACTGCCGTGTACGCCTGTATGCGAACACTCTCCGCAGGCAAAGAGGTTGTGCAGACTTGTTTCTGAATTGTTGTCTACGTCAATACCGCCCATTAAGTAGTGCTGACACGGGAAAATGGGTACAGGTTCTTTTGTGAGGTCAAATCCCTGTTCAAGCAGGTTCTTGTAAATCATGGGGAAACGCTTTTTGAGAAATTCACTGTCCTTGTAGCTTATATCGAGGTAAAATTCAGTAGAATTTTGTTTTTTTGATTCAAGTACGATAGCGTGGGAAACTACATCTCTCGGAGCGAGTTCAAGGCGTTCATCGTAGTTCTGCATAAATCTTTCTTTTTTGCAGTTGAGGAGGTAAGCGCCCTCTCCTCTGACAGCTTCTGAGATAAGAAAGCACTCACGTGTAGCACGGTTATTGAAAGCAGTGGGGTGGAACTGAACGTAGCTGAGGTTTTTTATCTTTGCACCCATTTCGTAGGCGAAAGTGATTCCGTCACCAGTAGCGATTGCGGAGTTGGTAGTAAATTCGTAGATACGTCCTATACCGCCTGTTGCGAGAATCATAAAGTGTGAACTGCATACGCTGTACTCATTATCATGCTTTAAAAATGCAGAGTATCCCGTAGAAGTTTTCTTTATTCCGCATACAATGGTATTTTCGGCAATAGTTACGTTTTCGAGCTTCTGTACGTTTTCGAGGAGTTTTGAAGTTATTTCTTTACCCGTAGCATCAGCGTGGTGGAATATACGGTGATGGCTGTGACCGCCTTCGAGGGTACGGTGGTAATCACCGTCAGGTTTTTTGTCAAATTCGACACCGAGGTCAATAATGTGCTGTAAGTCCTGAGAAGCCTCGCTTACGAGCGTATGTACTGCATCGACATTGTTTTTGAAACTGCCTGCAATAAGAGTATCATTCTGGTGGTACTGTATATTGTCGTTAGGGGAGTTGTAAACACCTGCTATACCGCCCTGAGCAAGCATTGAGTTGCAGAGTCCGAGGTCACGCTTGCATATAATCAGGATTTTCAGTGATGACGGGAGGTTTATTGCTGAGTAAAGACCTGATGCACCACAGCCGACAATGATTACATCATAATTATGATTCATTAAAAAGCACTTCCTTCTGGTTGGAAAAAATTATACAATCTTATTATATCACAATTTTATTGATATGTCACTACTTTTAAAGTAATTTACACTTTATTTTCACTTTATTTTCAGAACCCGTTCAATTGGTAATTACTGACTGTAAACAAACGGGCGACCTTTGGTCGCCCCTACAATCATATCATTATATTTTTTTGTAGCCGTATGGATATTTAACAAACGTCTTTACACAATTTTTAAGTTCAAAGAATTTACAAGATTTTACAAAACAGGGATTCCAAGGGGTGCTATGCACCCTTTGGCAGGGGGTTCGGGGGACAGCGTACCCCGACATTATATTATAGTGTAGCGAAGTCGCCACGCCCGACAGCTACCTCATACCCTGCTGACTCAATTCTCCTTTGCAGGCATACTTTACATTCTGCCGACTCCTCACCCGTACATATTTTATTGTCATAGAGGTCGTATTTTTTACGGACACTTACAGGTGAAAGATTAGGCATTACCACGTTACAGCCTGTTTTAAGACCCAGTTCACGTCCGTTTGGAGCTATTGTACCCAGTGCGGTAGTAGCAGGGAGAAGCACATCAGGAAACATAAGACGGATTATTCCGAGAAGTCTGAGAGTAAGTTCAAGAGTACCGCCTTTGAAGTCAGCAAAAGGAGTATCGTGGTGAGGGATAAAAGGACCTATGCCAATCATGTGCGGACGGAGTTCCTGTAAGAAGCGCAGGTCCTGTACTATATTTTCATTAGTCTGAAAGGGTACTCCGACCATAAAGCCTGCACCTACCTGATAGCCGATTTTTCGGAGTTCAAAAAGACACTTTTTTCTGTTTTTGAGGCTCATGTTATGGGGGTGGAGTTTTCTGTAAAGTTCTTCGGAAGCAGTTTCGTGTCTCAGCAAGTACCTGTCAGCACCAGCCTCTTTCATACGCATATAGCTTTTTTTAGTACGTTCACCGAGTGAGAGTGTAACTGCACAGTCAGGGTACTTGTTTTTTATCTCACTTATTATTCCGCACATAAATGTATCGTCATAAAAATTGTCCTCACCGCCCTGCATTACAAAGGTACGGAAACCGAGTTCATAGCCGTTTCTGCAACATTCAAGAATACTGTCACGGTCAAGGCGGTAACGCTGTGCATTTTTATTGCTTTTTCTTATTCCGCAGTAAAGGCAGTCGTTTTTGCAGTAGCTTGATATTTCGATAAGACCTCTCAGAAATACCTTTTTTCCGTAGTACTTTTTTCTTACACTGTCAGCACGGTCAGCGAGTTCAGAAGAAGTATCGGGGTCAGAGTTTTCAATAAGGCTTATAAGTTCACTGTCAGAAAGGTTACGGGTTTCAAAGAGTTTCTGTACAAGCTCATTCATATTCAGCCACCAAGACGTATCATTTCGTCAATGCACTTTCTTGAATCGGCAATAAGTTTTTCGTCCATAATAATCTCAAAAGCGTCAGCACCTTCCTCACCGCTTATTGCTCTGAGTGAATTGTAAACATCAGGGAGAGTAGTAATTTTCATATTGTGGCAGACTATATCCTTTGTTACGGGGTAGAATTTTTTGTCAGGACACTGATACTGCAAGTGTTCAGCTATTGAGGTTTCAGTACCTATAATAAATTCCTTTGTATCTGACTTTACTGCATAGTCCATGATACCCGAAGTAGAGCCGGCATAATCGGCAAGTTCAACTACTTTCGGCACACATTCGGGGTGAACGAGGAAAAGAGCGTCAGGGTGTTCAGCCTTAGCTTTTTTTACTTCGCTTACCGTCAGTTTAGCATGAGTGGGACAGCCTCCGCTGAGAAGTTTTATGTCTTTTTCGGGTACTTGTTTCTGTACATAGTCACCGAGATTGCAGTCAGGGATAAACAGTATCTTGTCATTGTCGATAGCCTTTACTATTTTTACTGCACTTGATGAGGTAACACATACGTCACATACTGTTTTAAGTGAGGCGGTAGTATTTATATAGGCTACTACTGTTCGGTCCGGTTCTATTTCTTTAAGCTGTGAAATAATATCCCTGTCCATCTGTTCAGCCATAGGACAGCCTGCCTCTTTATTGGCAAGAAACACTCTTTTCTGGGGTGAGAGTATTTTTGCAGTTTCAGCCATGAAGTGGACTCCGCAGAAAAGAATATTGTCTGCATCAGTTTTTGATGCGTCTACGCTGAGTTTGTAGCTGTCACCTGTAAAGTCTGCAATTTCGAGTATTTCGTGAGCCTGATAGCTGTGAACGAGTACAGCGGTATTAGTTTCTTTTTTCAGTCGGATAATTTCCTCCTGCAATTCTTTTACTGTCATAAAAAAACTCCTTAATTTAATAAATTTGTTTGATTTATTTTAAAATTGGGTTTTCAAAGGGAGCAAGCTCCCTTTGGCGGGTGGGACAGCGTCCCCCAATAATGAACAATTGAATTTATACTATTAAAGTACAGTTTCTGCAATTACTTCAACCTCTACAAGTACATTCTTAGGGAGTGTTTTTACTGCCACACAGCTTCTTGCAGGAAGTGAAGTAAAGTATTTGGCGTATATTTCGTTAAAGGCTGAGAAGTCGTCCATGTCAGCGAGATAGCAGGTAGTTTTTACAGCCTTGTCCATTGAAGAACCTGCTGTTCTTAGTACCTCTTTAAGATTCTGCATTACCTGTTCGGTCTGACCCTCAATATCCGTAGCATCTACCGAATTTGTACGGGGATTGATTGCAATTTGTCCCGAAGTGTAAACCATACCGTTTGAGATTACAGCCTGTGAGTAAGGACCTACTGCCTTTGGAGCTTGTTCAGTGTGAATTTTAATCATTTTAAAAACCTCTTTCTTATATTATAATTTAGCATAATGTGAAAATAAACAAAAAATAATTGCAGGGTTGCACCTATGTGTGCGACCGCAAACGGAAAATTACATATTTCGGGCGAACACAGTTCTCCCCTGCAAAGATTTTGTTCAATCTGACAAATAACGCTCATTGTTTAATAATTATGCGTTGTAGTTAAGTACCTTGAAACCGTTGTCAGCGAGAGCCTTTTTAATCTGTTCTATGTGTTCAAAGTTTCTGGTTTCGAGTACTATTCTGAGGTAACAGCCGTTTACTGCTGAACCCTCGTTTGCACGTTCATGGTGTATTGAAGTTACGTTACCGCCGAGTTCTGCAATAATTCTTGAAACGTCAAGGAGCTGACCGGGCTTGTCAATAAGTTCAATCATCATGGAGTAGGAGCGACCCGTCATAAGCAGACCACGCTTGATAACTCTTGAAAGTATAGTAACGTCGATATTTCCGCCTGAAAGCAGACAAACAGTTTTCTTTCCCTTTATCGGAAGTTTGCTGAACATTGCACCTGCTACTGATACTGCACCTGCTCCCTCTGTTACCAGCTTGTGCTGTTCCATAAGAGCAAGTATAGCACCTGAAATTTCGTCGTCTGTTACTGTTACAATATCGTCAACGTAGTCTGAAATTATTCTGAACGTATTTTCTCCCGGTTCTTTTACTGCTATTCCGTCCGCAATAGTAGATACACTTTCAAGGCGTTCTATTTTGCTGTCACGGATTGAATTGAACATACTCGGAGCGCCTGATGCCTGTACACCGTAGACCTTTATTTTCGGATTAAGTGACTTTACTGCGTAGGCTACTCCTGAAATAAGACCGCCTCCGCCTATGGGAACTATTACTGCTTCCATATCGGGTAGCTGTTCGAGGAGTTCAAGACCGATAGTACCCTGACCTGCAATAACGTCCTCATCGTCAAAGGGGTGAATGAAAGTGTAGCCGTACTCGTCACGCTGGCGGAGAGCCTCAGCATATGCGTCATCGTAGACACCTTTTACAAGGCATATTTCTGCACCGTAGCTTTTAGTAGCCTCTACCTTTGATATGGGGGCACTGTCGGGCAGGCAGATTACTGACTTTATTCCGCTTCTTGAAGCTGAAAGTGCTACTCCCTGAGCGTGATTTCCTGCTGAACAGGCAATAACACCCTTAGCCTTGTCCTCATCTGAAAGCTGTGACATACGGTAGTAAGCACCTCTTACCTTGAATGAGCCTGTAATCTGTAAATTTTCGGTTTTAAGGAAAATATCCGACTCAGGATTTATTTTCGGAGCGTGGATAATATCAGTTTCTCTGATTATCTGTTTTAAAACGTACTTTGCGTGGTAGATTTTGTCGAGAGTGAGCATTTTAATCAATCTCCTTTTTAATGCGTAATTATTTGGTTACCGTATTTTCATGCAGGAGCTGACCCATGTGTCAGCCCGTATAATTTGTGATTTGCTAATGGTCGCACGCATAAAATCTGCTATTAGTTTTCATTTATAAGCTGGTTAATAAACTGCTTTGCGGTACGTGGAGAACGGCCGTTTCCTGATGATATAGCGAACTGTTCAGCCTTTAACTCTATCTGGCTTTCTTCTGTCTGGATATTATGCTGTTTTGCGAGCTGTTTTACTATTGAAAGGTAATTTTTCTTGTCAGGACGGGTAAAGTTTATTCTAAGACCGAAGCGTGCGGAGAGTGAGAGCATTTCCTGCATAGTGTCATTGCGGTGAATGTCATCGCCTTCACGGTCGGAAAAGCTTTCCTTGATTAAGTGCCTTCTGTTGCTTGTAGCGTATATTGCTATATTTTTAGCTCTTGCTGATACTGAGCCTTCAAGCATTGCTTTCAGTGCGCCGAAGCAGTCCTCACCCGAAGCAAAAGAGAGGTCATCAATAAATATTATGAATTTAAGCGGATTACTGCTTATTTCGTCAACAATCTGAGGAATATCCCTTAGTTGTTCCTTAGTTATCTCAATCAGTCTTAGTCCTTTTTCATGGTACTCGTTTACGAGTGCCTTTACAGTAGACGACTTTCCGGTACCTGCATCGCCGTAGAGAAGTACATTCTGAGCATTTTTTCCGTCAAGGAGTGCGAGAGTATTCTGGACTACCTGATTTCTTTCTCTTTCGTAGCCGTAAAGTTCAGAGAGTTTCTGAGTATCGGGGTGTTTTACCGCAGTTATTTCGCCCTGACGCAGAATGAACATTTTATTTTTTGCGTACTTTCCGTAGCCGTAGTGGTTAATGAGCCTTACTCTTTCGGTGTAACTGCCTATAAAGTCGATGTCACTTGTTACCCACCTTGGCAGAAAACCGTCATACTCAGCATTTTCAGTGAAGTCCTCAGGGGTAAGCTGGGAGAGTTCCTGAAAAAAGGCGAGTTCGTGCATAAGGCACTCATGGAGTATGGGGTCAGGAGTTTTTCCCTCGGCTACCTTTACTATATACATATTTTCACATTCAAGAACTGTTCTGAGTATATACTCGCTTAAATTTACGGTATTTTCGTAAAGAGCCTCAGCGAAGTCCGAGTAGCAGGAAATAAATTCCGATATATTTGAAGTATCAGTTTCAATGAGGTAGAGAAGATTCCTTATAACGGGGTCAGCACCCGTATTTCTGAATATTACTACCGAGTCCCTCTTGTTGCAGAGGTTACTGAATTTTTCATTCATATTATATACTCTCCTTGTTTAAGTGAATCAACTTATTTCGTTTTGTATGTTGCGGTCGTACACACAGGTGCGACCCTGCATTTAAAGAAATTCAATAATTTTCTGTGTCATTTCGGTACAGGAAAGCGGAGAATTTTCACTGTTTCCAATGATATCGGCAGTTCTGAAACCGTTTTCCAGTACCTTGTTTACTGCACTTTCTATACAGTCAGCTTCTTTTTCAAGACCCAGTGAGTACCTTAGCATCATTGAAGCAGAAAGTACGGTAGCAATGGGATTAGCAATATTTTTGCCTGCAATATCGGGGGCAGAGCCGTGAATAGGTTCGTAAAGTCCACGCTTTGACGCTCCGAGTGAGGCGGAGGCGAGCATACCTATTGAGCCTGTAATCTGAGAAGCTTCGTCCGAAAGAATGTCACCGAACATATTTGAAGTGACTATTACATCAAACTGACGGGGGTTTCTTACCAACTGCATTGAAGCGTTGTCAACGAGCATATCACTGTACTTTACTTCGGGGTACTCCTCAGCAAGACCGTGCATTATTTTTCGCCAGAGCCTTGAAGTTTCGAGTACATTAGCCTTGTCAATACTGGTAAGGATTTTATTTCTTTTCATTGCAGTTTCAAAAGCAACACGCCCTATTCTTTCGATTTCAGTTTTGCTGTAAGCCTCAGTATCGAAAGCCTCCTCACCGTACTTTCCCTGTCTGTACCCACGTTCACCGAAGTAAATACCGCCTGTAAGTTCACGTACTATCATTATGTCGAAACCGTCTCCTACTACCTCGTCTTTGAGAGGTGATGCGGAACGCAGAGGGGCGTACAGTTTTGCAGGGCGGAGGTTAGTAAAAAGACCCATTGCGGAACGTATTCCGAGCAGTGCTTTTTCAGGTCTTTTATCACCTGAAAGACCGTCCCACTTGTAACCGCCTACTGCACCGAGAAGGACGCTGTCACTTTCAAGACAGCCTTTTACAGTCTGTTCAGGCAGTGGAATACCTGTTTCATCAACAGCACAGCCACCGATTAAATAGGGGGTAAAATTAAACCTGTGACCGTACTTTTCCGCTATGCTTTCGAGTACCCTGACAGCACTTTCAACTATTTCAGGACCTATGCCGTCACCTTTGAGCAGGGCGATATTAAATTCCATAAAAAACATCTCCTTTTTATTAGACTTCTTGCGAAATAAGCACGTTGATGTCGGGGGGACGCTGTCCCCCGATAATGGGCTATTGGTTTATTATATCATTGAAGCAGAATTTATAAGACCGCCGTTTTTGATAATTTTCTGTATAAATTCGGGGAAAGGCTGAGTTTTGTACTCTTTTCCCGTAGTGAGGTTTTTGATTATACCGTTATCCATGTCAGCCTCTACCCTGTCGCCCTCGCTTATACCGTCAACAGCCTCAGGGCACTCTACAATTGCAAGACCGATATTAATTGAATTTCTGTAAAAGATTCGTGCAAAGCTCTTTGCGATTACCATTGAAATACCGCTTGCCTTTATAGCAATTGGAGCGTGTTCACGGGAAGAACCACAGCCGAAGTTAAAGCCTGCGGTAATTATATCACCTTGTTTTACTCTGTTTACGAATGACCTGTCAATATCCTCCATACAGTGTGAAGCGAGTTCACTGTGGTCACTTGTATTGAGGTATCTTGCAGGGATTATAACGTCAGTATCGACATTGTCCCCGTACTTTATAACATCGCCTGTGTACTTCATATTCCCATTACCTCCCATGGACTTGATAATTTTCCTGTTACTGCACTTGCACCTGCAACAGCAGGGCTTGCAAGGTATATTTCGGAATTTGCGTGACCCATTCTTCCTACGAAATTTCTGTTGGTAGTAGATACTGCCTTTTCGCCCTCAGCGAGTATACCCATGTGACCGCCGAGGCATGGACCGCAGGTAGGGGTGGAAACTACTGCGCCTGATTCAATGAAAGTCTTTATATAGCCCTTTTCGAGAGCTTCAAGGTAAATCTGCTGAGTTGCAGGTATTACAATTGTTCTTACCCCGTCCGCACATTTTCTGCCTTTCATAATTTCAGATGCAATTTGCAAATCACTTATTCTGCCGTTGGTGCATGAGCCGATTACAACCTGATTTATTTTGATGTCACCTATCTGGTCAAAAGTCTTAGTGTTTGAAGGGAGGTGAGGGAAAGAAACAGTAGGTTCTATTTCGGAGAGATTTATATTGTAAACCTCATCATACACGGCATCGGGGTCAGCACTGAAAATCTGCGGAGTTTCTGCACCATGTTCCCTGAGATATTCAAGAGTAATGTCATCTGCCTCAAAAATACCGTTCTTTGCACCTGCCTCAATAGCCATATTAGCGATACAAAGGCGGTCATCAGCAGAGAGTGAGGAAAGACCCTCGCCAGTGAACTCCATAGACCTGTACAAAGCACCGTCAACGCCTATTTTGCCGATTATGTGGAGAATAACGTCCTTGCCCGAAACGTACTTTCTGAGTTTTCCCGTAAGGTTGAATTTAATTGCAGAGGGTACTTTAAACCACGCTTTGCCGGTAGCCATTCCGAAAGCCATATCGGTAGAGCCTACACCTGTTGAAAATGCACCCAATGCACCGTATGTACAGGTATGAGAGTCAGCACCTATAATTAAGTTTCCTGCGGTTACAAGACCCTGTTCAGGGAGCAGAGCGTGTTCAATACCCATTTTTCCGACGTCATAGAAGTGAGTAATTTCCTTTTCTTCACAGAAATCACGGCATATTTTACACTGTTCAGCGGACTTTATATCTTTGCAGGGTGCAAAGTGGTCCATAACCATAGTCACTTTATTTTTGTCAAACACGCTGTCTTTATTAAGCCTTGCGAACTCTTTTATAGCAACGGGAGATGTAATGTCGTTGCCGAGGACTAAATCGAGACCGGCAAGAATAAGCTGTCCTGCCTGTACTGATTCAAGACCTGCATGAGATGCAAGGATTTTCTGTGTCATAGTCATACTCATTTCTGATAACCTCTTTTCTAAATAAAACGGGGAACAGGTGGGGAACATGAAATATACTGTTTTTTCCCGAATTACAGGCAGTGGGGAACTGGGGAACATTTCCCCCATACATACCATATATATTTTTATATTTTTCTTCACTTGTTACTGAAAAATTTTTCTATACTATATGATATTTTTGTTCCCCAGTTCCCCAGCACTCACAAATGCCTGAAAACAGCCTCAAACTTGTTGGAACAGACTGTTCCCCAATGTTCCCCGTGTTCCCCGATATCAATGCGTAATTATTGATTCACTGTATTGTATTTTTTGATTCTGCTGAAATTTTAAATTCTGTTTATTATTGCACCCTTGTCCGCACTTGATACCTGCTGTGCATAGCGTTTAAGGTAGCCCGTAATATTTTCCTTGTGTTTAATGGGCATAGTCTTTTTACGCTGTTCAAGCTCCTCGTCAGATACTTCAAGAGTAATACTGTAATTGGGAATGTCAATGGAAATCATGTCGCCGTCTTTTACGTATGCGATAGTACCGCCGTTTACAGCTTCGGGAGATACATGACCTATTGCCGAGCCACGGGTAGCACCTGAGAATCTGCCGTCAGTAATAAGTGCAACAGTAGAGCCAAGACCTGCACCCTGAATAGCGGAGGTAGGTGAGAGCATTTCCCTCATACCCGGACCGCCTGCGGGTCCTTCGTAGCGGATTACTACTACATCGCCCTCTTTTATACCGCCCTCGTAAATTACTTTTATTGCGTCCTCCTCACTGTCAAATACTCTTGCAGGACCTCTGTGAACGAGCATTTCGGGTGCTACTGCACTTCTCTTTACTACGCACCTGTCGGGGGCAAGATTTCCACGGAGTACAGCAATTCCGCCTGTTTCACTGTAAGGGTTTTCAACGGGTCTTATTACATCAGTATTTTTGTTGATACAGCCCTTTATATTCTCTCCTAATGTCTTTCCTGTACAGGTCATGCAGTCGGTATTTATGAGATTTTTCTTAGTGAGTTCATTGAGTACAGCATATACACCGCCAGCCTCGTTCAAATCCTCCATGTATGTGTGACCTGCCGGTGCGAGGTGGCAGAGGTTAGGAGTTTTTGCACTTATTTCGTTTGCAATGTCAAGATTTATATTTACTCCGCACTCATTTGCTATTGCAGGGAGGTGGAGCATACTGTTAGTAGAACAGCCGAGAGCCATATCAGCAGTAAGAGCATTGTAGAATGCCTTTTCAGTCATAATGTCACGTGGTCTTATATTTTTTCTGTAAAGCTCCATTACCTGCATACCAGCCTGTTTTGCGAGCTTTATTCTTTCGGAGTAAACAGCAGGTATTGTACCGTTTCCCCTCAGTCCCATTCCGAGAACTTCGGTAAGGCAGTTCATTGAGTTTGCGGTATACATACCCGAACACGAA
>Ga0326511_10002426_pt1 | contig 15171 bp, 21 predicted proteins | sample 0_2496_0518_D_FD_203701 | JGI IMG/M metagenome (GOLD analysis project Ga0326511, IMG submission 203701) | Bovine rumen microbial communities from UC Davis, California, United States - 0_2496_0518 | ecosystem: Host-associated > Mammals > Digestive system > Stomach > Rumen | place: USA...
TTATAATCATGAAAGGAGTGATGCTAATGAGAGCATACGAAATATTTAAGACTATTGAAATGATAAACAGTTTAAATAAAAATATCCGAGGAAAGGATCTATATAGTATAACATTTTTATCAACAAGTGGATTCAAGATGTATGATTGCAATGATTATGATAGTTTTGTTAAAATCATTAATAAAATATACCATGATGATATAACAACAAAATGTTTTCGAAAAAATAATTTAAGTTATCAAACAACAATTGTTGATGATGTAATATATTTATATATAGATGAGGTGTAATAATATGGAAAAAACGACTTATTTAATTAAAGTATTAAAAGATGAAATAAATGAACTAAATGAACTATACGATTTTTATTTAGATAAAATGGATTCAGAAAGATTAAAATATTATGAAGATAGATTAAAAGAATTAAGAATTGAAATACGTACATATGAAAAAGTACTTGATAAAGTAGGTATAATATATGGAAAAAATAACTAAAATAATTGAGATAAATAGAAAATACAAATTTGTTAATATACATTATTCTAATAATAAAATTAGAAAAATGATGATTATATTATTTATTAAATTAATGGGAAATGATTATGAGGTGATGGAAAATGGCTGCTGGAAGAGTTTACAAAGGAAAGCAAAAAAAGAAAAGTGGTTATATTACTAAAGGTACTGGAAGAGTAAATCAGATAAGATCTAGAAGAGTAAAAAACAAAGAATTAACACCAAAACAAAAATTATATAGACAAGTAAAAACAAAAGTTAGTACTGTTAATAAAAGAATAAATAAATTAAGACAAGGTGGTATGAATAAAACATGGGCTAGTAGAAGATTATATGAAAGATTAGATGTAGGAAAACTTAGAAAAACAAAGGTATTAAATAGAAGAGGTTATATTAATATTTCAAAAGATTTAAATGCTACTCAACTAAATGCAATATCAAGAGCATCTGATTTATTTTTACAAAGTAAAACATCAACAATAAAAGGAATAAATGAAACAAGAAATAGTGTTATTGAATCATTAAGAGTATCACTTGGTGAAGATACTGAGATGTTAAGTTATGATGATGCTGAATTTTTATATGATTTATTTAATACTACAAATTTTGATGATTTAGCAAAGTATTCAAATGCATCTACTGTATGGGTACAAGTTGAAGATTATTTGCAAGGTAAAACTGATGAAGATACATTACTTGATAGATTAATGACATATGGAAATTTAGATTATATTAAAGATTTGGATATTAGAGATAAAACAAGAGATTTACTTAAAAAGCTATTAAAGAGAAAATATCCAAATAAAACTGATGAAGAAATAGAAGAAATTATTAATAATGGAAAGTTAGAAGAAAGGATATAAGTATGTGGAAATATGGTATAAATATAATGGACATGATGCAAAAATTGTTGGTAAGAAAAAGAAATATGATAACAATATATATACATTTGATATTGAAACAACATCATTTATTACAGTTGATGGAACAGTTTATCCAGGAGTATACTATGATAAGTTGACAGAAGAAGATAAAAAGACAAAAGAAATAAAGTATTATGCAACTATGTATATATGGCAATTTTCAATAAATGAAAAAGTATATTATGGTAGAACATGGGAAGATTTAGATAATTTTTTAAAATTACTAGAAGTATATATACCAATGAAAAAATATTTATATATTCATAATCAAGCATTTGAATTTCAGTTTTTAAAAGGTGATTTTAATTTTAGTGAAGTAATGGCAAGAAAATCAAGGAAAGTTATGATTTCAAAATTAAGAGATTATAATTTTGAAATAAAATGTAGTTATATGATGAGTAATGCAGCACTTAAAGATTTACCAAAATTATTTAATTTACCTGTTGAAAAGAAAGTTGGTGATTTAAACTATGATTTATTAAGGCATTCGAAAACACCACTAACTGAAAAAGAGATGGGATATTGTGAGTATGACTGTTTGGTAATTTATTATTATATATTAGAGGAATTAAAGACATATAAGGAATTAGGAAAAATACCATCAACTTCAACTGGTCATGTTAGAAGAGAACTCTTAAATATAACATTAAGAGATTATAAATATAAAAGAATAGTATCAAAAGCAGTTAATACTGATCCAATTGTATTTAATAGATTGCAAGATAGCTTTGCTGGTGGAATAACGCATGCATCTTGGTTATATAGTGATATGATACTTGAAAATGTAGATAGCTATGATATTACGAGTGCATATCCGTATGTTCTCGTTGCATACAAATATCCATCAAGTGAATTTAAAGAGATAAATATAAAGACAAGAGAAGAAATGACTGATAAATTTTATTATATTCTAACAGTTGAATTTAAAAATGTAAAAAGTAAATATTATAATACTTATATTTCATCAAGTAAATGTAAGAATCTAAGAGGATGTAAGTATGATAATGGTAGAGTTATTTCAGCAGAAAGTTTTGAAATGACAATAACTGATATAGATTTTTATTTAATATTAGACTGCTACGATATTGAAAGTTATGAGATTAAAGAGGCATGGTATTCAACTAAAGCATACTTACCAAAGAAATTTATTGAATTTGTACTCGAAAAATATGTTAATAAAACTGAGTACAAAGATAATCCAGACTTTGAACTAGAATATCAAAAAGAGAAAAGTAAATTTAATAGTCTATATGGTATGAGTGTTACAAATAATATAAGAAGTGATGTAATATTTGATAATTCTACTGGATTATGGGATGAAGTAGATTTAAGTAATGAAGATATAATTGAAAAATTAAAAAAAGAAAAAAATAAGGGTTTTTTATCATTTAGTTATGGGGTATTTGTTACTGCACTTAATAGAAATAATTTATTTAGAAGAGTAATGGCACTAGATGATTATGTGGTATATATGGATACAGATAGTATTAAACTCGTACAAGGTTATGATAAGAAAGTTTTTGATAAATATAATGAAAGTGTAATTAAAAGAATTAATTATGTATCAAAAGCTTTAAGAATACCAGTTGAGAAATTTGCTCCAAAAGATATACATGGAGTAAGTCATATGCTTGGAGTATTTGATTATGAAACTAATGGATTAAATGATCATACATATAAAAGATTTATAACACAAGGTGCTAAAAAGTATGCATATGAAAGAGATGAAAAGGATAAAAAGTCAAAGGAAATAATAAAGGATAAAATAAGTATTACAGTTGCTGGTGTGCCTAAATGTGGAGCTAGTGCACTAAAAAAATTAGAGGATTTTAAAGATAATTTATATTTTCCTTATAGTATAACTCATGAAATGAGTATATTTTATAATGATAATCAAGAACCAATTGAATTAACTGATTATTTAGGAAATAGTTATCTAGTAACTGATAAATCAACTGCATGTGTACTTCCAACAAGTTATATACTTGGAAAATCACATGATTATCAAAATTTACTTATAGATAATAGTAGTGAGAGGGCAAGATTCAATGAAAGTATTAACTAATAAAGAATTTGAAAATATGACAAATTATTATGATAAAATAAAATATAGATGCAAATGTGGAAGAAGAGTTGTTATACCCAAATATAAAGATAAAGAATTATGTGACTGGTGTAATAATTATGTATTTAAAGATAAAAAAACAGAAGATTTATTTAGAATAAAAGAATTAACTAAAAGGAAGTGATAAAATGAATAATGAAGAAAAAACAAGAAAAGTAAATTTTATTAAAGGATTTTCAACAATATCAGTAAATGATATTTGCAAGAAATTAAATATAGATAGAAGTAATGTTGTAAATGGTAAAACTAGTTATGAAAATATTTGCAAAGTTTATGATATGCTAATATTAGAAATAACTGATATGATAAATAAAGTAGTTGATAAAAAATGAGTAAAGAAAAAGTATATTATTCAATAGAGAATCTGGATAAAGAGGGTGCATCAATAAATATAGCATATGGGGAAAGAGCCAATGGGAAAAGTTATCAAGTGAAATTAGAAGAGGGAATAAAACCATATTTATTTGATGGATTTAGATATATATCTGACTATAAGAATCCAAAAGAAATTATAAAAGAGGATATTAAAAAAGGAAGAAGATTTATGCTAGTTAGAAGATTAGTAGAAGAAATAAAGCCATCATTAATAGAGTCTTATTTTTCAGATATAGATATTATGAGTTTAACTGATAATAAATATAATTTAATAACAGTATATTCTAATCAGATATGGCTTTCAAAATATGATATTGAAACTGGTAAAACAAAAAGATGTGAAAAGATAGGATATGTAGTAGCACTTTCAATTGAACAAAATTATGCTGGTGGTAGCTTTTTAGATGTATATACAATAATAATGGAAGAATTCATGTCAAGAAAAAGTTATTTATATGATGAACCAAATAAACTCCTCAATTTATTTTCCACTTGTGATAGAAAAAGGGGAGTTGTTAAAATGTATTTAGTAGGTAATACTATTTCAAGAGTTTGTCCATATTTAAAAGACTGGGGTCTTGATAAATTATTAAGGAAAACAAATCAAGGTGAAATTAATTCTATATGGCTTCCTACTGGTGAAATAGATGAGGATGGATATCCAGTAAAAGTAAAACTTGCACTAGAGCATTGTAAATCTACTGGTAGAAGTAGTTATGTAATAGGAACACATGCAAACATGCTAAATAAAGGTGAGTGGCAAAGTGACCCGCAGCCGCATCTTCCAAAGAGTTATAAAGAATATAAAGTACTTTTCAGAATAGCATTTGATTATCAAGGATTTAAATTCTTAGGAGAATATTTAAAAGAAAAAGATGGAATTGAAACATGTTGGTTTATAAAGCCAAAATATACTAAAATAAAAGAAAAGACAATTACATTTAGTGATAATATAAAAACAAGTAGATATTATCAAAGAGATATATATAATCCATTAATAAATAATGAAAACATAAGAAGATTATTACAAACATTTAGAGAAAGTAATATATTTTATGCTAATGATTTATGTGGAACAGAATTCAAACAAGCAATTGATTTTGTTATAAGGAAGTGATAAAGAGTGAATAAAGAAGAACTAATAAAGTATTGAATGAAAAAGATATTTTAGAAATATTAGATAAGGAGAATAAATGAAAAGGTATGTATATAATAATTTAAGGAAGTTTGGAAATTGTTTTATAAGTGAAAAAGAGTTACAAAAGAAAGGTAAAACAAAAATATTAAATGATTTAAGAAAACAAGGATTTAACTGTTCGATTGATGTTATAGATAATAAGTTATATTCATTTAATAATGATATACTTTCAGAAAAAGATGTTATAATTACTTTAAATAAAGAAAGGAGAGTTACACGTGAATAAGGAAAACCTAGAAAAAGCTATATTAATAATTTTAAATAGTTTAGATAAATCAGATATACCTTTACAAGATAAATTAGAACTTATGATTAATTTAAGATGTTTCTTAAATGTTGACAAATACGAAAATAACATTAAAATTTTAAGTAAAGGAAGTGATAATAGATGAATTCAAAAATAATGTTATGTAGTGGAATAAAATTAGAAAAGGATTATAAGCATGTTTTAACATATACTGAAAATCAGATGGTTGCTCTTTGTACTTCAAAAGCTAAAGTATCAAGAAATTCATACTCATTTATAAAGCATGGAAAAAATACAATTGAAGTAGATGTAGATTTTGCTACATGTCTTAAGTGTAATTATATGGCATTTCAAAATACTGATTATTCTAATAAATGGTTTTTTGCATTTATTGATTCAATAGAATATAGAAATAATTACACAACAAGAATTAATTTTACAGTAGATGTTTTTCATACATGGTTTGATTATTGGACACCAGAGCCATGTTTTATAATAAGGGAACATGTAAATGATGATACAATAGGACTTCATACAATACCTGAGGGATTAGAAACTGGGGAGTATGTAGTACAAAGTCATGTTAGAAATGCTAGTTTACAAGATACTGAAATAGTTATATCATCAGAAAGAGATTTTAGTGATTATATAAAAAGGTTTGGTGGAGTTTATAATGGAATATTTACTGGATTTCCTTATTATTGTTTTCAAAAGGGATATATACCTGATCAAACTTTAGCTGAATATTATGCCAGTATAGAAGAATCAATAATAGGTTTAGAAAATAGTCATCCTGGTAGTATTAAATCAATATTTTTAGCACCTAGAAATTTAACTAATGGAAGTAGTGGCTTTATTACACAAACATATCAACCAGTAGAAATGCAACAAACAATAGATGCTATTACAAATCTTAATGGATATGTACCCAAAAACAATAAACTTCTAACGTATCCGTTTGTAGCTATTAATATGAGTAATGGGCAAGGTGCTAATGCAATATATCATCAAGAATTATTCACTAAAGATTCAAATGGAAAACTTAGATTTCAGATAGAAGAGTGTCTTACACCTGGGTGTTCGATTAGATGTTATCCTATTTATTATAAAGGAGAGCCACTACCATATGACGAGGCTTTAGTACTTGGTAAATATCCACAGTTAAACTGGTCTACTGATAATTACACAAACTGGCTTACTCAAAATGGTGTTAATATTGCTGGAGATGTTGGAGTAGGTTTGTTAAAATTTATAGGTGCTGGTACAATTGCAGCAAATACTGGAAGTACTACTGCGGGAGCAATTGCACTAGGTGGTGCGACTGATATTTTTAATAGCATGTCATCAGTTTATCAGCACTCATTTGCTCCAGATACTGCTAAAGGAAATCTTAACTGTGGTGATGTAATAACTGCAAATTTAAATAATACTTTTCACTGGTATTCTATGACAATAAAACAAGAATTTGCAAGATGCATAGACGATTATCTAAGTAAATATGGTTATAAAATTAACAGATTAAAACTTCCTAATCAAATTGGAAGAACTTATTATAATTATGTACAAATTGGAAATAGTGAAAATATAGGTTATGCTAATACTAATTCAGCAGTACCATCTGATGACATGGAAAAGATAAATAATATTTATAGAAGTGGTGTTACATTATGGCACTCACATGATTATTTAGGAGATTATTCAGTAAATAATACAATTGTTAATCCATAATAAAAAGAACTCTTTATGAGTTCTTTTTTTATTACAAATCTAATTTTTATACCTCCTATGCATAAGTTCCTGTTGCAATCCAATTTGTTCCATTATATATCCATGATTTAACATTACCTGTTGAAATATTAGAATTAATGCATCTATCACCTTTTGTAAATGTTCCATAACTAGGTGTTGATGTGCTAAAGAATGTAACATTTTCACCATTAGTTGAATAACCTTTTATATAAGTAAATGAATCAACATCTCCTGTTTCTCTATCTTCTGTTATATAACCTGATACATTATTACCCATGTCATATAAATGTTGACAATTTAATACAGGAATTTTAGTTAATTTATTATAATTTCCTTCTGAATTACCTCTATAATAAAATAATGTTGCACCTATTCCTTGCATTTTAATTCTATTAAAGTTAATGTTAATTCCTGTACCACCTGTATTATTAACACTAGATGTAACATTAAGTGTTTGTGTTGCACCTGTTGATAATGCTAATTTTCTAGTTTCATCAATTACAACTATACCTTTAATCGTTTGTGGTGTATTTGAAAAACCAGCTTGATAAAAAGGTATCTTATTATTAACACCTGAATTAATGAATAAATTTTCATTTGTTATTGTACTTGATGTTCTTGGTATATTGGTTGTTACTAAATTATTATCATTAACAATTGATGATATTGAATATAATGATGAGTGTTTATTAAATTCACTATTATCTTTTATATAAATACCATTCATTGATTTAGTATTTGACCATGTTGCCGAAAAATCAACATTTTTATAACAACCATTTATAACTAATGTTGTATAAGTAGATTTTTCAATTTCATAATTAGTATAACTTGCATTTTGTGTTAATGCTTTAATATTATCATTAATTACAAATGTAATATTTTTTAATTCTATAATTGAGTGTGAATTTTCATTATTGTTTTCTCTTGCTATAACTATATTAGCACCATCAATTCTTTTGTGCATATAACAATCATTTAATGTAACATTTGATTTATTAATTGTTATAGAAGCTTTATTACCTTTATATGTACCATTTTGTGAACCTTCAAAATGACAATTATTAATTGATAAACCAAGTGTATTATCAATTATCAAATTATTATTTATTACACAATTTTCAATTAAACCTGATGTTGCACCTGATATTCTTATTCCTCTATATGGCGTAAAATAATTTGGAGATGCCGTATCTGATGTATCTGTGTAGTCATCATTATACATTAAATTTGAAATTAATAATTGGTCTTTATTTCCAAATAAATCAACTACATAACTTGTATTATCATTACAATAATTAATAGAACAATTTACTAATTGTAATCTATCTATATAAGCATTATCTTGTTTAATTACTCTTTTTAATCCATAGAACATACAATTTTCAATTCTTATACCACTAAAAACTTTAATACCATAAGATAAATGTTTTGAATTGTTTGATGATGAGAATCTTATATTTTTTAACAATCCTTGTTTATCACCATAACTATATGATGTTCCATAAGTTAAACAAAAGTCATTTTCAAGATTTTCACCAATAGATAAAATTGTTTTTTCATTATTTATACCTTCTAAAGTTTTATTAAATGGTAAATTTATTTTAGTATTAACAAAGAATGTACCACTTGGTATAAATACTATATTTGCTATTTCTAAAGCTTTATTTATTACAATACCATTATCAAAAGTATAATCATTATCTTTTGCACCAAATTGTTTTATATTTACAGTATCATCTTCAATTATTAATTCTGCAACTAAATTTATATCATTTAATGCAATAATTGTTGATTCATTAATAACGTCTTGATTTGTTACTTCTCTTATTTTATATGTTGACATTCCACCATCATTTATAGAATAATAACCAAGAGTTTTTGCATAACTTCCATTAATTAAATTAGTAGCTTTTTTCATATCTGCAACTGTATCAAATCCCCATATTGCACTTGAATTTAAATATTGTTCAATAATTTGATCAAGTGTTCCATCTTCAGCCATTTCATTAAGTTTATTATTAATTTCATCTTGAACATCTAAATTATCAAAATAATTTTCCACATAATTTTTTAATTCAGTAAATGCATTATAAAGTGCTAAAATATTTTCATTTTGTGCATTTTCACTTGCAATTACTTGATTTAAATAATCAACTACTTTACAAAGTAGACCATAATCAGTTAAAGCATCAAAATCTTTTTCTATATATGGAAAATTTGTAAGTTGTTGTATATGCATTAAACATATATGTTTAAATGTTGGTTTATTCATATTATCACTCTCCTTTATACTAAACCATAAAATAAATTATCTAAATCTCTAAATATCATTGTATAGATACTTTCACGAGATTCTAAGAAATTTTTATATATTGCAATTTTATCAGCTGGACTTCTTTCAATTCTCTCACTTAGACTTCCACTATCTGATATATTTGATGATGACTGATTATTCATTGAATTATTTGTTGTATTAGTATCTAAATTATAATCAGTAACATAATTACCATTTTGCAAATCAGTTAGTCTATTTTGAGGAAGTTCTGAGAATCTTCTATCTGATGTATCAGTACCACTATTAGTTTGATTTAAACTAGATAAATTTTGTGTACTTCTTGAATCTGTTACATTTCTTGTTTCAACTTCACCATCAGAAAATAAATCCCATCCATCAAGCATATCAAACATTTTATTATAAATTGGCATTATTTCATTTAGTTTAACATCTAGTGCTATTTTAAAAGCTGTCATAGTATCATAACCAATTCTTCTCATCATAAAATGCTTTAATATTAATACTTCAAAATCTTGTTTTGATATTTTATTTGTTAGAGGATAATTAAAATCAAATATTTCTTCTCTTGATGCTAATGGTAAATCTTTAATTTTTACCTTATCAGTTTGACCAAAATTAACCATAGCATCCATTATTGAATAAAGTGTTGGTGGTAAATTATAATCAGCTGGTAGAAACACTCTCGGAAATAGAAACATTTTCATCACCTCTTTTTTCTTTTATACTTGTAGGAACTCCATCATAATAACTTATTTCAATATTAGTTCCCCATTTTTTATTAATTTCATCTATTGCTCTTTGTCTTGGTGTATATCTATTATAACGTGATGCAACTGTTCCACCTTGACCCATAGCAACTTCATCAGTTATTAATCTTTCTCTTTTCTCTTCGACAACTGAACAAATACCTATTAATCTATAAAAACTAGCCCATTCTTTTTCTATATGTAAATCTAAATCAGATACGATATAAGGTGCTGGTGCTAAGACTGTATTAATATCATCAAGCTCTATATTATCATATGCCATAACATTTTCCATCATACCATCAATATTTGAAAGCATATCTTTTAAAGTTCTTTCTTTATCTTTAGATGTTTTCCATACTCTTGGTGTACGTTGCTGTACAATATTGACATCTTCAGTTCTAATACACATAGCAATTCTTTCAGCTCGTTGCATTATTTTTGGCATAAGTGATAATCTTCTATTATTATCATACATTATAATAAATTCACCTTGATTTAATCTTCTATAATATCTACCATTATAACTTCTAGCAGTAATAGATGTTGGTCTTCCATATATATCAAAGCCATTATTTACATCATATGGTAGTGCAATTAAACCTAATACTTCATCCATAAACCATGCTATTGAACCATTTTTTAAAAGTACTTTATTAACATACCCTATATCAATATTCTCAGGAATATTTTTAAATTCATATACATTTTCAGCAAGTTCTATCATATCATCAAGTACCATTAAATATGTTTTATAGTTTGTTAGTTGTGAATTAATTAACTTCTTCTGCATACTTTACTCCTTTCTATAATATATTAAAAAGGATGGGATATTTTCCCATCCCTTTATAGGAATTTTATTTAGTTGATCTATTAGTACTAACTGAGTTATTAGCAGCATTAGTAGATACTACTGTTATTGTAGCAGTTCCAGTTTTTGTACTATCATAAACTGATGTAGCAGTAACTGTAATTGTAGATGCATTAATAGCAGTACTTGGTACACTTAATTCTCCATTTTGATTAATTTCAACTCCAGCAGCTGCACTTGTTTCATCTACTGACCATATAACAGATTTATTTGCAAATCCAGTTGTAACAACTGCACTTGTAAGTTTTAATTTTTGACCAGCATATACACTTGCAGTAGATGGACTAACAGTAACACTTGTAACTCCTACTGTATCAGTGGTAAAAACTACTGCTTGTTTTAGAATGGATGTAGCTTTTACACCCCAGTAATGTAACCAGTGATTATTTTTAAGCGTTTCTGGGTTAAAGAATGATGTTCTCTTAATTCCACGAGGAGTTGAATCAGTAAATACATCTTCACTTTCATTTCCACTTACACCATCTAGTGCATAAGTTTTATTTTGGAACCACTCATCATCTATAATTGATACTGGTACATGACTAAGTGCAGTAAGTTCTTCAGTAGTAAATGGTGTGTACTGACTTCCTAATACTTCAGTAAGTCTTGTAACATCATGATTTCCATAACCATCAATTAAAGCTAAACGAGATTTCATTTCAACATCATTTCGGAAGAAACTTGTGCCTAACACTTCGGTTGTTAAATCCGACTCAAAATCAGTATTTAAAATAGCAATTTGTTTTCCAAAAGGAGTAGCAATTCTTAATCCTACTGGATTATAATTTGGATTTCTAAATGTCATTAAGCTTGATACATTTTTAATAAATGCAACTCTTTGTCTTGCAGTCATAGTACTATAATTTGGAATTTGTTTTGATGTAACTGTTCCATCTACAATTCTACGACATAACATATATTTATTTACTATATATTTATCATATTTATATGCTTCCCATAAACTTGATATTATTTCATCAACTAATCTTAATAATCCACCTTCAGTATTAAATGCCATAGCCATTTGAGTATCTGATGTAGTAGTCTTATAAAATTTTTGATAATTAATGTGATGTAAATATTCATATACATTTGGTACAACATTTTCTAAGAAATGGTCAACATCAGTAGCATAGTAATTATAATCAAATACATCAGCAATATCAACTGCCATTTCTCTAAATGTATCACCAAAATACATCATTTCTCCATTAGTAAAATTTTCCCATGGATCTTCCCAGTAGTTTCTATGTATTAGTGTTAATCCTACTAGGTTAATAGCATCTATGAAAGCATTTTTATATCTTTCATTGTTAACTATTACTTTACCAATTGGTGCTAGGCTTTCACCTTGAACTGGTAAATCAATTTCTTCTCTTAATACTGGATTTGCATTTATCATATATGATAAAAGTTCAGCATCATTTTTAACTCTTAACTTATCTGTAATAGGCATAATATTCACTCCCTTTCTAAATTTCCTTTATATCTATTACTTCTTCTTCTTTTAATTCTTCATCATCTTTCTTTTCTTCATCAGTTGATACTGCCTCAAAAAATCTAGACTTGTATTTTTCTTTTAAAGATTCATAATCTTCTTTTAAAGATTCATAATCTTCTTTTACTTTATCAAGTTCTGATTTTAATGTAGCTAGTTCTTCTGATTCATCTTTAGAGATAGAATCTGTTATGTCTTCCATTAAGGAAATTTTTACATCATCATCTATTTCTAAATCGTTTATTCTTGATGATAATTCTTCAGCACTAAACTTTGACATTTTATCTCCTCCTTTTTTTTAATATATATTAAAAAAAGAGAAATGTCAAATTTATTTCATTTCTCTTAACTTTCTAGCATATAATACCCATGGAAATTTTTTCTTTTCTTCAGTAACTGGTGGAAGTGGACCTGTATAGTTTATCCATGGATGATTATAACCTTGAATTATAAATGTATTATTTACATAACATGCATTATAAATGTGTATTGAATTTTTTAATTGCCAATTATTATTTGGTAGTACTTGTTCCCAATTTGCATATTGTCCTTTGGCTATATTAAGATGGACATGGTCACCAGTAACCTGCCCAGCCGTACCAGTATGTCCCATCAAATCACCTTGTTGTAAAACTGTACCAACAGGTGGTGGATTATTATCATGTGCAACAACCCATGTACAATAATCTAGACTTCCATCTGCAAGATGTACTCTATTATTTGACTGCCATATTCTATTAGCTGATTCAGTTGATGCTATACATGTACAACTAACTGGTGCATAATATGGTGCTTGATATACTCTACCATTTCCACTCCATCCTAGAAAATCCATTGCAAGTGTTCCAGCATGTGAATAATCTCCACCCTCATCTTGACTCATATATAGAAAAGGAAGAGGAAAAAGCATTACTTCATATCCATCAGCAGCAACTAATTTCTCATTAGCAACCAATTATTTTACCTCTTTTAATGGTGTTGATGATAACCAATAATCAACTCCATCAATTCTTACTAACGCAGTATTATTTTCTACATTAATATCAATAACATCAAATACACCCGGTATCTCTACATGACTTCCTTTGTGAAGTATTTGGTCAACAACTTCACCTACTTCTACATCTGAAGTTAATCTCCAATTTCCACCCATACCATTTAAAATATTAGTATTATCTACAAAATACATATCATCTAAATCAACTTCATTATTAAATTGATAATTTCCATATATATTTTTGTACCAAGTTATATCACTACCTTGTTCTGTTTGTATATGACAATGAACTCCAGTTGCATTTCCCTTTGTTCCCATGTTTCCAAGTTGCAAGCCTTGTTCTACAACTTGACCAACAAAACAATCTTGACTATCATCATGTGCTATCATAAAAGTTGCATAATCAATATTACCATTTGCAAATCTTACTTTATTTATAGACTGCCACATTGACTGACCACTTTCTGGATATACTTTTATACATTTACATGTGCAAGGTGCATAATATGGATATCTAACTCCAGATTCTATTCCACGAACATCATTTGCCATTATTCCTTTATGACTAAATTCTGAATTAGAGCCTTGTGTGATATACATATCAGTAAATGGACATAAAAAATCTTCTATACCACCACGAACTGATTTTTGTCCTTTATACATAATTATTCCTCACTTTCAGATTTATTAAGTGCTACAATTTTATCTTGTAATTTTGCCATATCTTCTTGTGCTTTTTCTTGTATAGCAATTTGCTCACATACAATTGAAATTTTTTCTTTTAATTTATTAGCTGATTCACTTTCAACTTCTTCATTATTAAAAATTTTATTTATTAATTTTATATCTTCTATATTTAGCATATTTACTCTCCCTTATTAATTTTTTCTTCTATTTTATCAACTCGTGCAGTTAATAAAGTTAGTGTGCTGCTAATTTTTTCTAAGATGTCATTTTGCTTATTTTCATATTTAAATATATAAATTATTAAAGCAACAAAACTAGCAACACCCAAACCATTTTGTACTACAACATTAATTATTTGTTCCATACACTACAACTCCTTTCTAATGAAATTGTAGCATATGTATAATTATTTAACAATTGTACATTTTAAGTATGTATGACCTTTTTCCTTTGCTGGTGCATCAGTTATTTTTAAACTCATTGGTTTCTCTTCTGTTGGATAACCTTTTAAACTACAAATTAATTCAAGTGATGTATAAAAACTATTTGATCCAGTTACATATTGATTTCCATCTGCAGTAAATAATATTGTTGTATGTTTAAATCTAGTAAATACTTCTCCATCTGAGTTAATATCTTCAACTTCTCTTTCAGTAACATATACACCAATTACATCTAATACTTGACCCTTAACATCATTAATATATTTCATTGTTTCACTATCTTGAGTAGCTAATATTCTGTCAATATTTTCTTCTTTGTTTAAATCAAGTGATGTAAATACTTTCTTTTTACTACCTCCTTGTAAATTATTTTCGCTTAATACTAAAGCATTATTCATATAAAATTCCTTCTTTCCCGTACTTATTAGTACGATAATAAATAACTATTAATTATTCATTATCCTATTAATAAATACACTCTCATCTGATTACACTTAAAG
>Ga0326511_10002429_pt1 | contig 15155 bp, 29 predicted proteins | sample 0_2496_0518_D_FD_203701 | JGI IMG/M metagenome (GOLD analysis project Ga0326511, IMG submission 203701) | Bovine rumen microbial communities from UC Davis, California, United States - 0_2496_0518 | ecosystem: Host-associated > Mammals > Digestive system > Stomach > Rumen | place: USA...
AAGCGAAAATCACTATAGTTGGCGACACTCCGCTGATCGTACACTCCTGGTCCGAAAAGGCGAAGAAAGAAATGCTTGCCGCCCAGCAGAAGACAGCGAAGGCGAAAAAGGCTAAGGACATTCGCGATCCGTTTGCTGAATACATGGATGCTTGCTACTGGATTACACCTGAACCGGAAGAAAAAACGCCGGAAGCATTTGAGAAGGCTATTGCGGAAGGCGCACAGTTTGGATTCAAGACCATTGCTTTCAAGCTGGCTGCAATCAGTGCTTGCTACCGCGCCGGCATTACCAAAAACAAGGTTGATATGATGTGTTCCTTCTTCGTGAATGCCGTGGATGGTATTTATCATGAAACCGGCGAGGAATTGGCCGTGATCCGCTCTAACCGCCCCCCTGTGTTTCGTGAAGATATGGTCCGCATTGGTGGCATGACGAAAACCGCCGACCTTCGTTATCGCCCTGCGTTCGTCAATTGGAAGACGGATTTGGAAGTAACCCTGATTGATACCGGCGTGTTCGACATGCAGAGCATCATTGAAGCAATCAATCTGGGCGGTTACATGAACGGCGTTGGTGAGTGGCGGATGGAAAAAGCCGGAGACTTTGGCCGTTTCCACGTAGAACTGACGGAGGGTTGATATGGCGGCGTACAGTTATGAGTTTAAGCTTCCTGGGCTGGTAAAAGCATCGGCCCAGGAAGTGGGCGAACTGTTTGAGCAATTGGAAGCAAGCCCGGAAGGATTGACTCCTGTAACGGTATTAAATGCAAGCCGTGATGAACATTCTTTGCTTCATAATGAATTTGAATGGAATGACACGGTGGCTGCTGAAAAGTATAGATACAGTCAGGCAAGGGCAATCATTCAAAACCTGACCATTGTAACGAAAACGACGGATGTTGACGAGCGCGACAAGCAAGCGGACAGAGCCTTTGTGATTACGCCAGGTTATAAAGGCGCGTATGTATCGCTTGAAAATGTACTGAACAATGGCAAGTGGCGGGAGCATTTATTGAAAACGGCTTTGCAAGACATGGAAGTGTTTACAGCAAAATACAAACGTCTTTCAGAGTTGGCGGCAGTAATAAAGGCAATGGATAAAGCAAAGGAAAAGATTTGAAAGTATTTGGAAGACACGGGATGCACCAATAATATTCTGTGTCAAAGTAACGCTGTGGCGATTGCGCGGCGTGAGGTAGCCTGAGATGGTGAGACATGGTGCGAATTGATTCGGTTATGATTGGCTTGGTTCTGTTTGTTTGTGCTGGGCAGTCTCGGAGGGGAACGGCAGCGTGTGTCGGGGTTTGGCCCGGATGCGTGGGGCTTGGCAGTCATGGAAAGGCGCTGTTTGGCAGTGTTTGGCCCGTTGGGCTATGGAATGGACAGGTCGGGAAAGGCAGTCTGGGATTGGATAGGCTTGTCACGTCATGGAAGGGTCGGGCCGGGAGTGGAGTGGCAGTCATGGAACGTCATGCACAGGACGGGAATTGCATGGTATGTTCTGGCAGTCCAGGAGTGTACGGGTACGTAATGGCTCGGCGAGGTTTGGCGCGGCGCGGAAAGGCAGTCGGGGAACGGACGGGATTGTCTGGTTACGGCACTGTTGGGATGGTCGTGGCTACGATTGGCAGTCATGGAGAGTCGTGTCAAGGCGACGCGTGGACTGTATGGGCAGTCATGGATTGTCCAGTTTCGTCAGCGAGTGGCCGGGATAGGCAGGACAGTCAAGGCGGGGCCGGTCAGGGCAAGGCCCGGAACGTTAAGGAGGTGAGCGCATGACCATCAAGGACAAGCTGATTGAATTGCAGCGCGAAGCAGAACGGAACAAAGAACACGTCAACAAATGGAAGGAGGATAAAAAATGAGCTATTTACCGGATATCCCTGACCACCCCGACATTCGCAAAATGGAAGCATGGGGCACCCTGAACCCTGAGGATGATTTCATCCCCCATTGCCCGGTGTGCGGCGAGGAATGCGAAACCCTGTATCAGGACTGCAACCGGGAGATCGTGGGCTGTGACAACTGCGTGGAACACTTCGACGCTTACGACTATCTGTGGGAAAAGATGGAAGATGAAAGACGGGAGGAGAAAGAACCATGAAAATTACCATTACAATGTCCAAACCTATGTACAGGCTTTTGCTGAATGGAAGAAAAGCGACTGCCGATCAGCCCGCAATTGGCGGATGCAAAACGCATAAGGGCGTAATTGATTATGTCAATGCCACGTTTGGCCTGTATGGCACTGTAGAGAATATCATCATCGAATGACGCAAAAGGAGGAGGAATAACCGTGCGGGTGCTGGTTGCGTGCGAAGAAAGCCAAGAGGTGTGCAAGGCATTCAGGGCGCGGGGGCATGAAGCGTATAGCTGCGACTTGCAGGAATGTTCTGGCGGGCATCCTGAGTGGCACATCAAGTGTGATGCCTTGGAACTGCTGAAAATGCGATGGGATTTGATCATTGCACACCCGCCTTGCACCTACATGACAAACGCCGGGGCCGTCAGAATGCGAGTGGGGGGGGTAATACAAGAAGCAAGGTTTCAAAAGGCCATGGAAGCAAAAGCGTTCTTTATGCGGTTCTTTGAGGCTGATTGCCCAAGAATCGCCATAGAAAATCCAACACCCATGAAGATTGTAGGTTTACCGCCATACAGCCAGGCAATACAGCCGTATGAGTACGGGCATCCGTACAGTAAAAGAACCTGCCTATGGCTTAAAGGATTGCCGCCGCTCCTGCCGACAGAAATCATGGCGCATCATGAGCCGTATGTAAACGGTGGGTGTAAAGACGCGCACGGAAATTATCGGCGGTTTCAGGGAAGAAAAGAACGGGACCCGAAAACAAGAAGCAAAACCTTTCCCGGCATCGCACGGGCCATGGCTGAACAATGGGGATAAACAAAAGGAGGACTGAATCATGCCCAAATTTGTATTGACCGTCCCGCGATACCAGCAGGACCAGAGCTGCCCACATGTGAGGATCAGCCAGGAAGCCTACACGGTGCTGTCTGAGATGTGCGCTAAGACTGGATGGCCCATGAGCCGGATACTGAGCAAGGCCGTGTTTTTCGCGGCGGAAAACCTGAGCATTGAAACGGAAGAAAAGAAGGAGGACTAAAGACAATGGCAATCAAGAAACCTGAACAGATGGATTTCAGCGACAAGCGCTTTACGCTGGTGCTTTCCGGCCAGCCGGGCGTGGGCAAAACCACTGTGGCCATGAGCGCCCCCAACCCGATCCTGTTTGACTTCGACCAGGGCGTTTCCCGCCTGCGGGCGGAGCATCGCGGCCTGACCGCCAGCAACGACACCTATGAAGGGCTGCTGGCCGACATGCAGAGCGCCGAATACAAACAGGCCGAGAGCGTGATCCTGGACACCGGCGGCAGCCTGGTGCAGCTCATGCAGCCATGGGCCAAGAAGCAGGACGCGAAGGCAGCCAGAGACGGCCGCGCAATGTTCGGGGTGATTAAGCGGGAGTTTGACCGCCTGACCCACCAAATCCGCGCTATTGACCGCAAAAACTGCATCATTATCTTCCATGTAACCGAGCAGCAGAAGGGCGATATTATCACCACCCGCCTGAGCTGTGAAGGCAGCGCCAAAGACATTGTCTGGACCCCTGCTGACCTGGGCTGTTACATGTACATCATGGGTGGGAAACGGTTGATGGGCTTTAGCCCAACCGAGGAATACTTCGCAAAGAGCTGCTTTGGAATCAGCGGCGTGCGGGCGGTGCCCGAGCTGGAACCCGGCCAGAAGAATGATTTCCTGACCCGCCTGTTTGAGGAAGCAAAAGCCAACCTGGCCCACGATATGGAGCTGTTCGCGCCTCAGAAGGACGCCTACAATCAGGCCATGACCGGCGGCAAGAAGCTGATTGAGGACGCCAAGAATCTGGACGAACTGACCATTGCGGCGGCTACGATCAAGGAAATGCCGCACGCCCTGACCAGCAAGGCCGAGCTGGGCGCGATGCTGGGCGAAAAGGCCAAGGCCCTGGGCGGAACCTGGAACAAGGAGGAAAACAAGTATGTCAAGGTATCGGCTAACAGCAAGCCTTCTAAATAGTTGGCTGCGGGCGACAGACCCGGAAGCTGTCGGCAACGAGTACGAAGATTTCCTGGCGGCCCTGGGGCGTGAACAGCGCCCCACCTCTGCCGCGGCTCAGGCCGGGATCGACTTTGAGACCGCCGTGTCCATCGTGGCGGACAAGGGAGAGCTTCACCGGGGCGATTGCCCTGACCGGGACATTAACGCGGCCTACGCCTTCGGCCAGCGCTGCAAGGACGCGGCCTATCAGGTACGCGGGGAGAAAGACATTGAGGTCTGCGGGTTGCCGATCAGGCTGGTGGGCATTGCGGACTTCCTCAAGGCCGGGATCATCACGGACATTAAGCGGGTGATTCGGTATGAATACGGCAAATACCAGCACAGCGCACAGCATCCGATGTACTTTGAGCTTTTCCCCGAGGCCGTGCGGTTTGACTATCTGATCTATGATGGGGCGTATTGCTACATCGAACAGTACCGGAGAGGGGAGTACAGACCGATCAAGGAATTTGCAGAAGCGTTTCTGCGGTATCTGCGGGACGCGGAACTGATTGACATTTACATGGAGAAATGGGAGGAAAAATAACATGGCGTGGACGAGCATAGAAAATGACGGCGGCCTGATGGTCGAGGGCGATTATGAGGTGATCTGCCTGAAATGCAAACAGGGCGAAACAAAGGGCGGCACACCAGTAATCGATTTCGAGTTTCAGGTGAGAACCGACATCGAACAGAAGTACGGCCGGAAGCACATCTTCAAGAGCTTCTTTCCTGACCGTGATACCGGCGAATGGCCCAAGGAAAAGATCGGCAAATATGCCAACGCGCTGGGCGTGCCGAAGGGTGAGACCTTCGAGCTGGCTGACCTGGTGGGCAAGTGCTGCATCGTGCATATGAGGCCCTACAAAGGCCAGGACGATGTTACGCGGGACAGCATCGCGTGGGTAGCAGTGACCAAAGCCGGACAGATCGGCGAAGCTCCACAGCCTGCGGCGCCTGCGGGCGGCGGATTCGTGCAGGTGGAGGACGAAGAACTCCCTTTTGATTGACGGGTTAGCATTCCCGGTCAAAAATGCAAGGAGTATTCATGGAAAACAGGCGAAACAATATTGATGGGGAAGTGAAAATAATGACATGGTTGCAGGAACAACTTACAAAAATGGGCGCTTGCCAATCACAGGTAAACAGTTCAACGGTCAAGATGGTGGAAAGAGCCATGGCAGAGGATTCAGAGTTTATCGAAAAAACGGCGCTTGATGTATTGGAACGCTTAGCAGACACGTTTGAAGAAGCAAAGAAGAATACAGCCGAATTGGTGAGAATGGTAAACCAAGCTGAACAAAAAGCTGACGGGATTGTTTCAGCCGTTACGAGTGAAGCGAAAAAGGAAATATCGGGGCTTGAAGCGCAGATTAAAAGTTTGCAACGGGAAAAGATGGATTTTGTAGAGGGGAGAATCTATGATGCAGAACTTGCGGAAGCCGTGAAAGCATATAAGGCGGCTCTTATGGCAACGAAGGATGTATTTGGAGAAAGCATGGACGCAGAAACAAGGATAGCTGCAATCAATGCAGGAAGTTATATTGCATGGCGAGGAATGCCAGATCAAAAAGAATACGTCAAGAAAAAGCCGTTGTGATAATGACCGTGATGCACCTGTACTGCAACGAAAACCGCTGATTTCATGCAAGTAAGGAGGTACGAAAGCATGAACAGACAGCAGCGCAGAGCCTATCAAAAAAGCCTGCCCGCCTACAAAAAGATGAGCAAAGATGCCCGCATGAATGCGCTGGTAAAGAACGGGATCACGCCGGACGACCTGAAAAAATGCCGGGAGGAGGGCTATCAGATGGGCGTGGAAAGTGCCGTGATCCAGTGCTACGCGGCGATGTGCCTGGCCCTGCATGAGCAATTCGGATTCGGAAAAGAACGGCTTCTTCGAGCGCTGACCGCCGTGGACGAAAAGGTGGTCTTTGCCATTGACAGCGCCGAGATGTGCGAGGATGTTTTCAAGCGGTTCGGGATTCGGATGGACTTCAGCCAGGGCATGGACCTGGTGCAGGAGGCCAGCGCGTAAGACAGATTCAGGCACGGGCTATAAGCCCAGCGGCGGACAAGTTTTTCTGAGCTTACAGGTTCTCCTTTCGCGGTCTCCCGTGCCTGCCTGCGTTTCCGTGTATTACTTGCCAGATACCGGGCAACGTTGAAGGCGGGCTAATGTGCCATTTTGCAGACCTAAACAACCTTAAAAACCTTATGAACTATGGGGGGTACGGATAAAATGGAAAATCGGATGCTGAAACTGATTGAACTGGAAAACGAATATTATTTGAAGCTCTGCGACGTTGAACGCCTGCTGCACGACATGCGCCGGGAAATTCTGGACAATGCCACCTATGAGGAAAACGAAGACGGAACCGGAAAGTATTGCTGCACGGAAACGGAAAGCGCCCGCTTGAATGACCTTTACTTTGTTTCATCCTGCATCAAGCGCCGACTGATCGTGCCCTGCGAAACGCCCGATGAAATCCACGCCATGCATGAGCGCATTCGGAAAGACTATTATCGCGGCAAGTATTATCTGAGTGAGACAGAAAAGGATGAATCCGGGAAGCCCAAAGCCATTTATTACTTCCGCAAATACTGCCTTGGCGCTATGGTCGCACGGATGGAAGAAGAAGGCAAGAGCAAGGAAGAAATCGAGGAAGCCATGCAGGAGGAACAGGGCGACCCCGTATTCACCACCGAAGCGAAACAAGCGAAGCTGTTTGAAAGTCTGGAAGAAGTCGAGGCGCAAATGACGTATCTGAACTACAACTATAAAAGCAATCTAAAGGTCAGTCCGGCTTTCCTGCTGGACACGAAAGGCTGCAAAAATTTCCTGGATAAACTGTTGAAAGGTGACGGCGACGAAAACGAGGATCAAAAGGATGGTGGCCAATGACCATCATCTGCGACAGCCGGGAACAGAAATGGAGCCATGTGCGGGACTACTTCGACGTGATGCGGGTGAAGTGGATTCGGTCAAAGCTGCCCTGCGGGGACTATGGCCGGATGGACAACCTAACGACCGTCATTGACCGCAAGGCCAGTCTGAACGAGGTCGAAAGCAACCTGATCCACGATCATGAGCGGTTCCGCCGGGAGTGCCAGCTTGCCCAGGATAACGGGATTCATCTGATTGTCCTGGTGGAGAGTGGCAGCGCGGTCAGGGAGCTGCGGGACGTGTACGGATGGAGAAATCCGAGGCGGGTCTGGTGGGACAAGGTGAACCGGGCGCACAGCCGGGGCCGGATGCTGGAAGTCAAAATCCCGAGCAAGCCGCCGACGGAGGGGCCGACCCTGTACAAGGTCATGCGAACGATGGCGGAACGGTACGGCGTGGAGTGGCGCTTTTGCGTGCACCAGGACGCGGGGAAAACGATATGCCGGATATTAGAGGGCTTGCAGCCGAAATAAAAGACCGGGTTTCTTCCTGGGAGATGGGTGTACAGATAGGGCTGGCCCCTGACCGGAACGGATACTGCAAGTGCCCATTTCACAGCGAGAAAACCGGGAGCCTGCGCCTCTACAAGCAGGGGAGGCGGGGATGGTATTGCTACGGATGCCACGAGGGCGGGAGCGTGCTGGATTTGGTGATGAAGTATTACCAGCTCGATCTATGGGGCGCGATCCTGCACATTGACGCGGCGTTCCATCTGGCGCTGCCGCTCCTGCCGCCCAAGCCCCTGACCGCCAGGGAACAGCGGGAAATGGATTTCCGGCGGCGGTTCAGCCAGAGCCAGCGCGAAACGGAGGAACAGTATCAAAAAGCCGTTTTAGACGCGTTCTGGCTGGCCGGAGATTTTTACAACCAAATAGACGTTGAATTGCGTTCTCGCGCTCTACGGGGCCTATCTGAGGCGGAGAATGAAGATTTCTGGGAATTGGTGAAGCTGCGGGAGGATGCGCGGGACGCAATGGAGGAGATGGCGGTGTATGCTATGGGAGGTGGAACCAATGGAATGGATCAGCGTTAAGGACCGACTGCCAGACAGCAAGGGGCAATACCTGGTGGCTGCAACTCAGGCCGGGCATTACAGGCACATCACCATCGTATCATTCACGGACCATTTTGTAATGAATGGGCACCGGACGTATTGGCGAGTGACGCACTGGATGAAGCTACCTGATTTCCCAGAGGAGGGCAAGGACAATGGCTGATCGGGAAAAGGTGATCAAGGGGCTGGAATGCTGTCGGCGCGGATTCTGCTTTTCCTGCCCGTACAATGATGGAGTGGACGAGAACGTTGAATGCAAACAAAGGTGGGCTGACGATGCCCTCTCCCTGCTGAAAGCGCAGGAACCCGGCTGGATCAGCGTCAAGGACAGGTTGCCGGAACTGAATAAAGAAGTGATGGTGTACGCAGTCGGTAAAATAGAAGGGTTTACCGGACGCCACGCCTATGCTCTCTGCGACCGCTTTGTCCAGCATGTATTTCCGTCATCACCCGGGCATGAAAGATGGAGTACGCCGTGGGAGTACTTCCATACGGACTATGAAATCACCCACTGGATGCCGCTGCCTGAACCGCCGAAGGAGGAAACATGAAAGGCTTAATCGTCATTGGCTATCAAGGCATTGGAAAAAGTTCATGCGCCGGAAAAGATAACTGCATCGACCTTGAAAGCGGCTGCTTCTGGGTAGGCGATGAACGGCATGAAGACTGGTTTATCCCTTACTGCCAGATAGCAATGGACTTGGCGAATCAAGGGTATACCGTTTTCACCAGTTCGCATAAATGCGTTTACGAATTTTTCAAGTCTGTTCCGTTCTTGCCGAATGTCGGAAAAGCAGTAATCATCTGCCCGTGTAGGGAGTTCAGAAACGAATGGATAGATAGGCTGCAAAAAAGATTTTATAAAACTGGACTGTACAAGGATTACAAGGCATTGATGAATGCGAAAGAACGTTTTAACGAAAACATCCAGGAATTGATGCGAAGTGGACTTCCTGTGTATCAACCTTTTGCGATGGACTATGACTTGATGGATTATGTACACAAGGCAAGAAACGACTGGTGTAATGAACCGCCGAAGGAGGGAACATGAAGGTAATTACTCACGGCAACTGCCTGAGATTCATTTGCCCGGAATGCCAGTGTGTTTTTCAGGCGACATCCAACGAGAAAGGCGTTGAATGGAAAGAATATGGATACGATATGCCAAACTCATCCGGTTATTACACGAAATGCCCGGAATGCGGAAAAGAGGATGTAAAGGGCGATAAAGCGTGGGCGAAGGAGGGCTGAACCGTGGATTTGATAAGCAGGAAAGCGGCGATTGAAGAATTTGAAGATATGGTAACAAGCGTAAGTGTCTATGGGGAATCGGCAGAAGCAAGATATGCGACAAACGCACGGATAAGATTTATCGAGAAACTGAACAGCATTCCATCCGTCCCCGCCGTGCCGCTGGACAAGCTGTGCGAGTGGCTGGCTGGGTACGACGAACCACCGATGGATGCGCTGACAATATGCGACAATCCGTTCGAAGCATGGAAAATGACTTTGACCAATTGGATGGAGGAACAAGATGCACAAACAGACCAACCAGGGAAGTGATACCACGTGAGCGAACAGAGAAAGCAGCCCCATTTTACAGCTGAGCAGTACCGGCACGGGGTGGAGCCCTACGAGTACCTGTACAGCATCATCAACAATCCGCGGGAGCACGCCCAGGAAAAGGCGCGGCTGATAGAGGAGAGCAAGGCACTGAAGTGCGGGGATATCCGGCCATTTTACAAGGCGTATCTGGAAACGCAAAAGGCCGGGCGGTTTAGGGTGGATCAGGAGAACAGCACCCAGTTTACCGGCCAGGAGTTATCCCTTGACTGCGGCCAGTACGATTGCACCGACGACGGGGTGATGGCCTGGACCAACCAAGGGCCGGTGACCATCTGCCCCCATCCCATCATGCCCACCAAACGGATCATCAACATTGATTCTGGGGAATGCAAAACGGAGATCAGCTTCAAGCGTGGCAATGGAGGCTGGCGCAAGGCCATCTTTGACAAGAGCGTGCTTTCCAGCGCCCAGAAGATCGTGCAGCTTGCCAGTCAGGGCATTGCCGTGGACAGCGAAACGGCGCGGGGCCTGGTGGCCTATCTCTCCTGGATCGAGAATGCCAACTATGCCACCATCCCAGAAATCAAGAGCGTGGGGCGGCTGGGCTGGACGGCGTTCGGGTTCTCACCCTACGTGAAGGATCTGATCTTTGACGGCATGGAACAGTATCGGCAGGCTTTCCAGGCGGTGCGGCAGCACGGCAGCTTGGAAGCGTGGTTGGATGCAGTCAAGCCGGTCCGGGCCGGGCGCAACGTGGCAGCCAGGGCCATGCTGGCCGCGTCCTTCGCCTCCGCGCTGGTAGAACCGCTTCACGCCCTGCCCTTCATTGCCCACGGTTGGAGCAATGCTTCCAGCATCGGCAAAACCGTCATGCTCATGGCCTGCGGCAGCGTGTGGGCCAACCCCAGCATGGGCGAATACATCAAGACCTTCAACAGCACCAGCGTGGGCCTGGAAATGATCGCGGGATTCTACGGCTCCCTGCCCGTATGCCTGGATGAGCTGGAACTCAAAGGCAACCGGCAGCAGGACTTTGATACCATGATCTATCAGTACTGTCAGGGCGCCGGGAAGATTCGCGGCAGCAAAAACGGCGGCTTGCAGCGGGTGGCCACCTGGCGAAACTGCGCAATTTCCACCGGCGAAGAACCGCTGACCGGGAACAGCAGCAAGGCCGGGGCTATCAACCGCGTGCTCGATCTCAATTGTGGAGATGTACCAATCTTCGAGAACCCGAAGGAATGCGTGCGCATATTTATGCAGAATCATGGGTATGCGGGCCGGGCTTTCGTGGAAACGCTGACAGAAGAAAACCTTGCCATGATCCAGGAAATGCGGGACGGCTTCTCCGAGCAATTGGAGGAGCAGGCCACGGACAAGCAGGCCGGAAGCGCGTCGCTGCTGCTAGCCGCCGATGCCTGGGCCGACGCGGTGGTCTTCCACGACGGAAACAGCTTGACCGCTGATGAGCTTTTGCCTTTCCTGCAAACAAAGGCGGAAACCGATGTCAACAAACGCTGCTATGACTGGCTGGTGGACACCATCGGCGGGAATATGTCGCATTTCAACCAAAAGAAGGACCAAACGTACAGCATCGAAGCATGGGGCGACATCGACGAGGAGAAAAGCCGGGTTTATATCATCAAATCCGTGTTTGACCGCATCATGAGCGCGGAGGGCTACAGCAGCGCGGGCTTCCTCAACTGGGGCAGGATCAAGGGCCTTGTGATTCCTGATTCGGATGGAAAGCACTTCGCCGCGCTGAAACGCTTGCAGAACGGGGCGCGAGTGCGCTGCGTCTGTCTGGCCCTGCCCAACGACGATAAATTTACCGCTGTACAGGAGGGATTCCCCGAATGAGCTGTCACCACTTTTCACCCCTGGCACCACCCCTGTCACCACCTGGTGGTGACAGCTCAAAGCCTTATGGCACAAGGGTTTGAGAGGGGGTGTCACCACTGTCACCACTATTTTGCGAAAATATACCCTCTACGTACAAGGCTTTTATTTCTCGATGATAAAAAAGAGGAAAAGCCCAAAAGAGAAAAAAGTGGTGGTGACGGTGGTGACAGTGGTGACAGGCGTTGATTTATAATGGTTTGCGGGCGGTGACGAGTGGTGACAGGCATGGTGACAAGTGGTGACACGATGGAAGAAATGGGAGGTAATAGCATGGAAATCATCATTAACGAGACACAAGACCTGCTGACCGTGGCAATGATCCTGGTGAAAAACGGGTATACGGTCAGGCAGGGGAAACGCAAGAAGGCGAACAGCGCGAACAGCTACGACAAGGTGCTGATCGTGACGAGGGAGGACAGGCCCAATGGGTAACACCGTGTATTGCAGGCGGACCGGGCAACTGTGCACGCTGTGCCTGATCGGGTTTATTCCCGATGTGCTCAAGTGCGCCAACAGATACAAAAAACCAGATGAGGAGGATACACAAAATGACGATCACGCAGTATCAGGAAGCAGCGGCCAGGACGATCAATCGGGAGCTGTCGCAGACACAATCAACCCACCATGCGCTGTACGGGTTGAGTGCTGAGGTCGGCGAGGTACTCGGCATATTCCAGAAGCACTATCAGGGGCACCCCATCAGCTATGTAGAGCTGCGCCAGGAAATCGGGGACGTATGCTGGATGATTGCGGAGCTGTGCACGGTTCACGGGTGGAGCCTTGAGGATGTATGCCGGGAGAATATCGAGAAGCTCAAGAAGCGCTATCCTGAGGGCTTCGATCCTGACCGGAGTATCAACCGGGAGGCGTAAAGATGCGGGCAAAAGAGTTCTTTCTGGCCGTGCGGGACGCGGAACACAAGGTGAAGATGTTGCGGGCGAAGAAACAGAAATACCAGGAATTGGCGTCCAGCATCACGGGCATGTCGGAAACGAACATCCGCTCAACCGGCAACAGGAGCAGAACAGAAAACGCGGCGCTTCGCCTGATTGAGGTGGAGGATCAGATGGGGGACGCGGGGGAACAGTATGTCGCGCTGATTGAACAGGCGGAAAACGTGCTTGGACAGCTCAAAACACAGCGCTATGTGGACGTGCTGACCTATCGTTACATCCTGGGCCTGAGCTGGCGCAGCGTCGCCGACGAGATGGGTTACAAAGGCCCCAAATCCGTCTATGAGGTGCACGGATGGGCGCTGGCTGCTGCACAACGAATTTTGGATAAAATGCCCGTGATGGATACGATGGTATAAATCGTGGTTGCTTGATCAATCAAAAAAGTTTGGAAAATCAACGAAAGTACTTGATCGTACCTGTCAAGCGTGGTATCATGTATCCAGTGAAATAGATTCACGGGAATGGACGGGCACCAGACCGCGAAAGCTGCTTCATGACAGATTCACCTCCTTCGCAAAAGTAGAGCCTACCCTGATACTCTACAGAATCAAGATAGGCTCTATTTTTGTGCTCAATCACGGGGAATCAATTCTTCCAGGGTGCATTTTAAGGCACGGCAGAGGGGGCGAAGGTATTTCACGGTTGGGGATGTGCGGTCATGTTCCCAGCGCTGCACGGTTACCTCTCCGCTGCGGCCCTCCAGGCCGATCATGTTTCCAAGTTGGATTTGCGTCATGTTGGCTTGCTTGCGCTTCTGCTGGATGATTTCGCCGATGGTCAATGTGGGTCACCTCCTGACCAGATTTTATCAGATTCGCGGATAATTCGCAACAAGAAAGGGTGTTCCCGATGGGCTAAAGCATAAACCCCAGTATCACAATCAGCACTAGGAGCCAGCAGCACGCGGCGTATCCATTGCCCAGGTATTCAAGCAGCATTTTGTCCGCCTCCTCTCACCAGCGTAATTTATTGCACAGCTCGGACAGGTTGCGAAGCTGATAACCGGGATCCTTACGGCAGGCAACCGTTAAAGCGCTGTCCATGGATTTGGCCAGGCTCTGCATGAAGCCCAACAGGTTAGTAAACTGCATGGCCTGGCCGCGAAAACTGGCGTGCATTTCCTCAAGGCGCTTGACTTCCTTCTCGGTGTTCTCGATCTGTTCTTTGATCTTGTCGGCGTCTACCCGGCGGGTGTCCTGGTCGGCAATGGTCAGGTGGTAAGCATCATACCAGTAGTCCATACCGGGATTGCTAAGCACCACTTCCAAGCGGTTTTTGTACTCCTTATGCAGATACACGGATTTATAATCCGGGAACATGGCTTGCAGGTCCGGTTCAATCCGCTTGGTGCAGTATTTGCCGGTCAGAGTTTCCAGCCGATGCAGAAGGCGGATTCGCTCTTGTTCGTGCCTGATCGCCTTGCGGATGCTGCTTCCCACCTGTTCGATCATTTCAGGGGTGATTTCTCGGATGCACATTGTTCTCTCTCCTCCTTAACCCTGAATCATGCCGTGCTGATACAGGTTATCGTCCAGTTCGATATAGATTAGTTGGTCGTAGCCGTTCCAGGCGCTGGCGTCTGGATCGTCGGGGTTGTAGCAATCAACCGTCCAGATGATGCTGTCCTCAATTGCGTGGCGCTGGCCCTCTCGATGGCCCAGAATGTAGGCGGTGGAAAGTAGGATGATCGCGGCAATGATGCAGATGATTTTCTTCATGGTGGTTTTCCTTTCTGCTCGTATCGCCGATAGCACAGCGGATTGATGGTTAGCGGTCGAAGCTGCCGTAAAAGTTCATGCGGTCGTCTGATTCTCCGGTATCCGCAAGGTCAAGCAAAGCGCGGATGATCCTTCCGAAGAAAAACTCCATCTGGAACATATACTCGTATTTCTCGGTCTGATACAGCGCAGAACCAAAAAACCGGTTCAGATTGTTGATCCATTCTTTCAGGCTGATTTTGTCCAGGCCCATGGCGGCCAATCTGCCGCGCTTCTGGTACATCCTGAAATCTGCATCGTAGGTTTCAAGGTCCATGCTGCTGTCCTGGTCGTGGTACTGCTCTTGCACGCTCAAAGCGTTCATCTGGTAGAGCTTTTCAAATTCCCGCTTGTAGTCCTCGGCAGTCATATTGCGGTTGGTCTGGTAGTCGTAAACCCAGAGATGGTAAGGGGACCGCTCGGTTCCTTCTGCGATTCCGGCCAGCAGACCGGCGGCCCGCATGTAGTCCTGTTTGTTAATGACGAAGCTGCTCATGGTGTTATCCTCCTCTTGCTGATTGTGTTGGGCTCTCGTTGCCCTGTGCAAGGTCGATGTTCTCGGCCCTGCCCAGGAAAACGCGCTTACATGTTGTCGCGGTGGATGATGTAGAACCTTTCACGGTTTGCGGCGGGGAGAACCTTTTCGATAAATTCCTCGGCTTGGAAGGGCAAGGAGAACCAAGCGCATATTGTCCTCCCGGTCTGTCCGTCGTCTTGCGTGTTGCCGGGAATGTCATAGCATACGGCCCAGTTGCAATTGTCGAATGTTTTCATGATTTTAACCTCCTCAAAATTCTACGCATTCTCTGTCCCAGGTGTGAACGCTCTTGCTGATGGGTTTCATGCTGGCCGCGAAGCTGTCACGCTCTGCC
>Ga0326511_10002430_pt1 | contig 15154 bp, 16 predicted proteins | sample 0_2496_0518_D_FD_203701 | JGI IMG/M metagenome (GOLD analysis project Ga0326511, IMG submission 203701) | Bovine rumen microbial communities from UC Davis, California, United States - 0_2496_0518 | ecosystem: Host-associated > Mammals > Digestive system > Stomach > Rumen | place: USA...
TGTAACCCGTCGAGGAGTAACCGAGCCCTCCGACGTTCCACCGCCATACCTTCAGGGCATCATTGAGATTCGGCTGATCCATTATGACGATCTCGTACGGCTTGCCTGTCGTATCGTCCGCAAGCAGCTCCACATAACCACCTTTATTGCCAGTGATGAGCTTTGTAGCGCGGTCGATCGATGCCTCCAGGAAAGAGTATGATGGAACTTTGTCTTTCAGATTTTCTTCTGACGTACGGACGACCACGTCCCTCAGTGTGCTTTTCGTGTCCCCGAGTGTGATTTCCTGGTATCTCTCCGTAAGAGCGTCGTATACAGTTTTGACGACCTTTGCTGTGCCCTTGACGCCCAGCTTCTCAAACTCCACCGTCACGGTATCACATAATCTCACTCTTTCGAGCGGCGCGATATCTTTGTACTCCTCTGTCTGCCACAGAGGGACGAAGGAAACCTTCATGGACACCTTCGGGATGCCGATGTTATTCGTCTGAATGTATTCCCTCGCGGCATCACGGAGCGCCTCTTCCGACGGCGCATTTTCCCAGTAGTCTGAAAAATCGACAGGCATGACAAGCGGATATGGGTAATTCCTCGCAGATTCCGCTTCTACGATCTTAGGGTTTGTCTCGACAACTACGTTGTCGGTTCTATTTCTCCAGAAAGGATGGATCCCCGCGTACGTTTCCGCGATGCTTTCCTCCTGCTGAAGATCTGTGATGTTTTTCCCGTATCTCAAGACCACGCCGTTGTCAGCGCCTCTGTTCTGATAGAGCTTTGCCGTGTATCCGTCAAATTCCCACTCGCCGCCGTACACGTCCACGACCGAGCCTTCTTTTCCGCCTAGGAGCGTACGCATAGGCGTCGGCTCCTCGACAGTAAATTTTGCGGTGGACACAATATCCGTCCACAGGGTAAACGGGCAGCCTACGGAAGCGTGCTGCACAAGGCCCTGCAGAGCAGCCGCACAGGATTGCGCCGTAAACGGCGATACTGGTATGCGCGTCATCCGGTAGCTGATGTGCTCCGCCCGGACCGTAACGACGCCGCTGATCGGCTTTTCGATTTTGTAGATAATAAAAGGCTGAGGATCCTTGCCATCGGACGGCTTGACGTACAGAATCCGGGAGTAGGTGATTTCGTCGTAAAACATCCCGTCGACAGGATATTTCATCACGCATTCATACATCCCGTTCCGCTCTTCCGTCACGAGGCAGGAAATCGCGTCACTCAGGGTTCCGATGCCGTTCGTGGAAAAATCCTGGGCGTCAGCCTTAAAAAGAATCGGTTTCATATCGTGTACCACCTCGGTGTGATCTGTAGGGATGTAATTGTGTTAACAAAACCTATGTTGTTCTGTCCCGGAGACAGTTTAAAAAATTCACCAGACGCCCGGACGATATTTTCGTTGCAATTCACCGCGCCTTTAAAGGCGTTCTGTGTGTCGCAGTCGATATCGGTATATCCATCGGCAGCAGTCACCGTGATCGTGATGCCGTTAATCGTAATCGCTCCCGTCCCGTATACTCTGACGAGCGGGAGCGCATCGAACAGTGTCGGATTGTAAAGTGTGTTTCCATAGGTCTGGGTGTACGTCAGTGTATCCTCTCCGGATTTGAGGAACCTTTGCGGTTTCCGGTTAAACTCGATGTCAAAGGTACCAGCCCGGTTTCTTACCATCACTTCCGGCTCCATGCGTCCCGCAAACCGCGCCAGGTAAAACTCTTCCGGGTGGTAAGTGTCCTCGAGCCGATAATATCTATTCGCGTGTGCCATCATAAAGGCCCGGAAATATCCGAAATCGTCCCGGAAGGTATGAGCGATATATGCCTTGTAGATATGGTCTACATTGTCATACGCTCCGTTATCAAAGGTCAGATCGCCGTTTCTGCCGGGTACCTTTACGGTGTCCACCCTGCGGAGAGCACCGGTGAAAGTGCCCTCCCCGGAAATCCCGACCCTGAAATCAGTAGACGGCACGCCGTCGAACGTGAAAAAATTTCCTGTCGCCATCATGAGAATGCCGCCCGCCTCCTTTCGGTGTTGAAGATGATCCTCTGCTCTATCAGATCCGCCAGCTCCTCAGCGCTCTGCCCCGGCTGCTGGTAGATCTGGAAGTTGATGGTCTCATTGTGGTTTGTGTTTGTGGTGGTTCCGGTGCCAGCGGCGTAGGCACTCGTCACAATATCGGACTTATCCGGTGCAAAGGTCTCCATGACCGCGGACCGCACATCCTTCGCACCTTCCTGCAGGGCGTTGACGTAACCGGCGATCGTGTACTCACCGATCTGCTCAAACTCTTTTGACGGCGAATGGATACCGAGAGTCGCGCGTGCCGCGCTGAGTGCCGCGGAAGCAACATAAGCAGCCGCACGGATTGCGGACGACGCCCCGGAGTAGATGCCGGACGCAAGGCCGGACATCATATAGAGGCCGGCATTGTAAAAGCTGTTCCGGTACTGGTTCACGGAGCTTGCGGCGGCTGATGCCATACGCTCCGATGCTGCCGTCACCGCAAACCGGTTTGAATCTATGCCGGACGCAAACGCCATGGCAGCGATACGGCCAGGCGCCTTGAACATATTCGCGGATGTTTCGCCGGCCTTTTTCGCGGCGTCGATCACTGTTGTAGTTGCCTTCTCGACATCCCCGCTCTTTTCCGATACGCCGGATGCAGCGTTTTCTCCGAGGCCGAGGCCGGCATTTTTACCGGTTGTTTCAAACTCTACCTGCTGCCCGGTCATCAGAGATAACAGCGCCTGGTAAGAGGACATCACGTCCCCGCCTTTTTCCGTGATGCCGGCGGATATGTTCGCCGGTACGTCAAGACCTGCCTTCTTCGCCACTTCGAGCAGGCCGGATGCCTGACCCTGGATGGCGGCGTTAAGCTTGTCCGTGGCAGTCTGGAGTGCAAGCGCGGGATCCTCGCTGCTGCGGATCTCATCCGCCAGGCCATCTGGGATTGCCACACCCGCGGCTTTTGCGTTTTCAACCGCCTGCGTAAAGGCTGTCTTTGTATCCTCTGCAAGGATTCCGCCCTGTGCTTCGACAAGCGCGAGCATGTCGTTAAATGCTGTCTCAAGGCCGGTCCACTCTTCGGCCTTTGAGCCGAATTCATCAAGGCCATACTGAAGCGCGATGGCATCAAGTGCAAGGGTGGCCGTCAGCTGATCCTGGATGTCGAAGGCGTCGGTATATGCGGCCACGACAGTGTTGATCTGGGCGATATTATCGCTCCGGAAGGCGTCGGCAAGTTCCGCGACAAGCTGATAACCGCTGACGCCCATGTCTTCCAGGTATCCGATGAATTCCGGAGACAGCTCCGCAGTGTGATCACGGAGGACATTGAGGTTATCCGCGTAGGTCCGCATCTGCACCTGCTGATCATGCATGGCAGTCAGGAATTTATTCATCCCGTTTTCCGCGTCAATCGTCCATGCTTCGAATGGATTGACGGAAAAGGCATTTTCCGCGGACTCTTTTGCAGAGTCAAAGGCATCCGTGATTTTGTCTTTTGCTTCCTGCGATACCTTGATAAGGTCAGCGGTTGCAGCCTGCTGTTTTTTAAGGTCTTCTGATACAGTTTCAATGGATTCGCCAAATTCGGCGTTTGCCTCGGTTCCTTCCTGCGTAGTTCCCCATAATTCCTCTTCAGAAACGCCAAGACCTTTTATAGCATCTTCTGTCGTCTTTGCGATAGTCGCAGCTTCCGTTACCCTTGCGTTTGCCTCTTCGTATGCGGCAGAGCAGTCCAAAACTTTCGCTTCTGCGTCGGTGAGGACGACATTTGCGTCGTATATGCTTGTCGCCTGAGAGTTAATCTTTCTCTTGAGTTCTTCGGCAGTAATTCCTGCTTCTTCTTGTGCTTTAGTAAGTCCGGACTGAGCCATGGCAGCATTCAGTTCCGATTCAGCCTGTGCTTCATAAGCCTTCTTCAAGATCTTCGCATATGCTTCCGTCTTAACCGCTTTTATGGCATTGCTGACATAGCTGTTTAACTGCTCATTGGTAAGCCTCAGCTCTCCGGTGGTCTCGTTCCACGCATCAGCTACTTCCGGCACTGTTTCGGCCAGTTCATTAACCATCCGTGTGATCTTGCTTTTTGTAAAAGCATCTGTTACGACTATGACGCCCTCTTCTTCATCGGACATATAGCCGAGTGCACGGGCGGCTTCGTTGATTCCTTCCGCGGATTCACCGATGCCTTCAGCGCTTTCCTTTGCAGTGGTCGCCGACTCACTGAGCGGATCAAACCCGTTTTCCGTGATGTCCGTGAGCGCGTCCTTGATGTTCGCGGACGCCTCCGTCATGTCAACGTCCTTCAGGCCTTCCGCTTTTCCTGCCGCGTCTTCTGCCGCGGATCCGAGCGCACTGAAGCCGTCCTCTGCTGTCGCGGACAGGTCAGCGGTCATCTGGCCTGCCGTACCGGAAAGATCCGTCTGGTTAAACTGTGAGCAGTTGTCAATGACGGATGTAAGGTAGCTTCCGACTTCCTCGAGCTTTGCGGTTTTTACTTCCGCTTCCGCTGCGGTTGCTTTTGCTTCTTCAAGACTGCGCGAGGCCTCGTCGTTGGAAGCCTTGACGGATTCCAGGAAATTGTCAAGGTCATCCTTTGCCGGTGTCAGTGCAGCGGTCAGGCCGCTGATCACGCTGGTGGCAAACTCGACAGCTCCGGTCAAAGGTGCTGCCACCTCTTCATATATCGCAATGCCGAGACCTTCCAAAGCGGAGTTAAATGCTGTGATCTTGCCCTGCAGGTTGTCCTGCATGGTCGCAGCCATTTTTGCGGCTGTCCCGTCGGCGTCATAGAGCTTGTCCCGGTATGACTGGACTTTGTCGACGCCTTCCGTCAACACCATGTTAAGGCCGCCGACTGACCTGCTTGTGAAGGTGGCCCTCAGAGCTGCCGCCCTTTCCGAGTCGCTCATACTCTGCGTTGCGGCGTCAACATCAACGAGAATGTCAGTCAGGTCACGGAAATTGCCCTGTGAATCCGTGACGGCGACAGAGGTGTCGCCGATCTGGATCGCGCCGTCTTTCATTTTGGCTGTGATGTCTCGCATGATAGCAGACAGCTTCGTGCCTGCTTCAGAACCTTTGATACCCTGATTCGCAAAGGCTTCCAGGACGGCTGTTGTTGTCTCCATCGACTGGCCCGCGGCATTCATGTTCGCCGCACAGTTTCCGAAAGCCTCTCCTAACTGTGCCGTTGTCGTGTTGCTGTTGGCCTGCGCATAGGCCATCTGGTCAACCATCTTTTTCGCGTCTTTGGCTTCAAGGCCGAATGCGGAAAGGTAATCCGTTACCATGTCAGATGCCTGCGCAAGATCCATCTGTGAGGCGGCAGCAAGGTTTACCACGCCGTCAATGGATTCCAGCATTTCGTTCGTATTCCATCCGGCGAGACTCATATAGCTGAAGGCTTCCGCTACCTCTGTAGCCGAGAACTGTGTGCTGGATCCGAGCTCCTTGGCTCTGTCACTTATCTGCGTCATCTGCGTGGCAGACGCACCGGACAGAGCCTCCACCTTGCTCATGGCGGCTTCGAAACTGCTTCCAACGTCCACGACATACTTCGCCGCCTCCGCCGCTTTACCGGCAAGGGCCTGCATTGCGTCCGCGGCAATACCGACGGCGGCATTCTTGACCATGCTCCCGAGAGAAACATCAAGCTCCCCGGTGCTTCCGGCGGCGTCGTGGGCTTCTTCTCCGAATTCGTCCATTTCGTTTGTTGCGCCGTCTGTCGCAGTCCTGATCTGCTCCATGGCCTCCGCGGTTTCCTGCAGGGCCTGTTCCGCACGGGTGGTCTCAATCTGCGCTTCGTTCAAGCGGTTCTTCCAGTCCTCAACGCGGTTCCCGGCACGCTCATAGGCGGTTTCACCGGTCTCTATAGTTCTGGAAAGGTCGCTTACGATCTTTTCCTGCTCCCGCAGTTCCGCATCTGTAGCCTCACCGGAGCTCTGCATCGCGGAAAGCTTCTCCTGTGCACCCTGCAGTGCGGTACGGTAATCCTTCAGCTGATTGCCGATCTTCTCGTAGTCCTGCTGGGCGTGTGCGAGTCCGTCCGCAACTGCATCCTGCTTCTTAGCTGCTGCATCCAGGACATCATTCAGCGCGGTATGCTTCTGCTGCAGTGCTTCCAGGCTGTTCTTCTGTCCTGCGGTCTGTGTTTCCACGAGCTTCAGGGCGGACTGCATGGTTTTCAGGCTTTTGGAGCATGCGGTAACGGCAGATTTAAACTGCTGTTCGCCGTCAAGGGCGATGACGGCGCCTATTTTCCTTTGTCCCATATCACACCCCCTGATATATCTGTTTCTTTATGATCATGTTGTGGTGTTTCTTAAATTCGGTATATAGGGCCTGCCATTTTGAGTAGTACATCCGTGCGATCTCCCGCTCTGTGTATCCTGCCTGCAGGCCGATGTAAAGCACGTGGGCGAAATCTACCAGCGTCTTGTCGTCCGGATTCCGGTAACCGTCTACTTCTTCGCCTGTGCTTTCTTTTTTGATTTTTTTCCGGCCACGCATTCCTCGAACTCGCGGAAAGCGATCAGTGCGAGCTCGTTCAGTGTGTATTCGTCCTGCCGCTTCAGATCTTTGTCCGTGAGCGGTTTTTCTTCGGATTCCGTGATCTCAATGCCTTCCTCGACCATCCACACAAGCGACTGACAGACAATCCGGACATCCGGGAGCGTGAATCGTCCCTCTGTCCGGTCGATCACGCCGTCACTGTCCACACGCGGCACGAATCCCCGGAGCTTGTCCTCGGCAAGCACCAGATCGCCGACCATGTCCTGGATCTTCTCCAGTACGAGCATAGTACACTTATACGGGTACTTTTTGCCGTCCAGTTCGAACTCTTTTATTTTGTCTTCGAGCATCTGTATCCTCCATAACCTAAAAAAAGCGGGAACAGGATTTTATCATCCCGCTCCCGCTGTTACCTTTACCTGCTTATATATCAGGGATTCGTTGACGTCGGAAGCTTGGACTGGATGTAGGTGATGGCAGCCGCCTCAGTATCAAAATCTTCCTTGTATCTCCATACGCCGCCGTCTTCCGCCATCGCGACGCCCTCGGTGGAAGGTGTCTGGAATTCGGTGGACTCGCCTCTTGTGGTCAGGTTCGTACCCGGCTCAGACCACTGTGTTTTCGGATATACGCGTGCTTCGAATTTCCGCACGCCGTCAACCTTTTTCACGCCGATGACCGCAAAGCCGCAGTAAGCCGCAACGTCATCGATGTTTGCAACAATTTCGCCCTCGGTTTCGGTGTGTCCGAACATCGGAGCCTCGATCTCCTTCGGGATGTCGGTTGTGCCGAGTGTAAGGTTTGCGGATGTGGCGCCTCTCTCGGACTCTGCCAGTGCGTCATCGCCGTACAGGGTAGCATCCGATACGTTCGGCGACTCCTCGAAGCTCGTAGCCTTGCCGAAGGCAATCATGGCCTCGTATACGCCGGCGGATACCCTCTTAGCGATATACGGTTTTCTTACTCCAATATATGCCATTGTCAGTTCCTCCTTTAGTCATAAAAAGTGTCGTCCTCTATGTCCGACTCAAAAACAATGTGCCTCAGCTTCTGCGTGCCGCTGTTTACCGTGGTTACTTCATCGATCAGATTCGTAATGATCGGAAAGCTGAAGCCCATGTTAAACATGGCATCGCGGATTGCTTTCTGGATCGCGAAGAAATTCTTCCTGGACGGCATGAAAAGATGCACCTGCACGGAATGCACGACTGCACCGGGAGCATCGTTGCCCCACAGCGCGCCGTGATCGTCTGAAAAGTTGTAAGTGATCCACCTCTCCGGCCTGTCTTCATCCCTGCCGGTGTACACATCCGGCCATGCCGGAATCCCAAGGTTCCGCGCGATCAGCTGGATTTTTTCGAAGGTATTCACGTCGTCACCTTCTCTGTGTATTTGTTAAATATCTCGTTCATTTTGCTTTCGATCTGGTGCTCGGCTTCCCTCACTGCCGGAGTTAAGACCGGAGTGGCCTTCTGCTTTATGGTGCCGTATTCCAGATAGGCCATTTTCTCCATATTTCTGACCCCGTCTTTATCTTTCCCAGTAGGGCGGACAACAAGGTACTTGCCGTTCTTGTTCCGCTTAATGCCGGTTGACTTGATGGATTTGATCATTGAGCCGGAATACTTATGCTTTCGAGCATGGCGGGTCAGGGACTCGACCATAACCGGTTCCGCCGCCCTGATCATCTCATCGGTCATCATGTCAACGTCGAGGCTTGTGAGGTCGCTTATCAGCTCAGTCAACGCGTTTCCCGTTCTAATCTTCGCCAACCTTAACACCTGCCTTCCGTTCCAGGTAAAGTTCTATCTCGTCCATCCCCGGCTGGTATGTCCGGTAAACGCCATAGGGCAGACCGTCGATTACCACAACGTTCTGCCCTGCGTACTCATTCGCCCAGAGCGTCACGCGGAGGGACGGCTTGATACTGTTCTGCCCCATCCGCGCGAACTCTGCGCCGGTTATGGAAGATACCTTGCACCATACTTCCTGCCGGATCTCTTCCGGTTTATCCGGAGCAAATCCGGAGGAATCCTGCTCATACTCGTAAGACACGAGCGTGCACCGCTGATTCTTATCGTTCAGGATCATCAGGCACCACCTGCCTTTTTGTATTCCCGTGCCTGGGCAAGAGCATTCCGGAGCAGCATATAATTCCGCATATACCGGTCAGCCTCACCGTTGTAGTTTTCCTGCCATCTCAGGTAGAGCCGGAGGCAGGATTCCACAAGGGCGGTGTCTTCCGGGATCGTCTGGACGCCGGCACGCTCAATATCGAGCAGGAAGGCTTCCTGCAGGGTGTTGAGCTCGTTATCCAGTGCGTCAGAACTGATCCTGACCATGTTCCGGAGCTCAGTGATCGGTAAGTCGAAATCAAGCATTCCGGCTCACCCCCTTAACCCTGCTGCGCGAGAATTTCAGTGATGATGTCCGCTTTCCGTGTTGTGGTCAGCGTATAGCCCTTTTCGGCGGCAATTTCCCTTAACTGGGCCACGGTCAAGGCCTGCAGCTCGGACTCAGACAGCGTGCCGTCCTCATCCGTGTCAGCCTTTGCCGCCGTCATGAGTTTTTTAACAGCGCATGTGCCTTTGTGGTGGTAACGTCGCCATCGACGATTGCGTAAGCGCAGTAGTCAACAGTACGAGCCTTGACATGCTCCTCTGTGCTGAGGCTCATGTCCTTGTTTACGTTGGCGATATAACCAACGGACGGAGCGGAGAACAGGATCTCGCCGTCTGCCAGTGCGTCCTCTTCCTTGACTTCAATGCCGAAGATTCTGGCAACGCCGCCATTAACCGGATCAGCGACCATGATCGGACGGAGGTTAGCATCCTTGACATTCGCCAGCTCGTCCCAAATGGTTTTGCTGTTGGCATAGATCCGGAGCGCGTTGGAACCTGCCTTGATGGTAGCGCGGGCAGCAGTAAGGTCCGCATAAGCAAGGGATCCGGCAGTGTAGGTCTTAACCTGCGGAGTACTGGTTTCAGCTTCGAGCGCGGTGATGATTCCTTTCGGTTCCGGCTTGAAGGAATCGCCGCTGCCCGGCTGTCCTTTGCCTTTTGCTACGCCGTAGGACAGGGCTTTGCCCATCTTGTCAGCGAGTTTCCGCTGGATGAACGGAATGAAATCCTCGATCGCCATCTCGCGGAGCTTCCAGGACACTGTGATATCACGGGCAAGCTCACAGCCGGTCAGGTTTACGGTACGGAAGGTCTCGGATCCTTCTGCGGTCGCGGTGGCTTCGTCGTACCATGCAGCATCACTGGAGGTGTCGGACACTACCATTGTATAATTTCCGTTCACATAGGTTTTCTGAGCGTCAGCCCAAAGCGGATGCTGCTCTTCGATCAGATCCCAGATGCCATCGGCTACGGTCGTCGGGATGACGGCGCCGGTGTTGACAGTTGTCAGTGCTGCGTTGACCATCGCGATGGTGTTGCTCTCGGCCTCGGTCAGCTTCTGGCCCATCATCATCTTGGCCCATGCGTTGGTGTATGCTTCGCTTTTCACGTCAATTACCTCCTGCTCAGCAGACACCGGCTCAAAGGAGATGGCGTCCGTTACGACGGCATCCCTGGCCGGAGCAATGGAAAGATCCTCAAGTCTTACGGATCTCTGGTTGTCGGAGAGAACTTTTGCGTCGGCCATCCGCTGAGCGGATACATCCCATTTCTCATTAAGAGCGTCAATCTCCTTCTTCTTAGCTTCATATTCCTCATCGGAGCAATCGTTCTCGATGAGTGCGGTCAGCTCTGCATTGAGCTGATCAAACATTTCTTTGTAATCAGCATACTTCATGGTTTAATACCTCCTGTCTAATTTCATGCTTCTGGCGTAATGCCTTGCCTCTTTAAATCTTTTTTCCTTTCGGTCGACTGTTTCCTGCACTTCCCCGTTTGCCATCATCGCCCGGACCCTTTCCATCTGCTCTGCCGTGGGCAGCTCAAACAGTCCGCACGACGCGACCATGGGCAGCGCTTCGGGTTTCGCCTCGAACAGGATCTCGTCAACGAGGCCTCGCTCCTTTGCCTGTTCGGCAGTGAGCCATGTCTCGTGCTCCATCATGTCCAGGGCTTCCGCTTCCGTCATGCCCGTCTTCGCGGTGTATGCGGTACAGAGTGCACTGTCTGCCGTCCGCAGGACTTCCGCCATGTGCTCCATAGCGTTATGGTTTCCCTCGACGCCGGAGCTCACGCAGTGCACCATCATGAGCGCCGTCGGTGCCATGATGCAGTACGAGGCGCAGGCGATGACGGACGCCGCAGAGCAGGCCTCTCCGGTAATGTAGATCGTGACGTTGTTCGTCTCTGCCTTCTGCCGGAGCAGGGTGTAGATCTCGCTTCCGACGTCGATCACGCCGCCGGGTGAATTGATGTAGACATCCACTTCGTCGCCCGGAGCCATCCGGTTCAGCACTTCGGCAGCATCCCGCGGGCAGGTACTGTCCATTTCGAAAAAGTCATAAAACCATTTGTAATCATTCGGGATGATCCGGCCCCGGATATCTATTCTGTGTCTGGCCATCTTCCTCACCTCCTTCTGTCGTTGTCGTTGTCGTTGTTATTGGCGCGGTATCAAGCCGGCGTACATACACGTCCCCGCCTTCAATCGGCGGAAGATTGAGAATCTGCCGGATTTCGTTGGCAGACATGATCCCGCGGTCCAGGAACAGCACGAGATTGAGCTTCGTCTTCATGCTTGCGCATTGCAGGTTGCTCGCTTCCAAGATGATCCTGTTTCCGAAATTGATCTCCTTTTTCGTGAAGAGCTTCAGCGTCAGCACGCTTCCGATCTGGAGCGCCACGGGTTCGATCTCTGATTCGTAGTAAGCGTTCCACTGATCTTCCGTGTAGTCGGACTGCACGATGCTCTTGTTGACGCCGAAAAACGAGAAGATCCTGTCCGTCAGCCTGTCCGTGACCGCCGCGTTCGGCACATAGTCTTTCGGCTCGATCTGCTTCGCGTCTGCTTTCGCATCCACGCCTGCCGCCCCGAACGTGTCAGACTCTACTGACAGATAGTTGTTCACGAAATCCGCGACATTCTGCTTGACGTCTTCCGGCCGCATGGAGTTATTGAACTTCAGGAGCCACCGTATGATGCCAGAATTCTTGATAGCTTTCACGATGCCTTGGTCGATCGTCCCGACACACTCCATAAGCTGGATAAGCGCCGGCGCCGGATTGGTTCCGAAAAATGCATCCGTGTTATAGTCCTGCCGTAAATGCAGGATGTCCGAATACAAGAACGATACCGTGTTACCGTTCTTCAGGGTGAATTCAAGCGTTATGACGCCCTGCTTATCTTCGCGCTTCCTGACGTTGGAACATTCGATCGGATACAAGCCGATCGGCTTGCCGCCGGAGTCGTAGTCCCGCCTGACGAGTGCGAACGCGTTCCCTGTGAGCGTCAACTGAAAGGCCAGCTTCTCAAGGAGCTGCTGCATTGTCATTTTCTCGTTCGGATACTGCAGAAGCATCCTGATGTTAGTCATGGGATTGACCTGCAGGCCTGTCTTTTTGTCATCCCGCAGGTGCTTCGCTACCATCTTTCCGACGGCCTTCACCTTCGGACGGATGCAGGCCATTACGATGTCCGATTCATACAGTTTTCCGTTCCACGCGATGTAGTGCTCTCCCCACAGGTTGACCATCTGGAGCACAGCGTTGTTATCTGCCCTCGTGACTGTGGGATCGCGGCTCCTGCGAATGTTAAAAAATCTTGGTAGCCTCATGTTCGGCCTCCTTGTCAAATTAATGTGAGATAGTCATTCAGATACTCCTGATAAACGACATAAGCATCCAACAGCGCGGCCGTTCCATCGATTCGCCGCGTCGGGATGCTTGTCTTCATCGGCTGTATGTTGTTGTTTTTGTCCATATCGACTGCAGTGTTAAACAGGCACCACTTGTCGATCGGATTGTCGTTATATATCACCAGCTTGGCGGACAGATCAGCTCCAAGCGTTTTCATCGGTGCCGACAGTGTTTTCTTCCCCTGGATCACGGGATGCATGACGGACTTTCCGAACGCCTGCTCCATCTCCTCAACCCAGTACTGGGCTGACCAGCTGTCATAACCAATCTTGTACATGTATATGTCATAAGTGTTCTGGATCTCGATAAACCACTGCGTGACATCATGGTAACTTATCTTATTGCCCCGGCAGGTCCTCATGAGGCCCCGTTCGATCCACACGTCGTAGGGGATATGATCCTCTTTTACACGACGCTCCACGAGCTCTTCCGGTATCCAGTACATCTGCAGGACATACACATGCTCGTCACCCGGCACGCGGAAGATTACCTTTGCCGCGGTCAGGTCTGTTGTGCTTGAGAGGTCGACGCCGCCTATTCCGTAACGCGGCTTCATATCCGCGGTGTTGAACTTGGCGGGATTAATAACCTGCTCTGCCGTAAGCCATGCTTCTGCCGTGGTCTCGGCTATGTTGAATTCCTTGCAGACGAGATTTTTCACCAGCAGGGGATTCGCCTTTGCCTTTTCAACCTTATCCCGGAGCGTACCGAGGTTCTTGATTGTCCCGAGCCCAGGATTTGCTTTTTTCCAGCAGGATTCATCCGTCCATTCACTCCGTGCGTCCAGCTCGTAAACAAAAGCGATAAGCCTTTCGTCCCGGTATCCGTTCGGGTCGAAATAACCGTCAATGACTCTTTTTGCTTCGTCGTACTTCAGGTCATAGATGTCTTCGCGGACAGTTCCGGCTGTGGAGGTTATAAAGATCAGCGGCTGCTCCCTCGCCGTGACGCCGTCAGCGATGATGTCGTACAGCGCCTTGCCGGATGTCCACTGGTGGATCTCATCCATAAGGCCGGCGTGGATATTGAGGCCGTCAAGTGTGTTGCTGTCGGAAGCGAGAGGTTTGAACACGCCATCGCAAAAGTCGGCATCCAGCTCGCCGACAAGGGAACGGATCCGCTTGTTAAGCGCCGGCGATTTCGCCACCATCCTCTTCGCCTCAGTCCAGATGATTTTTGCCTGGTCGCGTTTCGATGCGACGGCATAAATTTCCGGGCCTGCTTCACTGTCCGCCATAAGCATGTACAGTCCGACAATGGACGCAAGCAGGGACTTACCGTTTTTCTTCCCGACGATCAGAATCGCCTCCCGGTATTTCCGGTTGCCCTCGATATCGATAAAACCGAAAATCGCCGCCAGAAGCGCCTTCTCCCACAGTTCCAGCCTTACCGGTTTGCCGCCGAATTTTCCTTTGCTGTGGTGACAGAAATTTTCCGCGAACTCGATCACATGATTCGCCCGTTTCGGCGAATAAAAAAACTCGCTCTGATTTTCAAGATCATAAGCGAGCTTTTTGTATGTCTTTTTTACTTTGGCGGATACCACTTCCTGACCGGTTTTTATCCGTTCCCAGTATTCCAGGATCGGATTATAAGTCTCCGGGTATTTAATCATCACGTGATATGACAAAATCGTCGAAACCGTCGCAGGCCTCCGCCTTAGCCGCGGCGTTTTCTTTCGGCAGCAGGTCGGTAAGCTGCTTCAGTGTCTTACCATACTGTGCGCTGGTGGTTCCGTAGAGCTCGGCAGCGGGACGCTTCCGTTCATAAGGCGGGAACTTGTCCGACTGCTTGAAGAGCTCCGTGTATCCGTTCTCCTGCAGGTCTTTCCACAGGTCTTCCACCATGATCCGCTGCTTCGCTGCGTTTTCGATCAGTCCAAGCGCTACCTGCTTTTTTGTTGATTCTATGTTTTTGTAGATCTTTGTAAGTCTGTTTTTCTCAGCTTTAATTCTTGCTTCCTGACTCTTTTCAGCCATATCTTTCCTCACCTCCGATCAAAAAAAGGAATGCCCTTCAAAAATGACCTGCGGATTTTTTCAAGGTAGGCAGCACGGTACCCCGGAGACGGATACCCGGATAATTACAGGGGGGTATACTTCCCGGAGTACGCCGAAGTGTTGCGAACGACTAAGTCGCCATCCGGTGTAAAATCATACTTGACCACCTTGTCCGTGATCTCCGACACTCTGCCGTGGATGATGTCGTGGCAATTGTGACAGACGTACTCAAGGTTGCGGTAACTCAGTGTGTAATCTGGATCGTCTATGTTCTGCGGCGTGAGCCACGCCCTGTGGTGCACGATCTCACCGGGGCGCTCATGACATTCCTGGCACAGGCCGCCGTCAATTCCCATCCTCTGACGGATGAATGACTTCCGGCACTTAGCCCACGCGGGGGAGCTGTAAAAGCTTTTTGCCCATTCTTTCGCCATGTCATTCCTCCATATAACGCCGAAAAGCGCCCTGCAATCCTGAAAACAACTGCTGAGCGCTTTTCGGCATTTATAGTATAACAAATCAAAAACTGGGATTCTCTGGGATTAACTGGGAAATCTCAGAAAGTGCCTTTCCATGCATCTCCAAAACGTAATCCACAGAGTACCCGACTTTCTCCGCGATCTCCTCCCACGACAGCTTCCTCAGTCCGTCCAGCCGCAGATACCGCAGGGTCAGCACCTCCCTGTGCTCCAGGCGGTCCAGGCGGTCTATGGCTGAAGATACCGTCTTGAAGGCCTGCGTCATCGCCTCTCTGGCCTTGATGGCCTTCGTTATGTAGGCATCCCGCATCACCATGAGATCGGACAAATC
>Ga0326511_10002432_pt1 | contig 15150 bp, 10 predicted proteins | sample 0_2496_0518_D_FD_203701 | JGI IMG/M metagenome (GOLD analysis project Ga0326511, IMG submission 203701) | Bovine rumen microbial communities from UC Davis, California, United States - 0_2496_0518 | ecosystem: Host-associated > Mammals > Digestive system > Stomach > Rumen | place: USA...
TACTGCAACCTATCAGTATGAGGAGAGGAATAAAAATGGGGATGTGACTTCAAAGTCGGACGAGGCCGAGGCCAAGGTGCTTGGCGAAGGAAACAACTATACGACGTACACCATCGTTGAGACGACACATACAGACGGCTCCTGGACAAAGATGGCCAACATCCTTTCCGCCACCAAGACCGCTGAGGGACTGAGGAATTTCCACTATGGCATCCTGATGCTCGACAAGAAGGACCCGAACAACACGAGGATGGATATAGGCGTGTTCCGCATCTTCAAGGATGATGACGCCCTCAGCGAGCCTACCACCTGGAAGGCACGCATGAAGGCTGCCCGCACGGGCGCCGCCGGCCTGCTGGACGCCACGGCAGCGGCTCCGGCGGGGGACGCGCAAGTAGAAGAGGTGCTGGAGAAGTCGAAGCAGGATTAGGGCTTCGGCACTGACACTCGAAAAATAGGAATGATAATATGGATTGTTTCGGGCGGGGGTTTGCAGTGAGTGCAAGCCTCCGCTTTTGTTGGTGCGCTTTTTGCAATTAAAGCGCGAAACGCTTGCGTAATTACCAAAAACTTCGTACCTTTGCGCCTATGAACGAAGGCAACAGGATTTCGGTGGTCATCAACACCCGCAACGCAGCGCAGCACCTGCAGCAGGTGCTCGACGCTGTCAGAGGCTTCGACGAGGTGCTAGTGTGCGACATGGAGAGCAGCGATGCCACCGTCAGCATCGCAGAGGCCAACGGCTGCCGCGTCGTCACCTTCCCCAAGGCCGACCACAAGAGCGCCGAGCCCGCCCGCACCTTTGCCATCCAGCAGGCCTCGTGCCCCTGGGTGCTGGTGGTGGATGCCGACGAAATCGTCACGCCCGAACTGCGCGACTACCTGTACCGCCGCATCGCCGACCCCGACTGCCCCGCCGGGCTCTACATCCCCCGCCTGAACCGCTTTATGCTCCGCTATACCCGTAGCATCTCCTACGACCGGCAGTTGCGCTTCTTCAAGCGCGAGGGGACGGTCTGGCCGCCATACGTCCACACCTTCCCCACCGTCGAGGGGCGGACGGAGCGGATTCCCGCCTCGGCCAAGAACGTCCGCTTCATCCATCTGGCCGACGAGACCATAGCAGACCTGGTGCGCAAGACCGACGCCTATACCGACGGCGAGATGCAGAAACGGGCCTCAAAGCACTACGGCGCAGGTGCCCTGATAGGCAGGCCCGCCTGGCGCTTCTTCCGCAACTACATCCTGAAACTCGGCTTCCGCGACGGACTGCCGGGGCTCGTACGTGCCGGCATGGACGCTTTCTACCAGTTCGTGCTGGTGGCCAAGATGATTGAGAAACAATATAGAAACAAGCAATAATGGCACAACATAAACAACTGTTCTCCATCCTCATCCCGTCGTGGAACAACCTCGCATTCCTCAGGCTCTGCGTGGACAGTATCCGCCGCAACTCCACATACGCGCACGAGATTCTGATACATGTCAACGACGGGAGCGACGGCACCCTCGACTGGGTGAAGGCCGAGGGGCTCAAGTACACACACTCGGCGGAGAACATCGGCGTATGCTACGCGCTCAACGGCCTGCGCCCGCTGGTGACGACCGACTACATCGTCTTCATGAACGACGACATGTACGTCTGTCCCGGCTGGGATGCCGCCCTGTATGAAGAGATCCAGGCCATCGGCCACGAGATGTTCTTTCTCTCGTCGACGCTCATCCAGCCCCGCAGGTTTTTCTGCAAGAGCGTCATCGCCCCCGCCGACTACGGCCAGAGCGTGGAGACGTTCGACGAGGCGCGCCTGCTCCGAGAATACATGACGCTGGAGCACGGCGACTGGCAGGGCGCCACATGGCCCCCCAACGTGGTCAGCCGCAACCTGTGGGACCTCGTCGGAGGCTATAGCATCGAATACAGCCCGGGCATGTACTCCGACCCTGACTTCTCCGCAAAACTTTATCATGCGGGTGTCCGCCTGTTCAAGGGTGTCGACCGCAGCCGCGTCTACCATTTCGAGGCCCGCTCCACCCATCGCATCGTCAAGAACGACGGCTCGCTGCAGTTCCTCCGTAAGTGGGGCATCACCTCCTCCTCCTTCATGCGCGACGTGCTCCACAGAGGTGAACCCTTCGGAGCCGAGGCCGACACCGGACAGATGCTCAGGCGCGACGTCGTGCGCAGCAAGTGGAAGCGCGCACTGACCATCTTCAAGTCCACGAAAACCAAAAACATCTGGTAGCCTATGAAGTTGCTCTATTATCTCACCTACGCCACGCTCTGGCTTCTCTCCCTCCTGCCCCTGAGGGCGCTCTACGTGCTGTCCGACCTCATCTACCTGCTGGTCTATCACGTGGCGGGCTACCGTAAGCGCCTCGTGCGCCGTCATCTGGCTGACAGTTTCCCGGAGAAGTCCGAGGCCGAGCGCCGGCGGATAGAGAGGGCCTTCTACCGATGGTTCTGCGACTATCTGGTGGAGACCGTCAAACTGCTCACCATCAGCCACTCGCAAATCCGTCGCCGCATGGTGTTCAAGGGCACGGAGATCATCGACGAGATCGTGGAGAGCGGACAGTCGTGCGCCATCTATCTTGGCCACTACTGCAACTGGGAGTGGATCACATCGATGCCCCTCTGGGTGTCGCCCAAGGCTCAGTGCGGGCAGATCTACCATGCCCTGGAGAACGCCGACTTCGACCGCATCTTCCTGACATTGCGCCAGCGCATGGGAGCCGTCTGCATCCCGATGGCCGAGACGCTCCGACGCCTGGCCGCCTACCGCCAGCAGAAGCAACCCATGGTGATAGGCTACATCTCCGACCAGGTGCCCTTCTGGAACAACATCCACCACTGGCTCACGTTCCTCCATCACGACACGCCCGTGCTCACCGGCACCGAACGACTGGCCCGCACCGCAGGCCACGCCGTGCTCTACATCGACATCACGCGCCCACGCCGTGGCTATTATGAGGCAGAAATCAAACTGATAGCGCGCGACCCACGCCAAACGAAGGACTACGAACTGACCGACGCCTACTTCCGCATGCTGGAGACATCCATCCGCCGCGCGCCCCAATACTGGCTGTGGACGCACAACCGCTGGAAGCGCTCGCACGAGGAGTTTAATATCCGCTACGACGAGCAGACGGGGCGCGTCAGCCTGGAGCCGCTGGAGGAAATCAAGAGGAGGAAGGGAATCGTTTGAAATTTGAGGTTTGAGATTTGTGGTTTGAGTTATGATATACGTACGCGACAAGGGCCGACTGTGCAACAACATCCTGCAGTACGGCCATCTGTATGCCTGGGGGCGTGAGCACGGCCGGGAGACGATGTCGATGCGCTTTGCCTACAAATACCGCTGGTTCAGGATCTGCCACACCCGCCACCACCATCTGCTGCGCTATCTCTGGGCCAAGTACGGCGCCAAGTGGGGCCTCCTGCCCGTCGTCAGTTTCGACACCGACGGGGCCGACTACAGCGGCGAGGAGGCCCTGATGCTGCAGCGGAGCCAGATCGTGGCCGAAGGGTGGTATGCCCGCTGGTACGACCTCTTCCTGAAATACAAATCTGAAATCATCACCCTCTTCGAGTTCGACGACCGCGTGCAGCGGGTAGCCCGTCAGCGCCTGTCCGCGCTGCCCGGAGGAGCCGTCCGCCTCGGCCTCCACGTGCGCCGTGGCGACTACCAGACGTGGCACGGCGGCCGCTACTGCTTCACCGACGGGCAGTACATCAGCATCCTCCGCCAGTTTCTCGCCCTCCACCAGGGGGAGACGGTGCAGTTCATCATCTGCGGCAACGACCCCAGTCTCGACGAGCAGGCCTATCGCCAGGCCTTCCCCGACCGCAGCATCCTCTTCCCGAAGGGCAACCCCGCCGAAGACCTCTGCATGCTCTCCCTGTGCGACTGGCTCATCGGTCCCCCCAGCACGTTCACCCTCGTGGCAGCCATGTACCGCGACCTTCCCCTCTGCTGGATTGAGAATGCCGAATCGCCACTGACACCCGAGTGCTTCAGCCGTTTCGACGAACTGTTCAGACAAATCAGATAATGATACTAAAAAGAAGCCGCCGTGATTCCACGGGCTACATGCTACGGCATCAGGCGGTCCTGCGTCATCCGCTCCATATACTGCTGGATGATGGCCTTCAGTTCGCGCTCCATCTGCGGCTGAAATGACGTCTTGCCGAGCAGGTTGTGCTGCATCAGCGAGTCCTGGAGGGAGTAGACGGCGCGGGTCTTCTGGCCATCGAACTGCAGCACATGCCCGTGCTTGACGTACTGGTAGATGCCGTTGAGATAGTTGACGGCCCAGGTGTCGGACGGCTCTGTGCTGAACAGGTCGATGCCGAAGCCGAAATAAGGCTTGTCGTAGTGGAGCATCCCCATCACGGTGGGCAGGATGTCGATCTGCTGGGCAATCTTGTGCTGCATCTCCGGATGGCGGTCAGGATTGCCCGGCTCATATATAATAATAGGAGAGCAGAAGCCGCCCAGGTCGGTCTGATAGTAGGCATGGTCGGAGAGATTGGTATGGTCGCTGGTCAGGATGAAGATGGTATTGCGGAACCAGGGCTGGCGCGAAGCCGTCTGAAAGAAGCGTCCCAGGGCCATGTCGGTATAGCGGATGCACTTGTGGATGACGATGCCTTCCTCGGGATAGGTGTCGCGGTACTTCTCTGGAACCTGATAGGGATGGTGGCTGGAGGCAGTGAAGACAGCGGTCATGAAGGGTTGCTTCATCTCCGACATCTTCGCGGCATAGTACTGCAGGAAGGGCTCGTCCCAGATGGCCCACATGCCGTCGAACTCGTCGTCGCCATCGAAGCGGGGGTCTGCGTTGAAGTCCTCACGGCCATAGTAGTGCTGGAATCCGGTGCTGCGGGCGAAGGCCATGAAGCCCATCGAGCCGCGCTGGGCTCCGTGGAAGAAGGCGGTCTGATAGCCCTTCTCAGCCAGCAGTCCGGCGATGCCCGTGACGTGGTTCATCGAGGCAGGAGTGAGGAAGAATGGCTCGACGAACATGGGGATGCTGGAGAGTATGGAGGGCATGCCGTCGATCGACTTGCGACCGTTGCAGTAGGAGTGGGTAAAGGTGACGCTACGGGCGATGAGGGAGTCGATGTGGGGGGTGTAGCCTTTATAGTGGCCGTTATCGAGCGACTTGTTGAGGGCACCGATGTATTCGCGGCCGAAACTCTCGACGATGAGGACGACGACATTCTTGGGAGTGAACGGGGCGACCTCGCCTGAGTCCTTCTTCGCAGAGGTGACCTCCCCCGGCCCCTCCTGTAGGAAGGGGGGGTGGATGGGGGTGTAGACGGTGACCTCCCCCGGCCCCTCCTGTAAGAGGGGGGTGTGGATGGGGGTGTAGACGGTGGCCAACTCCTGCTCGGAGTCAAAATAAGGAGGCACGACGAAGGCGGTCTTGCCGATGGTGCGGTAGATGGAGAAGGGCGTGTTGAGCACGAGTGCGGCCTCCACGGGACGGTCGGCATACTGGTTGGCATTGGAGATGGTGATGGGGCGTACGGCGGTAGCAAATCCGCCACGTATGCCTGCCACCACGAAGGGTGCGAGGGCACAGAGCGACAGGAGCATCACGAGGGCGTAGATGAGCGGGGATGCGGAGGTGCGGGGGTGCGAGGGTGCGGAGGTGCGGGGGTGCGAGGGTGCGGAGGTGCGGGGGTGCGGGGGAGCGGAGGTGCGGGGGTGCGGGGGTGCGAGGGGCATGCGGTAGAGGCGCCAGACGCACCACACGAGCAGGGCGAAGAGGGCGACAAGATAGAAGTGGCGGAAGACCTCGGTGAGGAAGATGCCGCCCAGATTGCCCTCGTTGGAGAACTCGCTGAAGACGGTGTAGGTGGTGCGGCGCATGGTATAGCGGAAGTAGACGCAGTCGCAGAGGTTGAGGGCCAGCGCGAGGCCGTTGATGACGATGTAGACCCACCGGCAGAAGGTGTAATAGCCCCAGGTCTCCTTGCCGTGCCAGGGCAGGAGCATGAGAACGATGTAGGGAATGTTGGTGACCAGGATGGCTGACGTGTCGAAGACGAGACCTCCGCTGAGGATCTCCATCAGATGGGGCCAGGTGAGGCCAGCCTCGAAATAACTGTAGTTGACGGCGAGGTAGATGATGCGCGCCAGGAAATAGAGGACATAGGCCAGCAGCAGATTGCTGATGACAGCCCCCAGGGGGGCCAGGAGTCTGAGTCGGCTGAAATTTGTCATACGCTTATTGGGTTTCTAATGCTCTTAAGCCGGCAGTCGTGGCCTGCAGGATGGCCTTGCCCATCCGCTCGAGTCGCGGGGTGTCGGTGCTCTTGTCGGCAATCACCCGCCGCGAGTCCAGGTCGTAGACCATATAGCCTGTGGAGTCGACGATTGAGAAGCCATTGTTGAAGTTGTGTACCGCAAAGGGGTACTGATAGTTGTCGGCCAGCACGTCGCGGCTCCATCTGAAGGCATCGTGCCTCAGTTGCAGTTGGGCCAGCAGGGTGGCGGCCAGGTCGGTCTGGTTGCAGAACTTCTCTATCTTGCGGGGTGCTCTGACGGCTCCTCCGACCCACACCATAGGAATTCTGTTGCGCTCGAGCACCGTCTCTGAGAACTCCCGGAAGTCCATGCTGTGGTCAGGCAGGAAGATGACGAGCAGGTCGTTCCACTGGGGTGTGGCCTTCAGGCGGTCGATGAAGTGGCCCAGGCAATGGTCGAGATAACAGAAGGCATTCTCTATCTCGTCGTCGTACTCCTTCAATGGCACGTCCCAGGGCTGATGGGTGCTGAGGGTGGAGAAGCCCATCAGATAGCGGCGTCCGGGCTCCATCTCCGTAATCTGGCGGTAGAGGGTCTCGAAGGTGATATCATCCCTGACCCCCCACTCCGCCGTGCGCTGCTCCGCCTGGGTATAGTCGGCCTTCCACGTCAACCGCTCCCAGCCCGTGGCTATGAGATAACTGCGCATGTGGGTGAAGTCGATGTCGCCCCCGTAGATGTAACTGGTGCTGTAGCCCTGTTGCCTCAGCGCGGATGCGATGCTGGGCAGATGGGGTGCCCTCGTCGGCATCTTCATCACTGACGACGTGGGAAACGAGGGGAATCCGCTATAGGTGCAGACGGTGCCCCTGTCCGTGCGCCACGAGTTGGCATAGCACCGGGTGAAGTCGATGCCCTCGCCCTTGAGTCGCTCCAGGCGGGGCATGACATGCTGGAAGATGCTGCCCGTGCTCTCCATCAGCACGATCACGATGTTGGGGCGCGGCGTGTTGAGCAGGGTGTCCGTCGACACAGACTCTGTGGGATAGAGTCCCTGCATCATCTGGCGGCACGTCGCCTCGTCATAGTAGTCGTAGGCGACGATGTCGCTGGCCGTCTTGTCAAACGAGGCCAGGAAATTGAACACGGGATTGATGGCCGAATGGTTGAGGAACTGGTCCTGCGAGTAATACACCTGCCCCACGTTGGTGGTCGACTCATCCAGTCCGCCCCTGATGCCGATGACGATGCACGGGATCATCAGCAGACAGAGCACACTCTCCAACGCTCTGCGCGACAACGCCGCCACAGGCCGGAGGGGAAAACGAGGATAGCCCCTGAATATCAGCAGGGCAATCAGCAGGAAGGCCAGCAGCCTGAGCACCAGATAGCCCGCCGACACACTGGCCATCGCCTCTGTAGGCGACTCCAGGTACTGCAGACAGGAGGCATCGAGTTTGAAGCCCCAGAAGGGATAGAGGCTGGTATCGGCTACGAAAGCCAGTGCCATGGCCAGCGATATGACGACGAAATAGGCGCGGAGCACGGTAGCCAGCGCCTTGTGCTGCCACCAGACACTGAGGGCGACTGCCAAGAAGGGCACGCTCAGGATATAGAGTGAGGTGGAGAGGTCGAGCGTGAGGCCGTGGGCGATGACCTGCCGGACATCCCACGCCGTGAAGGCATGGCCTTCATGGCAGAAGAGCATGAAGGCCACCTTGGCTAAGATGAACACCATCAGTGTCCAGAGATACGTATTCAACAGAAACAGGACTCTTTGCTTCATCTTTTCATTCTTTAATCCTCCTACACTTGCTGCATGTCGTGAAGCCGCTTGTAATAGCCACCGATGGCGAGCAGTTCCTCATGGGTGCCCCGTTCGACGATGCGGCCCTCATGGAGGACGCAGATCTCGTCGGCATTCTTGATGGTCGACAGGCGGTGGGCGATGGCTACGGTGGTACGGGTCTTCATCAGATGCTCCAAAGCGTCCTGCACCAGACGCTCGCTCTCGGTGTCGAGTGCCGATGTGGCCTCGTCGAGGATCAGGATCGGCGGATTCTTCAGGATGGCGCGGGCTATGGAGACACGCTGCCGCTGCCCGCCGCTCAGGCGTCCGCCCCTGTCGCCGATCATGGTGTCGAACTCTGCCTCCGATGCCATGATGAAGTCGTAGGCATTGGCGATGCGTGCGGCCTCTTCGATTTCATCCTCCGTGGCATTATCCACGCCGAAGGAGATATTGTTGCGGAAAGAGTCGTTGAAGAGGATGGCCTCCTGATTAACGTTTCCTATCAGTTGGCGCAGATCGTGGATACCCAGGTCCTTGACGTTGACACCGTCGATGAGCACTTCGCCCCGCTGCACGTCGTAGTAGCGGGGGATGAGGTCGACAAGCGTCGACTTGCCCGAGCCGCTCTGTCCGACGATGGCGATGGTCTTGCCCTTGGGGATGGTCAGGTTGATGTCGCGCAGCACCCAGTGTGTCGGAGACTCCGCGCCTTCGCTCCCCTGATAGCCAAACCAGACATTGCGGAACTCTATCTGGTGTTCGAACTCCCTGAGGCGTTTGGGGAACTTGGGGTCCCTGATGGTGTTCTCCGCCATCAGGATCTTGTCGATACGCTCCATCGAGGCCAGTCCCTTCGGTATGCTATATCCGGCTTTAGAGAAGTCCTTCAACGGATTGATGATACTATAGAGCATCACCATATAGTAGATGAAGATAGGGCCGGAGAGGGTATGATTGTTGAGCACCAGCACACCGCCGAACCAGAGCACGATGACAATCATCACCGTGCCGAGGAACTCGCTCATCGGGTGGGCTGACGACTGCCGGATGTTCACCCGCATGATGTCATTGCGATAGGCCGTGTTGATGCGGTCGAAGCGCCTGTTCATCTTCTCCTCCGCACAGAAGGCCTTGATGATGCGCAGGCCGCCGAGGGTCTCCTCGACCTGGCTCATCGTGTCGCTCCATAGGGACTGCGCCTGAATGGACTGCGCCTTCAGCCGCCGGCCCACATAGCCCATAAACCATCCCATGATGGGGACGATGATGAGCGTGAAGAGGGTCAGTTGCCAGGAGATGAAGATCAGGGCAGCGAAATAACTGACGATGAGGATGGGGTTCTTGAAGAGCATCTCGAGCGATGCCATGATGGAGTTCTCTATCTCCTGCACGTCGCCGCTCATGCGAGCGATGATGTCGCCCTTGCGTTCTTCTGAGAAGAAGCCGAGGGGCAGGGCATTGATCTTCTGATAGAGTTGGTTGCGGATATCGCGCACCACCCCCGTCCGGATGGGGATGATGGTGGCGGCACTCAGGAAGTAGGCCCCCGTCTTCAGGAATGTCATCACGCCCAGGAAGAGGCCGATGATCAGAAGCGTCGTGGTCTGTCCCCACGCTGCGATGAGCCCGTTGACGTGGTAGTTCATGTTGTTCATCAGCACGCCCTGCACGTTCCCCCAGTCCCAGGCCATCAGCGAGGTGGCCGTCTCGGCATCGCTCGTCTGGAACAATATCTGAAGGATGGGAATCAACGCGGCAAAGGAGAAGATATTAAGGACGGCCGAGAGTATATTGAACACTATCGACAATACGAGGTATTTCTTATAGGGCGGCACAAATCGCCGCAGCACGTTCAGGAATTCTTTCATCTGTCTAACCCTATGTCAGTCCATGTTAATCCGCCGTTCCAAACAGCGTGGCACTGGTTGAGCCGGTTATCCTGACACGGACGGTCTCGCCGATATGGTGCGCACCCTTGTCGAACACGACCATCTTGTTCTGCTCCGTACGGCCACATAACTGAGTGCGACTCCGCTTTGAGAATCCCTCCACCAGCACGTCAAACTCCTTGCCCTCGTCTTTCTTGTTCTGCTGAGCCGAGATCTCAGTCTGCAGGGCTATCAGTTCGTTCAGCCGCCGTATCTTCTCTTCCTCCGGCACATTGTCAGGCAGATGCTTCGAGGCGTATGTGCCGGGGCGCTCAGAGTATTTGAACATGAAGGCGGAGTCGTAGCCCACCTCGCGCATCAGGCTCAGCGAGCATTCATGGTCTTCGAGGGTCTCGTCGTGGTAGCCCACGAAGATGTCGGTGGAAAGCCCGCAGTCGGGGATAATCCTCCGGATGGCATCGACCCTGTCCATATACCACTCGCGGGTGTACTTGCGGTTCATCAGGCGGAGGATCTTGTCCGACCCGCTCTGCACGGGCAGATGGATATGCTTGCACACGTTGGGCATCTCGGCAATCACCCGCAGCGTCTCGTCACTCATGTCCTTGGGATGCGACGTGGTGAAGCGGATGCGCATCTCTGGCGCCTCCTCCGCCACGGCACGGAGCAGTTGGGGGAAATCTGTGGAGGGAGCAAGGTCGTCCGTCTGCCACAAATACGAGTTGACGTTCTGCCCCAGCAGCGTCACCTCCTTGAACCCACGGTCGCACAGGTCGCGCACCTCCTTGAGGATGCTCGCCACGTCGCGGCTCCGCTCGCGGCCTCTTGTATAGGGCACGATGCAGTAGTGGCAGAAGTTGTTGCAGCCGCGCATGATGCTGACGTAGCCGCCTATCTTGTGGCCCAGCCCGATGCGCTGGGGCACCACGTCCTTATAGGTCTCCGTCGTCGAGAGTTCGATGTTGATGGCCTTGTGCCCTGCCTCGGCCTGCGCCGTCAGTTCGGGCAGCGAGAGGTAGGCATCGGGGCCGGCCACGAGGTCGGCATGATGCTTCTCCAGCAGTTCGTCCCTGACGCGCTCGGCCATACAGCCCAGCACGCCGATGATCAGGGGATTCCCCGCTCTCTCCTCTATTTCCTCTCCTCTTTCCTCTCTCCTCTCTCCTCTATTTTCTCTCCTCTTTCCTCTCTCCTCTCTCCTCTTTCTTCTTTCTGCCGCCAGGGCCTCCAGGCGGTGGTATATCTTCTGCTCTGCATTATCCCTGACGCTGCAGGTGTTCAGGAACACGGCGTCGGCCTCGCTGAGGTCGTCAGTCGTCTCGTAGCCTGCCATCTGCATCACAGAAGCCACCACCTCCGAGTCGGCCACATTCATCTGACAGCCGTAAGTCTCAATATATAGTTTACTCATTTTCAAATTTGTTCTTATTCAGGCTCCTCCCCCGCCGTGACCTCATACGAGGTCAGGCAGGTCGAGCCACTTGACGTAGCAGAAGTCCTGACGGTGGGGAAGGTTCTTGTTCTTCGGATACATACGCACCGCCGACTTGTAGACACCGAAGCGGTTGGGCGACAGCGTTGCCTCGAAGGTGTAGTTATTACCCTTCTTGCCTGTCATCTCCAGCGGCTCTACATGATAAATGTGCTCCACATCATCCTTGTCGACGTAGAGGTTGACCTTCTCGAGTCCGACAGCATCGTCGAGTCCCTGCTCGTTGATGACATATTTCAGATGATATTTCTGATTGGCCACACCGCCTGCGATGGGGAAGTCCCATTCGCTGCTGACCACACTGATGCTGTCCCAGCGCTCAGCCACCGTCTCCTTCCACAGGGCGATTTCCCTGGCCAGGCGATAGTCGTCCTTCGAGAGTTCGCCGAACCGCTTGGCCTGCTTCTCATAGAACTTGCTGTAATAGTCGTCCAACTGTCGCTTCATGGTGTAGTGCGGTGCAATCTGGGCGATGGAGTTCTTGATGACCCGGCACCAGCCTTTCGAGATGCCTTTCTTGTCCTTGTCATAATAGAGGGGCACGATCTCGTTCTCAAGCAGCGAGTAGATGGTAGCCGCGTCGAGACGGTCCTGGAACTCCTGGTTCTGGTAGGTGCGCTTTTCCGTGAGTGCCCATCCGGCTCCTTCGCGATAGCCTTCCAGCCACCAGCCGTCCTTCACCGAGAGGTTCACCACACCGTTCATCTCCGCCTTCTCGCCCGACGTGCCCGACGCCTCAAGGGGACGTGTCGGCGTGTTCATCCAGATGTCAACGCCCGACACCAGCCGGCGGGCCAGCAGGAAGTCGTAGTCCTCCACGAAGACCACCTTTCCCTGGAACTCGTCGCGCTGCGATATGTCGAAGATCTGCTTGATGAGCCCCTGTCCTGCACCATCGGCGGGATGGGCCTTTCCGGCGAAGAGGAACACCACAGGCCGCTCAGGATCATTGACGATGCGGCTCAGGCGGTCGAGGTCGGTAAAGAGCAGGTGTGCGCGCTTGTAAGTGGCAAACCGGCGGCAGAAGCCGATGACCAGTGCGTTGGGGTTGAGCCGCTCAGCCAGTTTGGTGATGCGCGAGGGGTCGTTCTGGTTCTTGAGCCAGGTGGCGCGGAACTGCTTGTCGATATAGAAGAAGAGGTTCTTCTTCATCGTCAGGCGCCACTTCCAGAGTTCCTCGTCGGGACAGTCGTAGATACCCTTCCAGCGGGCCTCGTTCGACTGGTCGCCCATCAGCCCCTTGTCGAGATACTTCTCATAGATGTTCGTCAGCCAGCCCGTAGCCACCCAGGTGGGGAAGTGTACGCCGTTGGTGACGTAACCCACATGGTTCTCTTCGGGGAAGTAGCCGTTCCAGATGGGAGCGAACATCTTCTGCGACACCTTGCCGTGGAGCATCGACACACCGTTGACCTCCTGACAGGTGTTGCAGGCGAAGGTCGACATACAGAACTTCTCGGAGTGGTCATCCGGGTTCGTACGTCCCATGCCGATGAACTCGTCCCAGGTGATGCCGAGTATCTGCGGATAGCCACCCATATACTTGCCGAACAGGTCGGCGTCGAAGTAGTCGTGGCCTGCCGGCACCGGTGTGTGGACGGTATAGAGCGACGAGGCACGGACCAGTTCCATCGCCTGGTTGAACGTCAGTCCTTCCTCCTGGATATAGTCGACGAGGCGCTGCAGGTTGCACAGGGCAGCATGGCCCTCGTTGCAGTGGTAGATGTCCTTCTTGATGCCCAGTTTCTTCAGCAGCAGCATGCCGCCGATACCCAGCAGTATCTCCTGCTTCAGGCGGTTCTCCCAGTCACCGCCGTAGAGGGCGTGGGTGATGGGCCTGTCGAAGTCGGAGTTCATCTCGTTGTCCGTGTCGAGCAGATAGAGTTTCACGCGGCCCACGTTGACCCGCCAGACAGAGGCATACACATGATAGTTCATGAACGGCACGTCGACGAACATCGGGTTGCCGTCCTTGTCCATCTGCCGCTCGATGGGCAGCGAACTGAAGTCCTGCGCGTCGTATTTAGCCACCTGATGGCCGTCCACGGAAAGGCTCTGTGTGAAATAGCCGAACCGATAGAGGAATCCGACGGCACACATGTCGACGTTGGAGTCAGAGGCCTCCTTGACATAGTCGCCGGCGAGCATGCCCAGGCCGCCGCTGTAGATCTTCAGGGCCGAGTGGATGCCGTACTCCATGCAGAAGTAGGCCACCGAGGGGCGCTTCGTGTCGGGCTCCACATCCATATACTTACGGAACTTCTGATACACGTCCTTGACGCGCTTCATCAGTGCCTTGTCCTTCAGGATCTCGTCCTTACGCGTATGAGTCAGCCGCTCCAGCAGCATCACAGGGTTATGACGCACCTCATGATAGATGTCTACGTCAAGTTCACGGAACAGGTCGCGGGCTTCGTGGTTCCACACCCACCACAGGTTGTGAGCAATCTCGCCCAGGCACTTCAGTTCGTCAGGCAGTGTAGCCTTGACAGTCAACGTTCTCCACTGCGGGGCATTGACACAGTCTGCTTTGATCTTCATCACTTTCGGTTTTTAGTGGTTAATGCTTAATTTGTCCTTCTCAGCAGAGACGTCACAATGTGGCGCCCCTGCCTTTTAAGTTTTAAATGCTCAGTTCGTCCAGAACGCGGATCAGTTTCCTGTTGAAGGGCTTGTCGGTACGGATGCACTCAGAGAAGGGCACGTAGACCACCTCGTTGTTGCGCACACCTACCATCACGTTGCGCTGCCCCTGGAGGATGGCCTCGATGGCCCCCACGCCCGTGCGGCTGGCCAGGATGCGGTCGTGAGCCGAAGGCGAGCCGCCGCGCTGCAGATGGCCCAGGATAGAGACGCGCACATCAAACTCCGGGAACTCCTTGCGCACGCGCTCGGCATAGTAGAGGGCACCGCACTTGGGACTCTCAGAGACGATGACGATGCACGACTTCTTCGACTTGCGGATGCCCCGGCCCATGAAGGCGGCCAACTGGTCTTCCTCCATCATCTCCTCGGGAATGATGGCAGCCTCGGCACCACAGGCGATGGCCGAGTTCTGCGCCAGGAAGCCGGCGTCGCGCCCCATCACCTCGACGAAGAAGATGCGCTCATGCGAGTTGGCGGTGTCGCGGATGCGGTCCACACACTCCATGATGGTGTTCATCGTCGTGTCGTAGCCGATGGTGGAGTCGGTACCGTAGAGGTCGTTGTCGATGGTGCCCGGCAGACCGATGACGGGGAAGTTGAACTCCATGCCGAAGTTGCGGGCACCTGTCAGTGAGCCGTTGCCGCCGATGACCACCAGGGCGTCGATCTCCTCCTTCTGGCAGGTCTCGTAGGCTTTCTGCATGCCCTCCATGGTCATGAACTCCTTCGAGCGGGCCGTCTTCAGGATGGTGCCGCCACGGGTGATGATGCCCGATACGTCCTCAGTGGTGAAGGGCTTCACCTCGCCCTTGATGAGTCCGTCGTAGCCGCGATAGATACCCTTGATGTTAAACTGGTTGTAGATGCCTGCGCGCGTCACGGCGCGGATGGCTGCGTTCATGCCGGGAGCATCGCCGCCCGATGTCAGAACTCCGATAGTCTTAATCCTACTCATAGTCGTTTCAACTTTTCAATTCATTCTATTTCTTCAATTCTTTGCAAAGATACGTTTTTTCTTTGAAAGCACAAAGAGAATTCCCCTTTTTTATACAAAAAAATCCTCCGAAAGGCCTC
>Ga0326511_10002434_pt1 | contig 15138 bp, 10 predicted proteins | sample 0_2496_0518_D_FD_203701 | JGI IMG/M metagenome (GOLD analysis project Ga0326511, IMG submission 203701) | Bovine rumen microbial communities from UC Davis, California, United States - 0_2496_0518 | ecosystem: Host-associated > Mammals > Digestive system > Stomach > Rumen | place: USA...
CCCAAATCCTTGATCTTGCCGCGCAAATCGCGGATTTCGCGGTCGGCCTCGGGCTGGCTGTATTCCACACGCTCGATGCCCTCGGGATTCGAAAGGTCAACCGAGTAGTCGTTCGCAATACGTTCGTTCAGGCGATCGAGATTGGACTGCAGGGCATCCTGGCGGCGGCCCACTTCGTTCAGTTCCTTCATCTTCTCGATCATCTCGTCGCGAATGCGGTCCAAATCGTCGCGCCAAGAATTCAAGTCTCCGCTCACCACTTCGTAGCGTTCGCGGGCAATATCCCTGCGGCCTTCGAGTTCGCGGAGCGCACTATCCTGTTCTTCCACCTTGATAGAAAGCTGACGGACGTCCTCTTCGGACTTGGACATCGTCACGGCGTTCTTCTCGATTTCTTCACGGCGGGACTGAGCGGTATTCTCGAGGAATTCCACCTGGTCCGAAATGCCACGGAGGCGGTCGTTGTTCTGCGCAATCTTGGCCGTCTTGTTCTGGGCGGAACGTTCGAGTTCGCGGACTTCTTCGTCTTTCTCGCGGTAGAGCGTTTCTTGCTCGGAAAGTTCGTCGTTCACGCGGGAATAGCCGTCTTCGGCCTTCTCCGCCGCCGCCTCGGCTTCCATCAGTTCCGCATCGCCGTTTTTCGTTTCGGCGGCGGCATCGATTCGCGCACGGGCGGCATCGATTTCTCCCTGCAGTTGCTGCAGGCGACGTTCCTGGGCTTGAACAATGTTCTGCTGGATTTGCATCCCGGCATTGCCACTGCGGATGCTCTCCCCCTTCTCGCGAATTTCTTCTACGACGGATTCGAGCATGCGGGCATCTTCGTCCACAAGGCCGTTCAGCCTTTCGACATCGGCTTCCTTCTGCGCAATTTCGGCCTGGACGCCTTCCAAGAGTTTAGTGGCTTCGGCGATTTCATTCTTGCGGCTCAGCGTTCCGCTGCCAGACACGCCGCTGCTCACCAGGCCGCTCGTGCGGACAATGGCATTCGGAGCGACAAAGCAGAGGTCCTCGCCACGGAATTCGCGGGCCAAGGAAAGGGCGTTCTGGATAGAATCCACAACAAAATAACGGCTCAGGATTCCCGAAAGGAATCCGGAAATTTCTTCGTCGGCCTTGACGAAACGGTTCAAGCAACCGATAACGCCTGGGCGGTCGATGCTGCCCGTGAAGGCTTCGGCTGAGCTATCGGCCAGGGCCATCAACGCACGGCCCACATTCTCGCCATCCAGCGCCCCCGCAATCTCTGCGGCGGCAGAATCGTTCAGCACGACAACGGCGTCAAGGAGGTCCCCGAGAGCCGCTTCCACACGGGATGCGTATTCCGGCTCGGCTTCCACATGTTCCGAAAGCAGACCGCCAACGAGGTTAGACTTGTTTTCCATGAGCCAGCGGCTCGCATCGGAACCGTCGTTCGCGACACTCTGGAGGACGTCGATACGCGACTGGAGGCGCGCATCTTCGTTTTTCAATTCCTGTAATTTCTGAACCGCCTCGGACAGCTCCGCCTTCTCGTTTTCAAGGCGTTCTTCGCGCGAAGACTTCTGTTCTTCAAGCAATTCGATTTCGCGGGAAGCCTCGTCCACACCCTTCCGGATGTCGGCAATGGCGGCTTCGGCCTCGGACTTCTGGGCCGCAACCATCTGTAGTTCACCGTTCCACTTTTCCAAGTTACCGCGGAGCATGTCGGATTCGGCATCCATACGTTCGAAACGGCCCTTCAAGGCGTTCAGCCTGTTCGCCGCCTGCAAGCGTTCATTGGAAAGTTCGCGGGACCGGGACCGCAAGTCGTCGAGCCTGTCGCGCATCACCTGGAGGGTTTCGCGTTCACGTTCCAGCAGGGCGTTCATCTCTTCGACGCCGCTTTCGCTGCTGAGGACGGCATTTTCTTCTTCGAGCCGGCTCTTCTCGGTTTCAAGTTCACGAATCTTGGCTTCGCCGAGTTCAATTTCGCCGCGGGCCTTCTCGTTCACGCCTTCCAAGGCGGAAATGGAATCCCTCAAACGCATGATGCTGTTGTTCACGTCGTTCAGGGCAATCGTCGCCTGCTGCACTTCGCGTTCCAAATCGCGGAAGGCATTCTCGTCTTCGCTGATGGCGAGTTTCTTCTCGTCAATCTTCGTCTGAAGTTCCGTACACTTCGTCTTCGCGGACTCCACCTCGTGGTTCATACGGCGGCTCGTCGTATCGAGCGTCGCCAGGCTTTCCTTATAGTCTTCGAACTTATCGAGGCTTACGGAAAGGTCCAGTTCACGGAGGCGCGTATTGAGTTTCTTGTATTCGCTAACCTTTTCGGCCTGAGTCTCGTACATACGCACGGAACGGCGGACACTCCTCAAGTTGTCCTCGACGCGTTCCATGTCCATCTGCACGCGTTCCAACTGGCGCACCGCTTCCTTGCGCTGCTGGCGGTACTTGCTCACGCCGGCAGCTTCTTCAAACAAGACGCGGCGATCGTCGGCCTTGTCCGAAAGCACGGCCTTGATCATGTCGGCATTCATCTGGGAATACGTGCTGGAACCGAGGCCGGAGTCGAAAAGCAACGCATGGACGTCGCGGAGGCGGCATTCCTGGTTGTTGATGAGGTACTCGCCGGAACCATCACGATGGACGCGGCGGGTCACAATCACTTCAGAATATTCCGAATTCAGGGTACCGTCGCTGTTGTCGATGACGATAGAGACTTCGGCAAGGCTCATCGCGGCACGCTCTTCCGTACCGCTGAAAATCACGTCCTGCATCTTACTCATACGGAGCGATGCAGCCTTCTGTTCACCCAGGACCCAACGGATGGCGTCGGTAATGTTCGACTTTCCGCATCCGTTCGGACCCACAACGGCGGTAAGGCCCTTCGTGGGGAAATTGATTTCCGTCCTTTGGGCAAAGGACTTAAACCCGAATATCTTTAACTTTGTTATCTGCACTATTAGACAATGTAGTAAAAAAGTATGTAAAAAAAGACCCTATCCGCGACGTAACCGGAGGTCAGCGGAACTCATAGTGGATGGCGCCGTCCTTGTCCTCGTAAAGGACCATGTAGAGGCTTCCTCCATCGAAGTCCATGTCCGCTCGGTATTCCTTCACCACATTCCTTTTAACCGAATCTGAGGCAAGGAAAACAAAGCGCGCCTGGAAGGAACCGACCCAGTCTTCTTCATAAACTCGGCTCTTTTCGCCGGAGCGGACCGTGTCCTTAATCCACGGTTTGATAGAAGTATGGTCTTCGGAAATGATGTCTATGGAGACCACATCGAACTTGGTACGGTTTTCAACCTGAAGCCTTGTCGAAGAATCGAGGAACCAATGGCTCAGGCACCCCGTAAGGCCGAGAGTCATCAGGAGCATGACGAGCAAGGCGGCAATGCGCCCAGCAAATGAACCAGACCGAATCACTTGTCACCTCCCGCGTTACCGGACTTTTCGAAACGGATTCCCGTGGCATCCAGCGTCTTGGGAGCAGAGCCCGTCGCCTGGTCCAGGTGGATCTTGCCGTCATCCTTTTTCCAGTTGTCCTTGTTCTTCTTTTCAAGTTTCATGGTTTCCATCGGGGCAGACTTCGGGGCGCCACGGGCGAACAGGAAGTCATCAATCGTCGCAAGGCTGAACTTGAATTCAGCAATAAACGTTCCCTTGGCGCGGTACAGGTGTTCGTACTCGTAAGAAGAGTTGTAGGCCAAGCGGAGGAACAGCAGGTCGACCGCACCGCCCCAGAGCAAGTCGGCGGCACCGCTACGCACGTTACGGCGCAGGCAGGTCGCCTCGAAACCGATCATGCGGGACGGATCCGGGTAGTACTTGAGGGCCGCAGAATGGAATTCACGGCTCGGGAAATCAAAAGAGACTTCGCCATAAAGACGCTGCGCAATGAGGTTCTGTTCCCAAGAGACGCGGACAGAATCGCCGGCATCGCCCCCATTGTAGAGCGCCACCTCGATATTCGGCAAATAGGTCGAAATACCGCTTGAACGGCCGCCATAGACGGCACGCGATTCCAGATCCATCGAGATGCGGAGGCTGCGCCAGTCGGAACGGTGGAAGCTTCCCTGAACGCTCGTATGTCCCCAACGCAAGTGGGCCCAGCTGTAGAGCAGGGAATCGTTCTCATCCGGATAAATGTCGCCGACGCGTTCCACGTTCTGGTGTTGCATACCGCCAGCAACGGTAAGGTCCATCGGTGCAAAGGTATAACTAAGACCCCATGTGGTCACGGAACGCACCGCCGAGAAGTCGCTGTACCTCGGGAACAACAGGAAGTCTTCGCCATCCCAACCCGAACGTTCGAGCCAGAACAGGAAGCCCAGGTAGTTGTTCTTTTTCACTTCGCCCGCCGCGAATCCGGCCATATGATGGCGGAAAGCGAAACCGTCATGCTCGCCATACTCGCTTTTCAGCGGAGTCTGCGTCACCGCGGGGATATAGTTGAAGCCGAGATCCACATAACCGCCGCGTCCGCCACGGAGGACATCCCGGATTTCACGCAACTGATTGTCGCGCATGGTCGCACCGCCAGATGCCAAGGCATCCACCGACACGGCATCGGCAAGGGCCTGCCCCGCCAATAGCGGCAACGCACAAGCAAAAATCTTTAAGGTATTGCGAAGTTTCATCATGATAAATATACTAGAATACCACTAGGTCGTTCTTGTGAATAAGTTCGTCCGGGACATCCTTACCCAGGATTTCGTGGACCTGGGCGGTTTTCTTGCGCAAAACGAGCTTGAGCGTCTCGCTGTCAAAGCCGGCGACACCGCGCGCGACCGCGTCACCCGACGGGCTCAGGACCTCAATCAAGTCGCCCTTGTCGAAATGTTTCTTCACCGCACACACACCCACGGGCAACAGGCTCGAGTGCTTTTCGCGCAACGCCTTCACGCCGCCCTCGTCCACCACCACGGCCCCGCGCGGAGTCGTAATGAAGCTGAGCCAGCGCTGGCGGCTGTTGAGCTTTTTCTTGGAGCCCACAAAGAGCGTTCCCTGCGCATTTTCAAAAAGCACCTGGTGCGGCAATACCTTCATGCCGCTCGCGAGGAAGGCGTTGCAGCCGCTCTTCGTCACGTTGCGGATGGCTTCGAGCTTGCTGCGCATGCCGCCGGTACTCACCGCGGAGCCCGTCTCGCCAGGCTTACCCGCAAGGGCGAGCACTGCAGGCGTAATCTCGGGCACAAAGCGCAACAGACGGGCGTCCGGGTTCTTCTTCGGGTTGTCGTCGAAGAGGCCGTCTTCGTCCGTGAAAATCAACAGCAGGTCCGCATCGAGGAACAATGCCACGTCGCTCGAAAGCTTGTCGTTGTCGCCCACCTTGATTTCGGCGATGGCAAGCGAATCGTTCTCGTTGATTATCGGAACAATCTTACGGGCAAGCATCGCCTTGATGGTGTTCTGCAAGTTCTTGTAGCGGGTGCGGTCGCGAAAATCGTCGGCCGACAAAAGGATCTGCCCCACCGAGAGCTGCACCCAGCGGAACATTTCGCGGTAGGCGTACATGAGGTCGATCTGGCCCACGGCGGCGCAGGCCTGCTTTTCGGCAAGCACCGTCGGCTTTTCCTTGTAACCCAGCTGGCTCATGCCGGTGCCCACGGCACCACTCGTCACAATCACGACTTCCTTTCCCGCTTCCATGAGGCGGGCGACGGAATCGGCGAGTTTCTGGATATAGCGGGTACGGACACCGCCCTTCTCGGAATCGACCAATATGCGCGAGCCGATTTTCACAACGATACGGCGGGACTCATCTAAAATATTCTTACGAAGTTCACTCATACAACTAAAAAATAGAATGTATCAGCGCAACGAAAAAAATTGTCGAGGAAAAACTAGCGGAAAACAGCCGTTTGGCCATTTTCAAACCGGACGAGTACCGGTTTACCCTGCGCCTTGAAGGTGCCCTGCCAGGTACCATCGTAAAGATAGACTCCGTTCAAGTCAAAAACGCGATACCGCATTCCCGGCACAACGGACGGCGCCATAAAAGTCACCGGCTCAAAAATCCGCAAAGGCTTCTCGGAAGTATCCGCAAGAATTTTTTTTTGAGGGAGGCGGGCTGCGTCCTCATCGGAAAGTCCGCTACTCAAACCGCCTCCATACGGTCCCCAATTAGGACACTGCGAAGGATCTGTATCACATACTTTTTTATGGAGAATGTGACGATTATTCATTTGCAGCGTATCCGGCAGAACGCGATCCAATAAGCGCTGAGCACTGTCCTTCGTCATAACGATAATTCCCCATTCGACCCATTTTATGAACTCATAACGCAATACTTCCGTCAAGGAACGTGTATTCGGAGCCGATTGCAAGGCATAGACAGAAGCTTGTGCAATACGAGGCATAAAGAACACTGCAACAGCGGTATCCAATGTCGAGTAATATGCCAAACCATTTTCAAGCGAACAGTTGATATAGGACGTATCAACATTGCACGTTTTTGTCGTATCAATATTCAGATACCCGTTCTCAAAACTAATGCCGGCATCAATAGAGAAAATATTAGACCACGCCGAAGCGGCAAGAAACACGATGCACGCCAACAACAGTTTCATACCACGCCTCCATTGTTAAACCAAGTCTATAACCATGATTATGCGGATTCACGACTAGCGGAAAACGGCAGTCCTTCCGTTATCGAACTTGAGAATGACCGGTTTTCCCTGTGCCGTAAAGCTACCGTTCCAAGTGCCACGGTACAGATAAATTCCGTTCATGTCAAAAGCCTTGTAGATGGTTCCCGGCGGAACGTTTCCCATGCCCTGAATTTCCTTGCCAAATTTATGTGGCAAAGAAGTCGTACCCGGATTTTCGGATTCCGCATTCAGCAAAATCTTTTTTTGCGGGAGACGACCCGCATCCTCTGCAGGAATACCGCTACCACCGCCGGCAGCGCCCGTTGCATGATAACAGTTTTTGGGATTTTCTTCACATTTCTTTTTAAAGAATATGTCCATATTGACTATATCACTTGATTCAGGAACAATCAAATCTATCGTCTTTTGAGCGCTATCCTTTGACATAACAAGAATGCCCCATTTCTGCCAATTCATGAACTCATAGCGCAAAACCTGTGCCATTACATAATAGAGCGAATCATGCGGAACCCAGCAATAGATTTTAATTTCAGGAACACGAGGTTTTGAAAAAACAGCACAATTGGTATCCAATGTTGAATAATACGCAAGGCCATAATCAAGCCAGCTACGAACATACATGGTATCAACATCAGGCGTTTTTACCGTATCTATATTCAGATAATCTTTTTCAAATTGTAGGCTAGAATACCAAAGACCTACAACAGACCACGCCGAAGTAGCGAGGAACACGACGCACGCCAACAACAGTTTCATACCACGCCTCCATTGTTAAACCAAGTCTATAACCATGATTATGCGGATTCACGACTAGCGGAAAACGGCAGTCCTTCCGTTATCGAACTTGAGGATGACCGGTTTCCCCTGAGCCGTAAAGCGACCGTTCCAAGTACCGCGGTACAGAAAAATTCCATTCATGTCAAAAGCCTTGTAGATGGTTCCTGGCGGAACGTTTCCTACGCCCTGAATATCCTTGCCGAATTTATGAGGCAAAGAAGTCGTACCCGGATCTTTGGATTCCGCATTCAGCAAAACCTTTTTTTGAGGGAGGCGGGCAACGTCATCTTCAGAAAAACCCGGAGAACCACTCCCACCCCAAAGGATCTCTCCTTGGCATGCCGATAGCATTTCCTCGTCACAAACCTTTTTATGGATAATCTTACGTCCCTGAACATCTCTCGATTCAGGCAAAATACGATCCAGCAAACGTTGAGCACTATCCTTTGTAATCTTGATAATACCCCACTCCTGCCACTTCATAAACTCATAACGCAGAACTGCCGTCATCTTGAAATCATATCCCGCGGCAGCTTGTCTTTGTTCGTCCACATTCAAGGATTTAAAAAGCTGCACCCTTGTGATTAACGGATTGAAAAGCACAGCGAAAGTGGTGTCCATCGTAGAATAGTACGCAAGACCTCTGTCCTGCGAGCAGTTGATATAGGTCGTATCCACATTGCAAATCTTTGCAGTGTCTACTTCCAAATACCCTTTTTCGAACTGGAACTCCGTCCAAATAAGGTTTACGCTGGACCACGCCGAAGCGGCGAGAAACACGATGCTCATTAAAATCGGTCTCATACTTACCTCAAAATCACAGTTTTGCCGTTCTCGAACCGGACAATGCGTGTCGAGCCCGTCGCCTTTATCGTACCCTGCCAGATGCCGCTACGGATAAAGACTCCGTTCACGTCAAAAACGTGATACCGCATTCCCGGCACAACGGACGGTGTCACAAAATTCGCCGGTTCAAAAATCCGCAAAGGCTTCTCGGAAGTATCCGCGACTGTTCCCGAAGAATCCCCCTCCGAAGCCGACGTGTCAGCCTGGGCGGGTTCCGACGATTCTGCAAGAACCTTTTTTTGAGGGAGGCGGGCAGCCTCCTCATCGGAAATTCCGCCACCCAAACCGCCTCCATACGGTCCCCAATTAGGACACTGCGAAGGATCTGTATCACATACTTTTTTATGGAGAATGTGACGATTATTCATTTGCAGCGAATCCGGCAAAATGCGGTCCAATAAGCGTTGGGCACTATCCTTCGTCATAACGATGATTCCCCATTCGACCCATTTTATGAACTCATAGCGCAATATTTCCGTCAAGGAACGCGTATTCGGATTCGATTGCAAGGCATAGACAGAAGCTTTTGCAATACGAGGCATAAAGAACACTGCGACAGCAGTATCCAATGTCGAGTAATATGCTAAACCCGTTTCCAGCGAACAGTTGATATAGGACGTATCGACATTGCACGTTTTTGTCGTATCAATATCCAGATACCCTTTCTCAAAACTAATGCCCGCATCAATAGAGAAAATATTAGACCACGCCGAAACGGCGAGGAAAACGACAATAGCGAATACCTGTTTCATACCCTCCCCCTTCCCTACACCATTTCTAAAATAATTTTTTTTGCTTCTGAAAGAAAAAAAATTTCGTATAAAATTATCTACAAACGAGCAAACGGATGGCATCCAGGCGGAGTTGCGGGTTCGCGACAACCTTGCGGCGGTCCCCTACATTCTTGCGCATCTGCTGGAGCATCGCATTACCGGCAGCCTTGCCACGCATCGTGAGCAGGTGGTTCATACGCTGGTATTCCTGTTCCGAGCGCGTTTCCACAAGGTCGGCGGCCTTTTCGGCATATTCCTTCGCAGGAAGCGAAACCGTCTGGCGGGCCTTAGCGAGGCCTTCCTTCGCAAAGAAGCGAAGCGTCGCATCCACAGCCTTGTTGCCCTGCGGCACGTCCACATCGCGGAGTTCCGCCTTGGCTAAACTTTCCAGGCAATCACTGCGGTCCATTCCCGAGGCATCAACCAAGGCCGACACATACAGGGGGCCAACCAAGTCGCTCACGCCCCATTCTTCGGGAACAGGGAGTTCCACCGCAAAGTTGTACTGCATCATAAGGCCATGCAAGCCCGAATTCGGCCAAATACAACAAGCCACCACGCCGTGGTTCGCACCGGTTTCGAAATCGATCGTCCCCTGTGCCAGCGGGTGTTCCAAGCTCAAGAAATCCACTTCGTCGTGTACCATCGCGACGTTGCGGTCGAACGTTACCGTAAGGCAAATGTTGTCCGAGCCCTGCTCTTCTTCTTCGCTTTGTGCAGCCACGAGGCCGCGGCTCGGCATACCGGCAATCGTCCCTTCCTCAATCTGGGGGCCCTGGGTCACCACGGAGCAGCCTTCGATGGCGCTCCTGTCGATATCGAGGCCGCGGGCATGGAGCGATTCGAGCATCAGTTCACGGAGTTCCGTCTGGGCATCAATGCGCTCGATTTCGCTGATAATTTCACCGGCCTTCTCGGGATTACGGCTGTTGAATTCCAGCAGGCGGTCGCGACCCTTCTCGATATTCTTGCGCATGGTTTCGCAATCCTTGCGGACCTGCGGAATGACTTCTTCCACGAACGTCTTGAGGCTGTGGCGCGGGTCGGCAAGCGCTTCAATAAGGCTGTCCGTATACTTGAGGAACAGTTCGCCGCCGCTCATAAGCGGAGCACCAAAGGCATTGAGGCCTTCGTTGTACCAGCGGAACATCACTTCCTGGCCGGAACCCTTCACATACGGGACATGGACCACGATATCCTTCGTCTGGCCTATGCGGTCAAGACGGCCTATGCGCTGTTCCACCAAAGCGGCATCCAGCGGCAGGTCGAAAAGAATCAGGTGATGGGAGAACTGGAAATTGCGGCCTTCCGAACCGATTTCGGAGGCAATCAACAAATTGGCACCGTTCGGCTTGCTGAAGTTCGCGGCTGCCTTGTCACGGGCCATGATGGTCATGTTCTCGTGGAACATGGAGAACGCTCCCGCACCGAGGAATTCCGTCAGCAAGGATTCCAAGGCGAGAACGACCTCGATCGATTCGCAAATGAGGAGGATCTTGTCGTTGCGGTGTTCCTTCAGGAATCCCTTGAGCCATACAAAACGTTCGTCCAGGGCCCAGGCATCGGAGAACTTCGTACACAGGAGCCCATTTTCCTGAATGTCCGTCGAAGCTTCCAGATTGTCTTCGGCGGCCGTTTCCACCATATCACGGTACGTCAGGTTCGGTTCCAGCGGAATCTCGTCGAGCACGCGCTTCGGAAAACCGCCCACGCCCTTACGGGTATTGCGGAACACCACCGAGCCCGTTCCCATAGCGTCCACGATGCGGCGCATCCATTCGCCAGCCGTCATGGACTTGGAATTTTCCTGTTCCAGCCAGGGGCGGATCTTGGAATTCTTGGGAACGCAATCGTACAGGTCGTCCCAGCTCATCTGGTGGTTCGGGTCCGTCGGGAGCTTGCTCAAGTCGTTCACCAATTTGCGGTAAGCTTCCTGGTCCTTGATAAAGGCGTTATAGTCGGCAAAGCGGGCCGGGTCGAGCATTTTAAGCCTGTTGAACTGGCTCTCCGGATGCAGCTGCAAAGGCGTACCCGTCAAGAGGAGGACGCCCTTCGACTTGGCGAGGACCGCATTGGCAAGCATATACTCGTGGCTCGTGAAGCCGTCTTCACAAACCAGGTGGTGCGCTTCGTCGATAATCGTCATGTCCCAAGTGCACTTGAGCAAGTCTTCGATCAACGCGGGCTGGCCCATCAGGAACTCGATGGACACGATAATGTCGTTGCTCTGCATGAAGGGGTTCGGCTTGGTTTCGTCTTTAGCCACCCCTACGAAAAGGCCACGGATAAAGCCTTCGTCCACCAGCGTAAACAGCTGGTTGAAACGGCGTTTCATTTCGACCATCCACTGGTGCTTCAACGTCTCGGGGACAATAATCAGCGTGCGGTTCACCCGGTTGCGGGCCTTGAGCGCATGCCAGATCATGCCGGCTTCGATGGTCTTGCCCAGGCCGACTTCGTCGCTGAGCATAAGGCGCGGGAGGGTCGACGTGGAACAAGCGCGGTAGCACAGGTAATACTGGTGCGGGATCATGCTCACGCGCGGGCCGATCATACCGCGGACCGGCGACGAAAGCCATTTGCAGAGGAGTTCCATGGCCCTGCGACGGCGATCGAACGCCTTGGCCGACACGTCATGACTATCCCCATTGGAATTGGGCGCCCCGATCCGGGAAAGCGCACGGAAAAGGTCAGACGGGCGAGCCATCTGTTTTGACGTCAGGTCGGATTCCTTCATTTCGCGGCCACCACGGCCGACATAAATCACCAGATCCGCGGCTTCGCGGACGGATTCGACGACAAAGGAGACTCCCTTTTCACTCTTGGCGGTTTCACCCGCCTGCAACACAAACCTATCCACGGGGGCATTGTCGGTGCGGTAGAGACGGACCTGCCCTACCAAGGGAAAGAGGAACTTGACTGTACGGCCCTGAACTTCAGATACAACACCAAGACCCAAATCGGGTTCTGACTGGCTAACGAAACGCTGGCCCGGCTTAAAAATTCTCATACCATACAAATCTAGTTTTTTTCCAAAAACGCGGCAAAAGCCAACAGCGTATTTTTCTAGATTTGCCCCCAGTATGAACTGGTTTTTTATTGACGAAAGTATCACCGACGGAGACCGGAGGCAAGGGCCCTATTCCGTCGACGATATTCGTGAGTTTGTAAAGCAGGGAAAGATTACAGAAAGCACCCTGGTTTGGCGGAGTGGCGAAGAAAATTGGAAGCCTTGGAACGAATACGAAGAATCCAAGGACCCCGAAACAACTAGCCTGGAAGCGTCCAGGGACGAACTTATCCGTAATACCATCGAGGAGCTCCTTAAAGAGCAGGCGGCCTCCCGCCATTTTGCCGGATTCTTCATCAGGCTTCTCGCCTACTGCATCGACTACTTTTTCTTGGGGCTCGTCGGCGGGCTGGTCCTCATCGCACTCGGCATGGGCGGTGCAGCTGACCTCGACGCCATCCGGGAAGCGCTGGTCAATTACATCAATTCCCCCACCTCGAACGAAGCTTTCGACAAACTGATGGCGGCTCCGGGCATCGCCACGTTCTTTTCCATCTACGGGGCAATCCAAGCCATCTATTTCGTCGTTTTCCAGGCCATCTATTCGGCTACACCCGGCAAAATGCTCTGCCATATCCATATCGAGACCATCGAAGGCGAACGCCTCGGCTGGATTAGCTCCCTCGCCCGTTACTTATGCAGCATCCTGACGCAATTGACGCTCCTTTTCTATGGAATCGGATACCTCGTCGTCGCCATTGACCCCAAGCGCAGGGCGCTCCATGACTGGGTTGCAAGGACATTTGTCGTTTTTGACAAGCGGGCAAAAGCTCCCAAGCGCAGCAAGCCCGAACAGGAGAATTAACTCATATGTACCGTTTTGAAATTCATCAGGTAAAATCTCCGCTGGAAGGCGAAGTCCAGATATCGGGAGCGAAGAACGCCGTGCTGGCCGTGATGGCCGCGGCACTCCTCGCCGACGGCGTTTCCGAAATCACGAACGTCCCACACTTGAAAGACATGAAGACCATGAGCGACGTGCTTCGCGTTATCGGTTGCCGCATCAGCGGTGAAGCGCACCAGCTCAAGATCGACACCCGGGGAGCCGACCACCTGGAAGCTCCCTACGAACTGGTGAAGACCATGCGTGCGAGCTTTTACGTGCTGGGCCCCCTCGTTGCAAGATTCGGCCGCTGCCGCGTTTCGCTTCCAGGTGGTTGCGCGTGGGGCCCGCGCCCCGTCGACCTGCACCTCAAGGGCCTCGAAGCGCTCGGCGCAAAGATTACCCTGACCCGCGGTTACGTAGAAGCCACTTGCGACGGCCGGCTCCCCGGCGGTACGTTCCACTTCCCCATCTCGAGTGTGGGCGCGACGGTGAACGTCCTTATGGCAGCAACGCTCGCGAAGGGCACGAGCGTCTTGCAGAATGCGGCGCTTGAACCCGAAATCGACAACCTCGTCGACTACCTCATCGGCATGGGCGCCAAAATCCAGGGCCGCGGCACGCGCACCCTCACGGTGCAGGGCGTCGAAAGCCTCCGCCCCGGCAAGGGATTCACCATTCCCGACCGCATCGAAGCGGGCACGTACCTCTGCGCGGCAGCCATCACCCGCGGGCGCGTGAAGGTCACTAAAATCATTCCCGACCACATCGCCTCTACGCTGGACGCCTTCCGCGACATGAACTGCAAAGTCACCGTCGGTCCGGACTGGGCCGAAGTAGACGCCCGTGGCCAGGAACTCAAGCCCATCACCATCCAGACGCTCCCCTTCCCCGGATTCCCTACAGACATGCAGGCCCCGCTCATGGCGACCCTCGTCTCGGTCCCGGGCAACAGCGTCATCCAGGATACCGTCTATAACGACCGCTTCAAGCACGTGGCCGAACTGCAGCGCCTCGGCGCCGACATCCAGGTCAACGGCAACACCGCGACCATCAAGGGCGGCACCAAGCTCGAAGGTACCGAAATCATGGGTAGCGACCTCCGCGCGACCGCAGGCCTCGTACTCGCCGCGTTCATCGCCGAAGGCGAAAGCACCGTCAGCCGCGTGTACCACCTGGATCGCGGTTACGAAGACTTCGAAAACAAGATGGCGAAAATCGGCGCGACCGTCATCCGCCACAGCGATGACGAAGAAGACGACAGCTTCTAACGCACCAACAACATATCATCATTCGAACCAAACGATTTGTTCACTCGGATCGTTTGTTGACGCATGCATGGTCCGCATTTTCGTAAAGTTACGCGCCAGCGCAGCTAATGCATCACAATCGCCCTTGTTCTGCAAGTGCAACACCTGGCCACACCTTTTTTTCTTATAACGGAAAAAGAAGCTATAGCCACTCAAACCTCTTTGTAGCTCGAACGAGCCCTTATCGTACGTAAATCCCGTAACACGGTAATTCACCAGGCCCTTGAGAACTTCAGAAGAAACCTTTTTCGTGCGGTTGGTCAAAATGCAATACGGAATTCCCTTCGGGTATTCGTTCCTTTCCGGGAACGGGTTGAGATGGAAATACCAAATCTTTTCATACAGCGACATCTCCAACATGGCATTGCGCGCATCCGTTTCCGTCCTGAAATTTTTCAGCGCATCATTGGCACTGGCATCCACGATAGTCCACTTGTGTAGAAGCGGATTATAAAGAACTTTCAGCTTCGTGGGGTCATACGATTTGCTGTAACGCAGGGATTCCCTTTCGTCAACAAGGTAATTTTCCAAATAGAACGTATCTTGCGTTCCCGTCGTTTTCCCTTCTGTGAAAAAATCCACGGTAGCGTCGACAAGGTTTTCGAAGAAGTTTCCCACCTGTTCACCAAAGCTATCGCCATTGCCAACCAGGCCTCCTCCGTTATTTTTCAATCTCAAGACATGCAATTGTCCATGACGCATGTTGCGCTTATTTGAAGACCCCGAGATTCGATTCCTCAAGTCCCAATACGTCATCCCTTCCGGTTCTTCCGGGTAAACGCTTGCGTCCCCGTCGAACGAGAAATCAATCATGCTAGTTCCATCATCCTTCAAATAGGCAATCGCTTCCGTAGGATACGCATCGTACTGCGTAAGGCTATTGTTGTCCCTCGCGACGCTCCTGATTTGCCAGCATGCTTCATACCAGTCCTTGTCCTTCTCTTCCTGCGTCTGCATG
>Ga0326511_10002435_pt1 | contig 15132 bp, 16 predicted proteins | sample 0_2496_0518_D_FD_203701 | JGI IMG/M metagenome (GOLD analysis project Ga0326511, IMG submission 203701) | Bovine rumen microbial communities from UC Davis, California, United States - 0_2496_0518 | ecosystem: Host-associated > Mammals > Digestive system > Stomach > Rumen | place: USA...
AAAGGTCTTGCCGATCTGCCGCGCGCCGTCGATGATCAGAACTTTGTTGGAGTCTGACTTCAAGTAGCTTTCAATATAAGGCTGGATCTTCCGATATAACACAGCGCACCTCCGCACTTTTCAAAAAGGTCTATACGCAAAGAAAGACACATTTCAACATTGTGAGCGGCAAAGAATTCACACATTTCAATATCTATTATACTCAGATAATCGCACAAATCAACAGCCCGTGTGAGAAAATCATCAAGTTTGCAAGAGTAAGTTCCGGTTCGTTGAGCTTTGCAGCCTGAAGAATGGAGCTTTTCAAGAAACCTGTAATCTGCTATAATTTATATAAGTAAGACCGGTCAGTGAAAAAACGTGAAAACACCGGCTGCAGGATCAAAAACCGGAACTTTTTAAGCCAAATAGGCAGGAAATAAAAGAAAAACCACTCGAAATCAAACGATTTCAAGTGGTTCATCTGGCAGCGGGAGAAGGATTCGAACCCTCACATACGGAGTCAGAGTCCGCTGTGCTACCTTTACACAATCCCGCTAAATGCAAAGTGTATTATACAGAGTTTTTGCGATTTGTCAAGAGTATGGAGGCGTTTTTTATGACAAATGCGGAACAGTTTTTTGCGCGGTATGAAACCGACCGGGCCCTGCAGGAGAAAGTGGCGCAGGCGCTTGCCGTCTACCCCGGCAGTCTGGAGGTTCGGGAGTCGGTTGCGGAATACGTTCTGCTTCCCATCGCCAGGGAAGAGGGGCTTCCCTTCACCGTACAGGAACTGCGCGCCTACGAAACAAGGAAGAAGCTGCAGAACCGGAAAGAGGATGTCCCGATCGAAGAGGACGAGCCGGAGGAGGACCCGCCGAGCTACTGGCTGCTGGACAGGGGCTGGGAATGGGACGACAGTCAGGTACGCAAACGCGAAGCGCTGATCCGGGATATCGAAGGCCGGGAAAATGAGGAAGCAGGGAGGTGGAGACATGGCGGCTGATCTCAGCCGATTCCTGAAGGCACAGGAGCAGGATTACGAACAGGCGCTGAGGGAAATTCGCAGCGGAAGAAAGCGCAGTCACTGGATGTGGTACATCTTTCCCCAGATTCAGGGCCTCGGCTTTTCTCCCACGGCGCAGTACTATGCCATCCAGGATCTGCAGGAAGCCAGAGACTATCTTGCCCATCCCGTTCTCGGCGCCCGGCTGAAGGAGATTTCCTCGGCGCTGCTGGACCTGAACGGGCTCAGCGCGTCCGAGATTTTCGGCTATCCGGACGATCTGAAGCTGCGCAGCAGCATGACGCTGTTCCGTATGGCAGATTGGAACGAGCCGGTCTTTCTGGAGGTGCTGGAAAAGTACTATGACGGAAAGCCGGACGCCCGCACGGTCGAACTGGCGGGAAAAAGGTAAAGAAAGAGGCGGTCTCATGTGTTTGGAGACCGCCTCTGAGCGTCAATACTGCAGCAGGGGGACCGAACCGTCATCCTCGGCTTTGACGATGGAACGGATCTCGGCCTCGTAGCCGACATGTTCATTCACCTGCACCCGGAAACGGTCGCCGACCTTCTTCCCGAGAACCTGTTTGCCGAAGGGCGATTCCCGGCTGATCAGGCCTTTGCGCGGATCACAGCGGACGGTGGTGACCACGCGAATGACCTCAGTTTCGTCATCCTCGGGCAGATAGATCGTCACTTCGTCGAAAAGCCCGACCGTGTCGCCGCCGGAACGGTCCTCGATGATCTTTGCGGTTTTGATCATCCCCTCCAGGTAGCGGATCCGGCTGCGATTCTTGTTCTGAGCCTGTTTGGCGGCCTTGTATTCAAAATTCTCACTCAGATCACCGAATGCGCGGGTGCGTTTCACCTCTTCAATCAGGCCCGGCATCAGCTCAAGCCGGCGGTAATCGAGCTCCTCCTGCATTTTGCGGATATCTTCTCTGGTCAGTTCATCGTGCATGAAAACGCCTCCTTCGTGACTGCGGGGTATTATACTCTGCCGCAGGGGAAAAATCCAGACTTTTCAGAGGAAAATGCTTGTAAACCCTGCAGGTTTGGGGTATACTGTGTCGTCATAAGAACAGAGAATCGGAGAAAAACATGGACTCAAGACCGATCGGCATCTTTGATTCCGGCCTCGGCGGCCTGACAGCGCTGCGTGCGCTGCGCCGCTTTCTGCCGGATGAAAACATCGTTTATTTTGCGGACAGCGGCCGTGTGCCCTATGGGGAAAAGTCCCTGAATCAGCTGCGCTGTATGGCGGAGCAGAATTACGCGTTCATTTCGTCCCATGACGTGAAGGCTATTCTGGTTGCCTGCGGAACGATGTCCTCCAACTGCGGGGACCTCCTGGAGGCCTGGCCGGTTCCGACGGTCGGCGTGCTCTATTCGTCGGCAGACTGGATGCGGCGCCTGGAGGGAAAAGGGCCGATCGCCGTGATCGCGACGGAGGCAAGCATCCGCAGCGGCAGTTATCAGAAGGCGCTGAAGGAGGCCTGTGCGGGGCGGGAGGTCATCGCGGTTTCCTGCCCGGATTTTGTACCGCTGATCGAAAGCGGGCATATTGATCCGAAGGACCCGCTGCTGCGGGATGCGGTTGCGCGCTATCTGCAGCCGGTGCGGGAGATCAGGGCGGAAGCACTGCTTTTGGGATGCACCCATTACGGGATCATCGAGGCAGCGGTCAGAGAATTCCTGGGGCCGGAAATCACGCTTGTCAGCGCCGCAGAAAGCGGTGCTGCGGCGCTCTGTTCGCGGCTGCTGAAGGAAAAGCAGACCGGCGGCAGCGGGAAGACCGTATACTATACCAGCGGGAAAGCGGAGGATTTTTCCGAGGCTGCCGCACTTTTTCTCGGCTGCGAAAAAACGGATATCCGGGCGGAGGCGATTCCCCCTCAGCCGGTCCCGGAAACCTGAACAGGCAGGAATCAGGGGGAACAGGAGAACACAGCAATGATGAAAGATGTATGGATATCCATTTCGAACCGTCAGCATGACGGCGGAAAAGAAGAAAACACGCTGGTATTCGATACCGCGGGCTACTATTTCTTCGACGACGGCGTCGGGGTCCTGAGCTATCAGGAATCCGAGCTGACCGGTCTGGAGGGAACGCGGACCAGCGTCATGGTGATGCCGGATCAGGTTGTGGTGGACCGGGACGGCATCCTGACGGGACGGATGGTCTTTCGGGAGGGCTTTCGCGATTCCTTTCCCTATGAAACGCCCTACGGCCAGATGATGCTGGGCATTGACACCCGCAGGATCCGCCACAATTTCAATGAAAACGGCGGCGATGTGGAGATCGATTATATTACCGATCTGTCGCACGCTTTCGTGGCGAACAACAACTTCCGGATTTCGGTAAAAGAGATGGAGAAACAAAATGGCGAATCTGATTGAACAGGCAAAACAGAATGCCGATGCGCTGCTGCAGCAGGCGTATCTGGATGCGGCGAAGGCGGGCGAGCTTCCCGAGGGGGCCGTCCTCAGCGGGACGGTAGAGATTCCGAAGGACGTTCAGAACGGTGACTTTGCGGCCAACCACGCCATGGTCTGCGCCCGGTCGCTGCACATGCCGCCGCGGAAGATTGCCGAAGCGCTGGCGGCACACAGCCGTCTGGAGGACAGCTTTTTCTCATCGGTCTCGGTTGCCGGGCCCGGCTTTATCAATTTCCGTCTGTCCGACCGCTGGTATGGGGCGGTCCTGCACGCGATCCGTGAGGAGGGCATGGACTACGGACATATCGACGACGGACAGGGCAGGACAGTCAATGTGGAATTCGTGTCCGCCAACCCGACCGGCCCGATGCACCTGGGCAATGCCCGGGGCGGCGTGCTGGGCGATGCGCTGGCCTCGGTACTGAGCTTTGCCGGATGGAAGGTCAGCCGGGAGTTCTATGTCAACGACGCGGGCAATCAGATCGAAAAGTTTGCCACGTCCATCGACGCACGGTATCAGCAGCTGCTGCTGGGGGACCAGGCCCCGGCCTTTCCCGAGGACGGCTATCACGGCGAGGACATCGTCGAGCTGGCAAAGGCCTTCCTGGAGGAAGAGGGAGACGGCTGGCTCTCGAAGCCGGTGAGCGAGCGGCACGCCGCCATGGCCGACTTCGGCCTGAAGCGGAACATCCCCAGGATGGAAGCGGACCTGCTGCGCTACGGCGTGAAGTATGACCGCTGGTTCTTTGAATCGGAGCTGCACGAGAGCGGCTTCGTCAAAGAGACCGTCGACCGGCTGACAGAGCTGGGCTTTACCTACGAGAAGGACGGAGCGCTCTGGCTGCGTACGGCCGAAATTCTCGGAAGCAAGATGCTGGCCGAAGGGAAGAGCGAAGAGGCCATTGCCAAGCTGGACCTGAAGGACGACGTGCTGCGCCGCAGCAACGGCTTCTATACCTATTTTGCCGCGGACATCGCCTACCACCGCAACAAGCTGGAGGTTCGGGGCTTTGACAAGGCCATCAACATCTGGGGCGCCGATCACCACGGGCACATCGCCCGGCTGAAGGGCGCGATGGACGCGCTGGATCTGGACGGAGAGCACCGCCTTGACATCGTGCTGATGCAGCTGGTCAAGCTGATGCGGGACGGAGAGCCCGTCACCATGTCCAAGCGCTCGGGGAAGGCGATTGCGCTCTCCGACCTGCTGGATGAGGTGCCGGTTGACGCGGCGCGCTATTTCTTCAACTCGCGGCCCGAGTCCCCGGTCGAGTTTGACCTGGACCTCGCGGTGCGGCAGGACAGCGAAAACCCGGTGTATTATGTGCAGTATGCCCATGCGCGGATCTGCACCCTGATTGCGGCGCTCGCCGCCCAGGGACACCGGCCGGAGGACGGGGCGGCGGATGCGTCGCTGCTGACCACCCCGGAGGAGAGGGAGCTCATCAAGCAGCTGGCCGCCCTGCCCGAAGAAATCCGGCAGGCGGCGCGCGACTATGACCCCAGCCGCATGAACCGCTATGTGACGGAGCTGGCGACCCGTTTCCACAAGTTCTACACGGTCTGCCGCATCAAGGATGCGGAGGAAGGCGTGCTGGAAGCAAGACTGGCGCTCTGCGACAGCGTGCGGCGGGTGCTGGAAATCGCGCTGGGCATCATCGGGGTCTCCGCACCGGAGAAGATGTAAAGGCCAAGCGGCGATTGACCGGGGAAAGGCACAGACCGAACAGCGGAAACAATCCTTTTCTCCTGAAAAAAACATATAGACAAATGACAAAAAGTGTACAACATGGCAAGATAAGCCGGTGCTTGTACACTTTTTTTGTATATTTTCAATAAAACAAGATTGACAGGGCTTTGACAGGTCGTTATAATGAAAAAGGAAAGGAGGGGTCCTGCGCCTTTTTGCAGCCCTTACCGTACGGAAATGACACGACGCTCCCATGAGGGCGTCAGGTGCAAAAAACATTGGGAGGGTTTTCTGTGAGAGATCTCAAGCATCTGATCTACTTTGAGAACCTGCTTCAGGAAGCAAATAACGAGCTGGTCCAAAAGGCCAAGGCGGATGGAAAGAGGGCCATCGGCTATACCTGTTATTTCATGCCTGAAGTGCTTCTCGACCTGCCCGGCTGCTTTTCGGTCCGTCTGAGAGCACCGCGCTGCACGTCCCCGGATATCGCAACCTACTACATGTCCGCTCGTGTCTGCCACTATGCAAGAAGCCTGCTGGAGCGCGCGCTCGAAGGCGGCTTCAACTTTCTTGATGCACAGATGGCGACAGAAACCTGCACGGCAACCTGCCGTTTCCAGGAGCACCTGGAACAGAAGCATCTTGACTCGGTCAAGGATATGCGCATTATCGACAACGACGATTTCTTCTGCTCCTTCAGCGACGTCCCCTTCAAGAACAATCCGATCGCGTATGAGCACTTCCGGGATCAGCTGCGGGCGCATGTGCTCGATGAGCTGAAGGCCCGCTTCGGCATCGACACCTCCGACGCCGCGATCCTGGCGGCGGTGGAGCAGCAGAACGAGGTCAGCCGGCTCATCAACGAGATCGGCGATTACCGCAAGCTGGACAACCCGACCATCACCGGCTACGAGTTCCACGTGATTCAGCTGGTCTCGCTGGTCTGTCCGAAGTACCTCATCCTCCCGTATCTGCGTGAGACCGCGGAGGAAATGAAGACCCGTAAGCCGGACCGGAAGAAGGAGTTTCGCTGCAAGGTCGTGCTGGCGGGTTCGGAGAACGACGACCCTGAGTTTACGAAGCTGATTGAAAGCTGCGGTGCCCGGGTGGTATGTGACCGCTACTGCTACGGATCCATGGAAAGCCGCCAGATCATCCGGATTCCGGAAGGTGAGGACCCTCTGCTGGCGATCGCCAGGCACTACCTGGAAACGTCCAACTGTCCGCGCTTCATGCCGCAGGATGAGATGCGTGCCAGAAAGCGCCGGATCGCCGAGCTGGCAAAAGAATACAAGGCCGACGGCGTCATCATCGCCTCCAACAAGTTCTGTGAGTACTGGAGCTATGAACGCGTCATCGACACCGTCATTCTGAGGCGCGATTTCGGCCTGCCGGTCTGCTCCATCGAGAAGGAATACATCAACTCCGCCTCCGGCCAGCTGCGCACCCGCTTCCAGGCCTTTGTGGAGAGCGTTGAGATCAAGCAAATCCAGGAGGAGGGCAAGTAACATGGCGAAAAGAGACATTAAGAAAGCACTCCGAGACTTCTGGTACGGCAAACCCCACAGCGCGGAGGAGGGCGGCCGCCGTCTCGGTGATCTCCACGAGGAAAAAACCCACCTGTATAAACACAGAGAGTGGCGCGGCGTCAAGGATACCCTGTACTACTTTTACATGATCTGGCTGTACAACTATATTTTCATGGTGAAAGACGTCATGGTCATGGGCGGCCTGCTCAACTTTGCCAAGGGTGTCTGGCGCTATCGCTGGGTGGGCCAGACCTATCTGCCGGTTCTGCACTGGTTCGACCGCGGCCTTGAAGGAATGCGCGGAGAAGCCATGAAGGCCTCCGCCTGGCACTACCGCGCCATGGTCAGCACGACCATCCGCCAGTTCCAGCGCATGTTCGCCGCCGATACCCGCCTGCACGGCGGAAAGCAGAACGAGCTCTACAAGCACACGATTGCCCACAACGAGACGGTCTGGGGCGGCGTGTTCTATCCCTGGGACGGCGAAATTACGAATGTCCCGCTGGAGATGATCCCGTACTTCGTCACCTGCCACGTCAACAGCCATACGGTTCTCAACTACATCGACGCCGTGCAGTCCATCGGCCTGCCGGGTGACCCCTGCCCCATGTGCCAGGCCGAGGCCGGCATCTTCGTGCTGGACGACGTCCCCGACTACGCGCCCGCGGTTGTCACCTGCAACGAGGCCTGCGACGCTTCCGTGTCGACCTCGACGCTGCAGGACTGGTTCTTTGACAAGCCGCTGTTCTCGCTGCCGATGCCCATGCAGTTTGACGACCCGCTGGTCAAGAAGTACTGCGCCCGCGAGATCGAAGAGCTCTGGAAGTTTGTGGAACAGCAGTACGGCATCCCCTTCAGCTGGGACAGACTGGTCAGGAAGCTGGAGCTCCAGAACGAGCTGCAGCGCTTTGAATGGGAGAAATGGGAAGTGGATGCCAAGACGAGCTATTACCCCATTAACGGGGTTGCCCAGGCACTCTACCGCATCTATCAGACCCAGTACGGGGACTGGGAGATCTGGCATGTTACGGACCGGAAGGTTCGCAGGATTATGGAGAAGTGCGTCCGCAAAAAGATCAACACCTTCCCGCAGACACGGCACCGCGTGATCGCCTGGTCCTGTGCCCCGCTGTACTATTCCAACTGGTGCACCTGGGCCTATAACTGCTGGGGCCTGAATGTCGTCATCAATATGGACTCGCTGATGTTTGACATGGAGATCCGGACCGACTCGTATGAACATGCACTGGAAGACATGGCCCAGTATCATCTGTGGGCGCCCATGCGCCGCATGGCCGTCGGCGGCATGAAGCACATGTTCGAGCTCTGGGAGTACATGGAGAAGTTCAACTGTGACATGGTGGCCATGTACGACCAGCTGCAGTGCAAGGGCGTGCAGGGGCTGCACGGCCTGTTCGAGGACGAGTTCCGCGACAGAAACATCAAGGCCTTCTGGATCCCGCACGCTCTGCCCGACAGCCGCACCGTGTCCCGTGCCGAGATCCGCAGCCTGATCAACGATTATATGACCACCGTCATGCATGAAGAGCCGCTGGACCCGTCCCTGCTCGACTTTGACGATTCCATGACCTGGTAAGAGGAGGAAACGATATGTGCAAATTCGGTAAATTTCTGCTGAAATTCTGCGGCGTCCTGCTGCTGGCAAACGCGGCCCTGTTCTGTGTTTTCTTCTTCGACCTTGACGGCAAGCTGCTGTTCCGCGTGGTAGAGCCCTTCCTGAAGAACCACTACGACAAAATGGAGCGCAAGGATACGCTGAAGGCTCCGTACGAGATCGACAAGTTCCCCAAGTACAGCTATGACTCCTGATTCCGAAACCAAGAGGAAACAATCCCCGCAATGAAAAAACCCCCGGACGGGGGTTTTTCATTTGGAAACGGCTTTTCCTCCGGCGCTGGCGAGGGGGACGAGCTTGCCCAGCAGGACCGAGCGGGCGTCCTCGAAGACATAGGCGCAGGTGGACATGAGAATGTAATTGGCATTCGGGTCGGCCTCGGCGCCGGTGCGGATGACGGAGGAGGAGAGCACCATGCGAAGATACTCGGCAAAGGCAAAATCATGCGCGGTGAAGAAGCTGTAGGTATCCGAGTAGGCCGAGGTGTTGTAGGCGCTGCAGAGCTCGACCTTGTAATCCCGGGTCGGCGTCAACAGCCACATGACGGGATGCTCGTAGAAATAATCGACGGCCTGCCAGAGGTCCAGGGTGGCAAACATCGCGCCGCTGGCCATGTGATGGCCGTAGAGAATGCTGACCGGATCGACGAAGCCGCGGCCGTTTCGCGCATCCTCGAAAATGGAGCCGGAGGCGTTGTAGGTACCGTCATAGCTGTGATGGAGATAGGTGTCGTTGGTCTCGCCGTGCATCACCGGGTAATTGATCACGGTGTCCGGGCAGTAGATCCAGCCGATCACGTCGGGGTTGACCTTTCGGAGGGCTTCAAAATCCACCTCGATGGGGGCCATCTCGCCGGGCTCCGCTTCCGGCGAGAGCTCGCCGGGATCTGTTTTTTGAAAAAGAGACGGACCCGACGGCACCGTGCCGGTCTGGGTCGTGAAGGAGGAGGCCGCCTCGCGGTATAGGCGCTTGTTCACCTGATACTGGTGCTGGACCACCGCGACGGTCGCGCCGCAGAACAGGAACACGCCGGCGAGCAGGACCATCAGGATTCTTCGAATATGCTTCCACATGCGGGTTTATTTTTTCCCTCCCTTCGCCTTTCCGGAGGACGCCGTTTCGCGCTGCTGAGAGGGGGGGAGGGACTCGCCTTTGTAAACCTCATCCAGGTCTGCCCGGGCCTTTTTGGCACGCCGCCGGTCATACTCTTCCAGCTGCTCCTGAAACTTCTGCTCCTGCCGGGTGCGGATGCGCCCGGCGAGCAGGTTCAGCATGACCCCGCAGGCGGCAAGGCACAGCATGTAGATTCGGGTCACCGGCAGTTCGTAGATGCTCAGAAAGCGCCCGATGACCGGGAAGTGGACCGTGACCCGGCCGATGACCTCGTCATAGCGGACGGGGTTGATGTCTTCCTTTTCATTGGCATCGCCCTTGGTGATGAGCTCGCTGTAGAAATAATGGTTTTCCACCACACGGTGGGTAATGACGGTCTCGTTGCTGCGGAAGGCAATGATGTCGCCGGGCTCGAGCGTCTCGGGGGAGACGGGGTCAACATAGACGAGACTGCCGACCGGGATGGCCGGCTCCATGCTTCCGGTTTCCACATGATAGGCCTCGATCCCGAGGATGCGGGGAAGGGTCAGGGGCAGACTGACAGCGATCACCAGCAGCAGAAGCAGGGTCCCGATGATATTGCAGAGGGCGGGAAAGAATTTCCCGCCCTTTTTTTCAGGCCGCTTGCCGGTAGAAGATTTCTTACTCATCGCTCTTGTTCTTGTTGTGTCTGCTGCGGAAGCTTTCGATATCGAAATCGTCATCCTCCTCTTCGTCCTCGGCGAAGGTGACGACCTCTACATCCGCGTACTTTTTCTTTTTCCGGTAAAAGAGCAGATACCAGTACAGCAGCGCAATCAGGCAGAAGAACAGCACGATGAAGAAGATCAGCAGACCCTTCGGGAGAAGCTTGGGTCTGGAGTTCTGCTGGATCGTCGCAGAGGCGCCCGGGCCTACCGTCGGCTCATCGGCGCTGCCGGTACTGCCGGTACTGCCTGTGGAGCCAACAATGTCCTCAAAGGAGGCCAGAGGCACGTCGAGGTCCTGGATATCCTCCAGCTGGGCATAGGCCTGCGGCGGGGTAGTCGGCTGTGCAGCGGCAGTGTTGTCGGTTCCGGCTGCCGCGTTGGCATTGTTGTCCGTGTTGGCGTTGGCATTGGCGTTTGCGCCGGCATTGCCGTTACCCGCATTGGCGTTTGCGCCGGCATTGCCGTTACCCGCATTGGCGTTTCCGGCGCCGGCATTGGCATTGCCGCCTGCGGCTGCACCGCCGCCGCCGGCCGCTGCGGCCGCCGGAGCAGGAATCGCAGTGTAATAAGCAAACAGGACATTCTGGCTCTCATCCTCCACCAGGGTCTTGGTGGTCCGGAGATAGGGCTGGTAGCCTTCAATGTAGATATAGGAGGAAACCGGCTTGTCGCCCGGGTCGGCATAGAAGGTCTGCTCTTCCGCGAGAACCGTATTGGTTCCGTATTCCAGATAACGGATGACATAGCGGACTTCCCGTCCCTTGACGCCGTAAACGACGATAAAGTCCTGATCCTGGGTGACACGATACCCGGTCATGAAGGTATCTTTCCCGCTCTCCTTGATGCCTTTCACATAATAGCCGTCAGCCGGGACAGCATCGGGAACCGGCAGATCGCTGCCGTAAGGCAGTGTGACCGAATACGGCGCATTGTCATAACCGGGAATGGTGCCCTTGTTTCCGGCGGAAACCCGGACCAGGTACTGACGGTCAGCCGCCTGTGCCGAGACCGGGAAAAGCCCGATGACAAAGATGACCGCAAGCACCAGCAGAAGCGTTTTTCTCTGTTTCACGGCTCAGCCCCTGCCTTTCTTATACATCCGGTCCGTCAGGGCATCCAGCGCCAGATACAGGAACAGGAGGCCGGCCACGACCATGCCGATGTAGTAGGGCGTCAGGTTGTTCTCATCGCCGGTTTTGACGGCGGTCTTTCCGCCGGCGTCCTTCAGTTCAACGGCAAAGTTCATCTGAATACGGGCTGCGGTGTTCTGATAGATGTTGCCCTGGGTTTCGCCCTCCAGAGAGACCGTCAGCGTGACCACGCCGTTCTCCCCGCTGTTCAGCGTATCCAGAAAGAAGAAGTCCTCCAGATTGTTGGTCGCCTCGTGCAGACCGACCCGGTTGTCAAAGCTTTCATCACCGCCGACGAAGTTGACATGCTGCTGATCGTCGCTGGTGCTGTCGTAGATGACCTGACTGCCGCCGGGGCCGTTCCAGGTCAGTTTATAGCTGTAGGCGCCGCCGAGAATCTTGCCGGCCGCGGCGCTCTCCTCCAGCGACTTGAGCACCTCGTTGGACATGTACCAGCGGGTCGTCTGGGGGTGCCGATTGTGGACATAAACGGTATAACTTCTCTCATCACCGGGCTCCAGGCCGCTGAAAACCTGGTCGACATTAAAGTTTTCTTCTTCCATTCTGCCGGCGGCGGTAAAGGTGACATCGCCGGCCAGCGCCTCAGCGGAGGCGAGGACAGAGATGCTGCACAGCAGGAGAAGGGCCAGCAGAAGACATAACAGTTTCTTTCTCATGTTTCCCTCCTTCATTCAGCCGGGATGTTCATCTGCGAGGTCATGGCATCGCTCTGCAGACCCCAGGCACTGCGGATCGCAGCTCTGGCATTGTGTGTCTGGACGGCGTCGGCCTCGGCCTGCACCACAAAGCCGTAACCGTCGTAGGCATAGGTGTAGGTGGTCAGACTGCCGACTGTTTCTGTGATAACCGATTTCGCAACGCTCGAATCCACCCACAGGGTGTCAAAAAGCGGTGCGGTTTCGCCGCCCACAGGCAGGATACCGGTGTAATAGTATACATCCCGTTCATCGGTGGAAGAATCGGGATCCTTTGCCCAGGCGGAGCTGTTGTAGCCCTCGCTGCCGTTGTAGCCGAGGTGAATGGTCGCCGGGTTGTGTTTGTCGTTGTCCAGCTGCTTTTCCGTATTGCTGCTGAGGCCGTGGAACCAGCCCTTCAGACCGAACTCCTCGCCTTCGCCGGCCTGAACCCAGTACTTGTAAACCGTCACGCGGAGATAGTGGTCAATGGTGCCGGTATTCTTGCAGGTGATGACAAAGGGATATTTCCTGCCGATCTGGAACGAGGGGTCGTCTTCGAGGGTCTTCAGAACCAGGTCCCCGTCCTGTTTTTCGGTGAAGCCGGACGCGGCGGCATCGCCGTAATTGCGGAAGGAGACCGGCGTTCCGTTCTCGTACAGGGTGATGCCGATATGGTCCAGTTCAAACGCGGAAATATAGTCGCTGGAATAGATCTGCAGTGCGGCCTGGGTGCCGCCCACGCTGCCGGCAAAGAGCAGCACGACGGCCAGCAGGAACAGGAGCCCCGCCACAACGGGGGAACGACGGATTTTTTTCATCAGCATGTTCCTCCCTGTTTACGGATTGACAACTTGGATATTGCCGGTTGCCCAGGCGGTATCCAGGTCGGGCGAGCCGTCGGCATTGAACACGGCGGCGACACTGTCATAGACAACGATGACATCCAGTTCTTCGCCCTCTTTCAGCGCGCGGTTCAGACTGATGTCTACGGTAAAGGCAGGGTCGGTTACAGCGCCTTCGGAATGGGCCGCTGTCCCGGCATAGAGAGGCTTCTGATAATACCAGTAGCCGTCGTTCTTCGGCTGCCAGAGACTGCCGGCGTTGGCGTCATAATTCAGGGTGCCGTTGGAATCCGTAAAGGCCTTCACACGGACAAAGACGGGATATTTGCCGATGTCCTCATCGGACTGGGCCCGGTTGAAGATCCGGACGGTTTTGCGGTTGTTGACAATGTCCTCTTCGATCTCGGTCCGCCCGCCCAGGTGGATCACATAGCCGCCGCGGGCTGTGGCATAGGTGGTGAAGTAGGCAACGGCGCTGCCGATACTGGCGCTCAGCACCAGCACAACGGCAAGCACAGCCAGAATCAAGGTCCGTTTTTTCATAGTCCCCTCCTTCAGCTGGCCGTGCGCAAAGCCTGATCGGCCGCGTCACTGTCATCGTACTGTACACCGGTAAAGTTACTGCCGTCGGGCGTGAAGCGGTTCAGAATGCCGTGGCCGCCGCCGGGGCCGCTGTGGTCATTGGAAAACTCGACGACGTTGGGAACCGCTGCCGGTTCGCCGCTCTCCGCGGCAGGCGGTGTTGCCTGAATGGTGACCGTCTGCGGACCGGTGACCGCCGTATACCCGATGCCGCTGTGGACCTCGGTCACCGTGACCTCCGTACCGATGGGGACGGTGTTCACCAGGGTATATTCCTTTCTGGTATCTCCCTTGAAAGTCATGGTGACGACCTTGGTCACGTCGTTGTTGGATTTGTCTTTCCACGTAACCTCGAACACAAAGTTGACGGGATCCGGACCGGGATTGCTGACATTCTTGATAATCTTGAGATCACCGTTGTTTGCCTCGCGGGTCGGCTTGGCATAAATGGTCAGAGAGTTGACCCAGCTGCCGTAGGCCGTATTGTACTGCTGCACATTCTCTTCGCTGACCTTGGTCGGGACCGTGAGCAGCTGCGGACGGTAGAGGTATTCATAATCGTCCGTGGCAACACGGGTGGCATAGACCGTCTGTGTCTGCGTCTCAGTACCTTCTCCGCCGGCGGCCTGTTCCGTCTTCACAACATAATCGGTCTCCGGATCGTCGTCCTTCGTCGTCAGTCCGGCTCCGCGGATGATGAGCAGATACAGACCGGCATCCAGCCCCGTTACGGTAATTGTCGTATGGTCGGAAACATTGGCTCCGGTAATCGGCACACCAGAATAGGTCTTACTGAGCACAATACCGGCAAAGGCCTGGGCCAGAGGCTCAAAGGTGGAATAGACCTTCTCCTTGTCGTTCTGCTTCTCCAGATCAGGGTCGTCTGCCAGTTTTGTCATCAGTTCTTCAAGCGGAGCCTGGAAAGGAGAGGGATAACCATTCTCACCCGACTTCGGAACGGCATATGTGTAGGAATCGTCAGTGCCAGCTTCCTTCGCAGGGGCCAGCAGATAAAGATCTGCCTGGATATTGGCCGTTGCAAGATCTTCTGCAAAGCCGGAATCGGCCGGGGCAAGATTCACCGTCAGCGTATTCGCGCCGGGGTCCAGATTCACCGCAAAGCCCGACGGGGCGAGGGCGAGCAGCAGAATCATGCTGAGCAGGACTGCAAGGGTTCGCCGGGATTTCATTCTCATGGGCGGTCACTCCTTCCTTCGTCTTCCGGCTTTCTTTTTGCCTGTGTCGGAGGAGGGTCTCTCCTCGGTGACTTCTTCAATCAGCCGGTATACATCGTTCTTCTTCATTTTCGCATTGCTGATGCGGTAGTAGATGAGCATCCCGATCAGGAACAGGAACAGCAGCGGGATCGCGACGGCCGGGATGGTCAGATAGTTCGGAATCCGATAGGCCTCGGGCGTCACAACCAGGTCGCCCGACTCGTTGGCGATGCGGTGGCCGCGGACCAGCATGCGGTGGGTGTTGATGCCGTAGGGGGTACAGGTAACAAGGGTGCAGTAGTCCTGTCCGGGGACAATGCCCAGCTCGGAAATATCGCCGGGTTCGACGATGCGGATCTGGTCCACCTCATAGCTGATCATCTGGTTGAGGACCGTGATGGAGAACTGGTCGCCTTCCTTGACCTGGTCAAGGTCGGTAAACAGCTTGGCACTCGGCAGACCGCGGTGGCCCGAGAGGACGGTGTGCGTGCTCTCACCGCCGACCGGAAGCGAGGTCCAGTCCAGATGCCCGACGGCAATCTGGAGAACGGACTCCTCGGTGCCGTGATAGATGGGGATATAGAC
>Ga0326511_10002436_pt1 | contig 15125 bp, 11 predicted proteins | sample 0_2496_0518_D_FD_203701 | JGI IMG/M metagenome (GOLD analysis project Ga0326511, IMG submission 203701) | Bovine rumen microbial communities from UC Davis, California, United States - 0_2496_0518 | ecosystem: Host-associated > Mammals > Digestive system > Stomach > Rumen | place: USA...
GAAAGCGGAGAAATCATGGGTGCCGAGGAACAGAGTGGCGGCATTCTGCATGGCAACAAGATCCAGAGGTTCTGTCAGAACAGTGCGGTATCTCCGCTGGAATACACAGGGATCTTCCGAATTCCATAAATAATACCGGTAAGTTTTTCCGGTGCAGTTGAGACGTGCGTGAAAATCATCCGGAACTTTCTCCAGAATCAACGCTCCGATATCCTGCGGAAGCTGATGACGAAGCTGACTGAGAATCTTATCGGTCTCCAGATCCTGACTGCTGTGGAAGTTCGCCACCTGCATATGAGCGTGCACCCCGGCATCCGTTCGGCCTGAAGCCTGAAGAGAAGTCGGTTCGTGAAGAATATCGCTCAGGACCATTTCCATTTTATGCTGGATCGTGTTGGTTACATTGTTCTGATTCTGCCAACCGCGATAGCGGGTACCGTCATAACAGAATGTGAGTTTGTAATTTGCCATATGCGAACCTCACTGATAGATTTTAACTTCAATAAACATCCGGCCACGCCGGGTCGTCCCTTCAAAGGCAGCCACGACTCCTTTTCCGCGGCCGCGGAGAGAGATCACATCACCTTCCCGTACCGGGGCATCCGTTTTCACACATTCCTGATAATTGTGCTGTACCAGCCCCTGACGGATCCGTTCGGCACTTTCCGTCCGGGATAGACGGAACATTCCGGAGACTACGGCGTCCAGCCTGGGCGACATGACCGTGAAACGTTCACTTCGCATCTGACGGTGCAGATCCGGAAGCTCTCTTGCGGAGATCTCTCGCACGGTGACGGTGTTGTGGCCGACCTGTTTCAGTTCATTTAAGATCGTATCTTTTATGGTGCTCATGCAAAAGAGATAGGCGGTCTCTTCCTCCATCCAGATGTCGCCGAGAAATTCCCGGCGGATCCCCAGTACCATCAGGGAACCAAGATAATCACGGTGGCCCGGCTTCCCAAAACGGCAACGGCTCTCAAGAACGGAGATCGTCTCACTCCAATCCAGGTCATCCTCTGTCATGTAATAGGGGAGGAAGAAGAGAATCTTCCGTTCGGATTCCTCCGTTCCTCCATACAGAACAGAACTGCCGTCCGTGCCCGGCAGAAAAGTAATGTTCGAGATCTGGTGCTGTTCTGCCGGTGTCAGGAAATGGGAATGGGTGATGACGGACCTGCGCTGACACTGAGCCGCCAGATCATCCATTCGGGAAATGAGTTCATTCTTTTCCATAGAGTTCCTCCAGCTTGGTGCCGTGCAGACTGTTCTCGTTCTTTTTCAGAACGGTGTCGATCTGATTCATTGCCCATTGGATCTCATGACGAAACTCCCGGGTGGATACCCGCAGTACTCCGGCACTGAGAGCCGTGAGCTGAATGAGACTGTCGGATGTGACAACACGCACGGAATAGTTCTTTCCGATGTCATGGGAAAGCGTCTGGATGTAAGAATCGGCAGACTGCTTCGGTTTGGTATACACCACATGGATCCCGTGGTAATCCTCGGCTTTTCGGGAATAATCCCGGACACGGTAGGCGTCAAATACCAGGATCACCTCCGTCTGGGTAAAACCATGGTAGTTGGCGAGGATATCCATCAGTGTGCCACGGGCAAGATCCAGATCATCCTGCGCCAGACGTTTCAGGTCTTCCCAGCCGTAAATAACATTGTATCCGTCGATGATAAGATAGGATTTCTTTTCCTTCTGTTCCTTCTGGTCCGGTGCTTTGTTGACCTGCGGCTTGGAATAGACGGGACGTCGGATCGGTCCGAATTCCCGGTCCATGATCTCCTCCAGTTCCTTATCATCGAAACTGAGGTCGCGATAGCGGATGATGGGTCGAATCTCTTCCTGCGTTTCCTTTTCCACACCGGTATCGATGTGCATGTACTCACTCACCTGATCCCAGGGGATGGTGATCCCGGAACCGTGGGAACAGAAAACGGAACCGGATGGATTCTCCGTATCCCGGAGTGCATCATATCCGGACTGCTCTATGATCTCATCGGTGTGGGCGCATTCTTCGTACCCGTCCGGCCATACGCTGATACGGCCCTTTCCCCGGGTAATGGAAGGAAAGGTGGGGAGGTAACCGGACATTCGGTCGACCGGCGCTCTTCCCCGGACTGTGCCGGTAGTGCCGTCCGGAGAAGTATCGGTATCTGTGATGGTGCCGTTAAATGATTTGATATCGTTGATGACCCGACCCACCATCTCCGATGGACAGGTCGCTGTAAACGAATAATAGGGCTCCAGAAGAATGCTCTTTGCTTTCATCAGCCCCTGCCGGACTGCGCGATAGGTCGCCTGACGGAAATCACCGCCTTCCGTGTGCTTTGCGTGCGCTCTTCCGGCGATCAGAGTGATCTTCATGTCGGTAATGGGCGAACCGGTCAGAACACCGCGGTGCTGCTTTTCTTCCAGATGCGTGAGAATCAGCCGCTGCCAGTTCCGGTCCAGTGCATCTTCACTGCAGTCGGAATCAAAAATCAGGCCGGTACCGCGGGGAAGAGGTGAGAGCCATAGATGGACCTCTGCATAATGGCGGAGAGGTTCAAAATGACCGACGCCTTCCACACCGGCTGCGATGGTCTCGCGATACATGATCCGGCGCTGCCCGATCTCCACCTCGATGTCAAAACGGCGGCGGATCTGATCTTTCAGTACTTCAGTCTGGATATCTCCCATGATCTGGATCTGCATCTCACCCAGATTCTCGTCCCAGACTACGCGGAGTAATGGATCTTCTTCTGTGAGGATCTGCATCCGATTCAGAAGAACAGGCGCACTGGTGCCGTCCACCGCATCGATGCGGCAGGTCATAACGGATTCCATGACCGGAACGGTACTGCCGCTCTCTGAACCGATCCCAAGACCCGGAGAGGTCTTCTCAAGTCCGCACACTGCCACGATGTCTCCGGCGGAGGCCTCGGTGACAGCGGTAAAGTGATCGCCGGAATAGGAGCGGATCTGATGGATCTTTTCCTCTACGGGCTGTCCGTGATAAAGATAGGAGATGGTATCTTTGACGGAAATGGTTCCGCCGGTCATCTTCAGGAAGGTGAGTCGGGTGCCGTTTTTGTCATGGCGGATCTGAAAGACCCGGGCGCCGGGATCCGTGTGATACACCGGAGCGCTTGTGAAGCGGTCCAGGCCATCCATCAGATCCAGAACCCCGTCGCCACGGAGCCCGGAACCGAAGTAAACCGGGAAAAGTTCCCGGGAAAGGATCATGTCGCGGATGGTGTCGTCCGATACATTGCCGTTTTGAAGATACTCCTCCATGGCTGTTTCAGACAGATAGGCGAGTTCTTCCTGACTTCCTGCGCTCAGATCCGAGCATCCCGGATGCAGGATTTGTCTGCATTCTGCCAGAATCGCTTCGGATTCCCGGTTGGAGATATCCATTTTGGATACAAAGAGGAACACCGGAACCTGATAGCGGGCCAGAAGTTTCCACAGGGTCTCGGTATGGGACTGAACGCCGTCGATACCGCTGATGACCAGAACGGCATAGTCCAGAACAGGGAAGACCCGTTCCGCTTCTGCAGAAAAGTCTACGTGTCCCGGTGTGTCCAGCAGGATAAATTCCGTTTCACGGTAGGAGAAGGGAGCGGTGTTGGAAAAGATGGTAATCCCGCGCTGGCGTTCCATCTCATCCGTATCCATGTGAGAGCTGCCGTCGTCCACCCGTCCGCGGGAACGGATCGCTCCTGCAGTATAAAGCATCTCTTCTGAGAGCGTTGTCTTGCCGGCATCAACATGAGCCAGTGTACCGATAGTGATTTTCTTCATGCTTTTATGAATCCGTTCGCTTTGAAAATAAATCAAACTTTGAATTTGTCGGAAATTCGGAGGTTTTTGCACATAAAGGAGGTGGAAAAATGAGTAAATCTGCACCAAAAGTGCAACATTACCAAATGACAATGACGATATATGTGCATGATCCACGAAATGTTTGGAAAGTGGTAACAAAATGTCCAATAATTAACCGACAAAAAAATAACTTTGCTTTACAATTATTAGCGTGGATGGTTTACTGAATTTAAGCAGTAAAAGGGCATGTAAATGCAGACAGTATTATAGCATAGTTTCCAAAAGCAAAAAACAAGGCAAAAAAAGTAAAGGAGGAGTTTCATGAAAGTAGATTTTGAACTCATAGATTCCATTCTGAAAGATCATAACTACGATGCCACTCAGGTTATCGGCATTATGCAGGATATTCAGAAGGAATACAGATATCTCCCGGAAGAGGGACTCAAGTACGCTGCCGAGAAGATCGGCATCAGCCCTGCGAAGATTTATGGTGTTGCCACATTCTACGGCAACTTCTCTCTCGAAGCAAAAGGAAAATATGTTGTGAAATGTTGTAATGGTACTGCCTGCCACGTCAGCCGCGCGGATGACGTTACCAATGCTATGTATGAAGCAGTCGGGATGAAACCCGGTCAGCATACTTCCGAAGACGGCCTGTTTACCATTGAGCGTGTATCCTGCCTTGGTGCATGCGGTCTGGCTCCTACCATGATGGTCAACGATGTTGTTCATGGTAAAATGACTCCGGAAAAGGTTCATGACTTAGTCAATTCTCTTCGAGAGGAGAGCAGATAAATGAGTAAATTAAAGAGCTTAGAAGAATTTAAGGCCTATCAGCAGGAAGCTGCTGAAAAACTGGCCAAGCAGACCAACAAGGTTCTGGTCTGCTCCGGTACCGGCTGTATGGCTGCCGGCGCCAAAGCTGTTTACGATAAGTTCGTAGAAGTTCTGTCCAAATCCGATGTCCCGTTCTCCGTTTCCTGGGAAGATGAGAAGGACGGCGCATTCAATCTGAAGAAATGCGGATGCATGGGCTGCTGTGCACTTGGCCCCCTGGTCCGTATTGATCCTCTGGATGTATATTATGTTCATGTCACAGCCGCTGATGTCGAAGAGATCGTTAACAAGACTCTGAAAAACGGCGAAGTCGTGGCAAGACTGGTAGAATATGAAGACGGCGTGCAGTATCCGCATCTGACCAAGGACTTCCCGTTCTACAAGAAACAGTCCAGATACCTGATGGAGCATTGCGGCAACATCAGTTCCGAATCCATCGAAGAATATGTTGCGGTCGGTGGTTACGACGGATTTGTTAAGGCGCTGTTTGAGATGACTCCCGAAGAAGTCGTCAACGAAGTAGACGCATCCAACCTGAAGGGCCGTGGCGGCGCAGGTTTCCCGGCCGGCAAGAAATGGTCACAGGTCGCTGCACATTCTGAAGAAGTAAAATATGTCGTCTGCAACGCAGACGAAGGTGACCCCGGTGCATTTATGGACTGCTCCGTTATGGAAGGCGATCCGCACCGTATGATCGAGGGTATGATGATCGCAGCAAGAGCAGTAGGCTCCAAACGCGGTTACATCTACTGCCGTGCAGAGTATCCTCTGGCGGTAGAAAGACTGACCAAGGCTATTGAAGCAGATAAGGCACTGGGACTGTTGGGCGACAACATCCTCGGAACCGATTTCAGCTTTGAACTGACGATTTCCAAAGGCGCTGGTGCTTTCGTCTGCGGCGAAGGTTCTGCTCTTCTGAAATCCATCGAAGGTAATCGTGGACAGCCGCGTCCGAAGCTGCATCGTACCGTTGACAAGGGCCTGTTTGAAGCTCCTACACTGCTCAATAACGTTGAGAGCTATGCGAACATCCCCATGATTATTACCAAAGGTGCCAAATGGTTCTCCGGTATCGGCACCGAAGGCAGCACCGGTACCAAGACCTTCTCTCTGACCGGCGCCATCAACCGTACCGGCCTGATCGAAGTTCCCTTCGGAACCACCCTGAGAGAGATCGTTTATGATATCGGCGGCGGCCTGAAAAACGGCGGCGAATTCAAATCCGTCCAGATCGGCGGCCCGTCCGGCGGCTGTCTGACGAAAGATCATCTGGATCTTCCGCTCGACTTCGATTCCGTCAAGAAAGTTGGAGCCATCATCGGTTCCGGCGGACTTGTTGTAATGGGTCAGGATTCCTGCATGGTAGAGATTGCTCGTTTCTTCATGAATTTCTGCCGTGAAGAGTCCTGTGGTAAATGTTCTGCATGCCGTGAAGGCGTGCCTCAGATTCAGGAAATCCTCGAACGCATCACCAAGGGTGAGGGCAAGGAAGAGGATCTTGACCTTATGGCTGAGATTGCCGATACGGTCAAGAACTGCTCCCTGTGTGGTCTCGGCAAGACCGCGACCAACCCGGTCATGTCTACGATGAGATACTTCCGCGACGAGTATCTTGCCCACGTAAATGACAAGAAGTGCCCCGCTGGTGTATGTAAGAGCCTGTTTAGTTACTGGGTCAATCCGGATAAATGTATCGGCTGCACGAAGTGTGCACGTAACTGCCCGGTGGATGCCATTTCCGGCGCCGTCAGACAGCCTCACACTATCGATACCTCCAAGTGCATAAAGTGCGGTACCTGTGCTGCTGGATGCCCGCAGAACGCGATCGAGGAGGTCTGAGACGATGAAACATATGATTATTGACGGTACCACCGTTGAATTTGAAAATGCGCGCAACGTACTGGAAGTTGCCCGTCAGAACGGCTTCGACATCCCTAACCTTTGCTACTGCGAGAATCTGTCCATTTATGGCGGCTGCCGCATGTGTGTGGTAGAAAATGACCGCGGCAAGATCGAAGCTGCATGTACCATGGTTCCCAAAGACGGCATGGAGATCAAGACCAATACCGCAAAACTTTGGAAACATAGAAAGCTTATCACCGAGATGCTTCTGGCCAGCCACCGTGTGGAATGCACCACCTGTGACCAGTCCGGCATCTGCAAACTTCAGGAATATGCGAACCGCTTCGGCATTCACAAGGTCCGTTTTGACAATGTGTACAGCCAGGAGCCTATCGATAAGACTTCTCCGTCTATCGTTCGCGATCCTTCCAAGTGCATTCTCTGTGCCAAGTGCGTGAGAATGTGTGCTGAAGTACAGAATATCTCTGCAATCGACATCTGCAATCGTGGCCGTGAGTCCTATGTATCCTGCGGCTTCGGTCAGAGCATGATCGACACCAACTGTGTTGGCTGCGGTCAGTGTGCTGCAGTATGTCCCACCGGCGCTCTTACCGTTAAGAACGAAGTGGACAAGATGTGGAACATGATCTTTGATCCTGCCAAGAAGACAATGGTTCAGATCGCTCCCGCTGTACGTGTCGGCGTCGGCGAAGAATTCGGCATTCCTGCAACTCAGAATGCCATCGGCAAGATCGTAACTGCTCTGAAGCGTATGGGTGTTGACTACGTATTCGATACCTCTCTGACTGCTGACCTTACCATTGTGGAAGAATCCAATGAATTCCTCAACAAGGTAAAGACCGGCCAGAAGCTTCCGCTGTTCACATCCTGCTGCCCCGGCTGGATCAAGCACATTGAGAAGACCTATCCGGAGATCATGCCTCAGGTCTCTACCTGCGGTTCCCCGATGGAGATGTTCGGTGCGGTCCTGCGCAAACAGTTTAAAGATGAGCCGTTCTACTCCGTAGCAGTCATGCCGTGTTCTGCAAAGAAGATGGAAGCTGCCCGTCCGGAACTGGAAAAAGACGGCGAGCGTCTGATCGACCTCGTTATCACCAGCCAGGAACTGGTTCGTATGATCAAGTCCGCTGGTCTTGACTTTGCCTCTCTGCCTGATACCGAACCGGATCAGCCTCTGGATATGTACACAGGCGGCGGCGTTATCTTCGCTGTCACCGGCGGTGTTACCGAAGCTGTTATCCGTCGTGTCCTTGGAACCACCACCGACGAAGAAGTGGCAACCGTTGCGGAATGTGGTGTCCGTGGTCTGGATGGAATCAAGGCATTTGAAGTAACTGCAGGTGATCTGACCATCCGTATTGCTGTTGCAAACGGCCTTGGCAATGCCGATAAGCTGATTGCCAAGATCCGCAATAAGGAAGAGCAGTTCGACTTCGTAGAAGTCATGGCCTGCCCCAACGGCTGTATCGGCGGCGGTGGACAGCCTCCTGCTGCCAACGCACGGAAGGCCGAGCGTTTCACCGGTATCTTCAATGCAGACGGCGAATGCGAGCTGAAGAACTGCGATCAGAACACAGAACTGAAGTATGTATACGAGCTGCTTGACGGCCGTGAGCATGAACTTCTGCATATTCACTATGCCGATCATGCCAGAACTCCGGAACCCTGATCGGGGATTCAGGTTCTGAAACCAACATACCTATAGAGAAGGGAGACAGTCTTTTGGCTGTCTCCCTTTTTTTTGAAAGATTTTCATGGCTTTTGAATAAAATGATTTTCGTTTTGGTAGTATTTCATACATTTTATTGACCTTTTTGCTTGAATTGGATATAATTTTATTAATCGTTTAGCAAGGAGTAAATAGTCAAGATGACATATATCTATGATGAGGATATGAAACTGTTTTCTCCAGAAATGATCGAGGAGATTCAGAATCAAAATCCCTTTGTACGAATCAGTGAGGCAGTATACAGCATCCTGGAGGATGCCATCCTTACATCGAAGCTGCGTCCCGGCAGCAAACTGAAGATTAATAAAATCGCCGATGAACTGAATGTTTCCGGTACACCGGTCCGCGAAGCGGTGGAGCGGCTGACGGCCCGCGGCCTGGTCCTTGAAAGCATGATCAACGGCGGAAAGTATAAAAACTATTATGTGTTCGATCTTTCCGAGGACGACATTGAGAATCTCTTCGAAGCACGCAAGGCGATCGAAAGCGCAGCATGTTATGCCTGTGCGGAAAAAAACTGGAAAGTGGACATGAAGAAGCTCCATGAGTACGCAGACGGGTTTGAGAAGGACATGCGTGATTTCATAAGCGGAAAGAGTGAAATCCTGCGCAACAAGTATGACCGTCAGTTCCACACATTTATCGTGCAGAGTGCCGGAAATCCGTTTCTTCTGGAAATGTATGAGACGCTGGATAAGAAGCTGTCCTATCTTTCCATTCGTACGGTGGAGTATATGGCCTTCGGATCCCGTAATGAAAAGCTTCATTTGCTGGTCAATCAGCATCATTCCGTGATGAATGCCATCGAGATGGGTTTTCCGGAACTGGCACAGCAGGCGATGGATACGCACATTGATTTCTGTGAGCGCAACTGCCTGTCCAACAAGAAGGAATTTGAAAGCGGCATGGAAGCGGCCGGAATAGGGAAATAACAGATTGTATTAATCAGGAAACAGAGACAGAAGTCTCTGTTTCTTTGCTTTTTCATATGATATAATGATTGCATTCTTTTTCTGGAGACTATTGTTATGATTAAAGAAAAGCAATTACGGTTTCAGATTCAAACGAAGTCCACTACGTATCTTTTTGAAGTTACGGAATCCGGACATCTGAAGCATTATTATTACGGGCCGGTACTCAGTGAGAAGGATGCGGAGAACTGGGATATCTCCAGCAGTGTCGGCTGGGGCTGTGCATTGCTGTATCGTCAGGATGATCCATCTAGCAGCCTTCATACCACACCGCTGGAGTGGAGCGGATCCGGATGCGGTGATTACCGGGAATCTCCCATCGAACTGGAAGATGCAGACAGAGTCCTCACCACGGATTTCCGTTATGTGTCTCATAAGATCTATTCCGGGGAAGAGCCCCGACATTTCCTTTGGCCACGTGCGGAAGGTGCGGAAGAGACTTTGGAAGTATGTCTTTCCGATCCGGAGATCGCCATGGATCTTCATCTGTACTGGAGTGTTTTCGATGACGTGATCTGCCGTAAAGCAGTGCTCCTGAACAAGGGGAACGATCCCCGCTATGTACGCAAGCTGATGAGCTTCTGCGTGGATTTTTCAGGGGAATACCGGATGATGAATCTTCACGGGGACTGGATCCGGGAAGCACATACGGAGACGGCTCCTGTGGGATACAGCCGCATCGTCAATGAGAGTCTTACGGGCTTCTCTTCCAATCAGCACAATCCCGCTTTTGCGGTCATGACAGAGCAGACTACCGAATGGAGCGGAGATGCCTACGGGTTCAATCTGATCTATTCCGGCAATCACTATGCCTCCATGGCGCGCTCTTCCGCCAATCTTACCCGGATCATGCAGGGAATCTCTCCGGCCAATTTCCGTTTTGAGCTTGCGCCTGGGGAAGCCCTGGAGACACCGGATGCTGTCATGACATTCTCCGCGGAGGGACTTAATGGGATGAGCCGAAATCTGCACGAGTTTGTCAACAACAGTCTCGTGCCGGCCTACTGGAGATACCGGGAACGCCCGATCCTGTATAACAGCTGGGAAGGCTGTATGTTTGATTTCAATGAGAGAAAACTGCTGGGACTTGCCAAAGAGGCCAAGCGGCTGGGGTGTGAGCTGTTCGTTCTGGACGACGGATGGTTTGGTACGAGAAATGATGATACACAGGGATTGGGCGACTACAACGTCAATATGAAGAAACTTCCCCACGGACTGACGGGCCTTGCCGAGCGTATCAACAAAATCGGGCTTCAGTTCGGACTCTGGTTTGAACCGGAAGCAGTAAATGAAAACAGTGACCTGTACCGGATGCATCCGGACTGGGTCCTTCAGGAACCCGGACGAAAACCGCTGCAGGGAAGAAATGAGTATCTGCTGGATCTGCGCATGGAATGCGTGCGGGACTATATCGTGAAATCCGTTTCCGATGTGCTGGATTCCGCCAATATCACATACGTGAAATGGGATATGAACCGGCATTCCAATGTTCTGGGTGCGGGCAGTATGGAATATGTTCTCGGTCTGTATGATGTGATGCATCGCATCTTTGATCCCAGACCGGAGATCCTCCTGGAGTCCTGCGCTTCCGGCGGAAATCGTTTTGATCTTGGTATGATGACCATTTCACCTCAGATCTGGGCTTCGGACAATACCGATCCCATGGAACGGCTGTATACCCAGAAGGGGCTGTCCTATTTCTATCCGCAGTCCACTATGGGATGTCATGTATCTGCGTCCCCGCATATGCAGACTATGCGCCATTCGGAAATGGAAACACGAGCCAATGTGGCATTTTTCGGCGATCTCGGGTATGAGCTTGATCTGGATCATGTAACGTATGAGAACAAGAAGAAGATCCGCGAACAGATCAAATTCTACAAACAATATCAGAGGATCTTTCAGTTCGGTACTTTTTACCGATATGATACGGATGAGAATCACGAGCAGTGGCAGGTTTCTGACGGGGACTGCTCCTTTGTCGGAGTGTTCCGCCGTCAGGTCTCAGCGGCTCCTGGGTATGAGAAACTCTTCATCTATGCACTGGATCCTGAGCAGGAGTATCATGTGACGACTCGTCCCCAGAACGTGAACCTCAGTACGGTGGGAGGGAGTATCAATCTTCTGTCACCCATCAAGATCAATCCCAACGGTCCGCTGTTTTATGTTGCGGATCACAGGATACATATCACGGCTGCCTCGGAAGACCGGACACACACCGGACGGGCACTGGCCGGAGGTTTTGTCCCGGTCCCGCTTTTTGCCGGTTCCGGCTATGACGGCCGCCAGAGGCTGGTGGGAGACGGTGGATCCGAACTGTATGTGATCGAAAAGACCGGAAAGTGAGAGCTTTATGACGATGAATAAAAAAGATGGACCGGTCCTCGCCATTGTTGTTCCGTGTTACAACGAAGAGGAAGTCCTGCTGGAGTCCGCAGCGATTCTGAATCGGTTTCTTCAGTCTATGATCGATTCTGCGGAAGTGTCAGCGGACAGCTATATCCTGCTGGTGGATGATGGATCAAAAGATCGTACCTGGTCGGAGATCTGTGCCCTTCACAGGGAGGACCTCAGCTTCCGGGGACTGAAGCTTGCCCACAACCGGGGACATCAGAATGCCCTTTATGCCGGTCTGATGGAAGCACGGTCAGACTGTGATCTTTCGATCTCCATCGATGCCGATCTCCAGGACGACGTTGATTCCATGGCGGAAATGGTCCGGAAGGCAAAGGAAGGTGCAAACATCGTTTTCGGTGTGCGAAATGACCGGACTACCGATACCGTGATGAAACGCACCACTGCGGAGTATTATTACAGGATACTCAATGCCCTGGGAGTCCAGACGATTCCCCAGCATGCGGACTTCCGCCTGATGGACCGTTCTGCGTTGGATGCTCTGAGTCAGTACCGGGAAGTCAATCTGTTCCTGAGAGGGATTGCCACGGATATCGGACTGAAGACGGACCGCGTGTTCTATTCCAGAAAGGCGAGAACAGCAGGAGAGAGCAAGTACTCACTGAAGAAGATGCTTCTTCTTGCAGAGGATGGAGTGACATCTTTCTCTACGGCACCATTGAAGCTCTCCTTCGGATTCGGAGCCGCCGCGGACGGTGCCGCGCTGCTGCTTCTGTTCCGTGCAATGAGAGACCGGAAATCTCAGGCAGGGATCATGGCATGGATCTGTTTTATGCAGAGCCTTCAGTTTTATCTTTCCGGGATCTTGGGCACCTATATCGGAAAGACTTATACCGAAGTAAAAGACCGGCCGCGGTATTATATTCAGGAGCGGACCGGAGAGAAATAAGCAGACAGGAGGAGACCCTTATGGACTGGCTGGACGATGGTCCCATCAGCGGGGAAGATCTCATGGCGGAGATTGTTGAGTTTTATCCTGAAACACTGGACTATCTTGCAGGAATCGGCATGCACTGCCTTTCCTGTTCCTCATCTCAGCTTGAGACACTGAGTGAAGCATGTCATGCGCACAATCTCAGACCGGGCCCTGTGGTGGCGGAACTGAACCGAATCGTGATGGAATAAAAACAGGTGAAGGAGTGATCAGATTGATCAGGCTTCCTTCACCTGTCTTTTATACGAATTGTTCCCACTGTTCATAGAGCTCCAGAAGCTCCTGATCCAGTTGTGTTTTTTCCTCATTCAGTTCCATCAGTTTTTCATAGTCAGTACTGAACTGCTCTTCCTCGCTGGTCAGCTGCGCCATCCGTTCTTCTTTCCTTGCGATTTCCCGCTCGATCTTTGCTGCAGTTTTGGAATTGGGAGATCGTTTCTTTGGCTTGGGTTCCGATACCGCTTCCTTTTTCTCCGCTTCGTTGTTGCGGTATACGATCTGACGGGCGAGATAGGATCGGTATTCGGGATAGGTACCCTGATAATCCAATACTGTGCCGTCCGCAGAAAACGCCCAGATCCGGCTGGCAAACCGTTCAATAAAGTAGCGGTCGTGAGATACGAAAATTAGAGCCTCGCTGTAGTCTTCGATGGCGTCCTCAATCCACTCGCGGCTGTCGATATCCAGATGGTTCGTCGGTTCGTCCAGAACAAGCAGATTGATATTCTTTCCCATCTCAATACAGAGCTTCAGACGGCTCTGTTCTCCTCCGGAGAGGGAATCCACCGGAGTAGATACCTTTTCGCCCCGGAAACCGAAAGCCGCCAGACGGTCTCTGGCATCCTGTGGTTTGCATCCTGCTTCGTAGAGCATGGTGTCGAGACAGCTGCGGGAGGCATCTTCAAAGGTGACGATCTGCGGAAGATATCCCACTTTGGCATTGGCGGACAGCAGAATCGTTCCGGTATCCGGTGACAGTTCATTCATGATCATCCGCACAAGAGTGGACTTCCCGGTGCCGTTGTTGCCTATGACTGCAATACGTTCTTTTCCCTGCACCTTCATTTCCAGAGGAGAGAAGAGCGTACGGCCGTCATAGTTTTTTGTGACACCGTCAATCGTGAGCATATCGTCGGCAAGAAATTCCATCTCCTGAAACCGGGTGTTGAGCTTTTTTGCGGCAGCCGGCTTTTCCACGCCACGCTCTTTCATCCGCTGGATACGCTTTTCCATGGAAAAGGCACGCTTGTGGAGCTTGTCATTTCCGAGGAAGGCCCAGAGGTGCATCTGTTCTGCGGCCCGTTGCAGCTGTTCGATCTTTTCCTGGTCTTTTTCATACTGACGGAGCTTTTCCTCGTACCGCTTCTGTCGTTCCACTACGTAGAAGGAATAGTTTCCGCTGTAAAACTCCGCTTTTCCGGAGGAGATCTCGATACAACGCTGGCACACAACATCCAGATAGTAACGGTCGTGGCTGATGGTAAGGACCGTACCGTGGAAATGATTCACGTAATCTTCCAGCCATTCAATGGACTGCATATCCAAATGGTTGGTGGGCTCGTCCAGAAGAAGGATATCCGTATCTTCCAGAATGAGTCGGGCCAGATTGACCCTGGTCTTTTCTCCGCCGGAGAGGCTGTCAAAAGTCTGCGTTCTCATGGCTTCGGTGATGTCCAGACCATTTGCCACACGGTTTCGGATGGCGTCGATCTGATATCCGTCCATAGTGTTGAACTGTTCCATGAGACGGTCATATTCATCTAAAAGAGCAGGAGATGAGTCCTGCTCCATTTGCTGTTCCAGGTCCTGCATCCGTTCCTGGATATTATAAAGATGTTGATGGGCAGATTTCAGGACGTCTTCCGTCGTCCATCCCTCGGGAAAGCGAGGGATCTGAGAGATCAGTCCGATGCGTTTTCCTTTGGCAACCGATACCTGCCCTTCATCATAATCGAGACTGCCGGTGAGGATCTTGAACAGTGTGGTCTTTCCGCAGCCGTTGGGGCCGAGGATACCGATATGCTCGCCGGTATTCACATCAAAGGACAGACCGTCCAGGATGTTGGATCCGACCTCATAGGATTTTACAAGATCCTTCACGGAAATATCTATCATTGCTTTCGTTCCTTCTGTTTCAGTTCACAAGTGCCTGCAGAACCGTATTAGCCACAGAGCCTGCAGCAGCCAGTCCGCCGCCGCCGTGTTCCACGACGACCACAAAGGCATAGGGATTTGACGGGTCGTCCAGGAATCCTACGAACCAGGCATGACTGGTCCCGTCGCCAACTTCAGCCGTACCGGATTTTGCACAGATCTGAAGACCGGGAAATGTCCCGGTGCCATAGTTGTTGGTCACGTTGTTGCGCATGAATCCCTTGATTGCACTGGCGCTTTCCGAAGAGAGGAGGGAGGTCTTACGATCGGTGGCGCCATGTTTCAGGATCGCCGGTTCCAGCATGGATCCGCCGTTTCCGATTGCGGAGACGTAACGAAGCATGGAGTAGGGGCATACCAGATCGTTGTACTGACCGATTCCGGACCAGGACAGGAAAGAGGACC
>Ga0326511_10002437_pt1 | contig 15123 bp, 11 predicted proteins | sample 0_2496_0518_D_FD_203701 | JGI IMG/M metagenome (GOLD analysis project Ga0326511, IMG submission 203701) | Bovine rumen microbial communities from UC Davis, California, United States - 0_2496_0518 | ecosystem: Host-associated > Mammals > Digestive system > Stomach > Rumen | place: USA...
CTTGTACAGTCCATGCTGAATCTGACTAAATTTGAAGCCGGTGAAATGCAGATTCGTCTGACAGAAGTCAATATTGCTGAATTATTAATCCGCACTGTACTCATGTTTGAAAAGCGCATTACTGATAAGCATGTCGATGTCGAAGGCCTTGAAGATGCCGCTATGAAACTCCGTGCTGATGAAGATCTCATGTCACAGGTATTATATAATCTGATCGAAAATGCTGTCAAATTTGTCAATCAGGGCGGTGTGATCAGTTTTCAGCTCTATATCGAAGAAAAAACAGCGCATATCTGCATTACAAACACCGGCGAGGGTCTTGCTGATGATGAGCTTCCCCGTATTTTCGACAGGTTCTATAAAACTGATACTTCCCGAAGCGAAGATAAAACAGGTTTAGGCTTAGGTCTTTCTATCTCCAGAAAAATTGTCCATCTGCATCAGGGACATATTATTGTCAAGAGCGTGAAAGGTGAATATACGTCTTTTGAAATCCAGATTCCTACAGACCTCAGTAATGAATAAAGGTGATTTGAATGGAAGAAAACAATCTGCATCCGCATCCGCCCTCTGCTCCTAAACCGGAACAGAATTCCAATACCTTTCCGGATATTCCTAACATATCTGATATTCCTGATATTCCCGATATTCCGGAAATCCCTAAAGTTCCTGAAACTCCGTCTTTTCCCCAGCAGCAAGCTCCTCCTCCTGTATCCGGTTATCCGCAGAATTACGGCTATCCGCCGCCTCCGCCGTATTACGGAAATCAGAATAATAATTATTATTACAATCCCAATCAATTCCGGTCGCAGTATCAGCAGCCGATGTATTATCAATACCCTGCCTATTCTCAGAATTATCCTCCTCCGCCGCAGAAAACAATTCCTCCGACTCCTCCGGCAGAGCCTGTTCCCCTGAATCGGAAAATCTCTATTCTATGCGGTGTGATGGCAGCTATGATCTTTTTATTATGCATGTACTGTATTATTGCGGACATCATGCACGGAGCACTGAATCCGGAAATTGCTTCCAATAAAGTCATTCTGGAAATGCAGGAAAAACCGGATCTTGATCCCGAAGATGAAAACGTTACTGCTGATAAAGAATATACTGTCAGAGGCGTGGCCGAACTTGTCAAGCCGTCGATTGTAGAAGTCTATGTCTATGATGAAAATCATAATATCAACGGCTCAGGTTCAGGCATTATTATTTCCAAAGACGGCTATATTATCACAAATGCCCATGTGGTACAGGGAAGTGATTTTTCTGTCACTCTCGATGATGAAAGCGAATATTCCGCTCAGCTGATCGGCAGTGACAACAAAACTGATCTTGCTGTCCTGAAAGTCAATGCTTCTGGTCTGACTCCGGCAATACTAGGAAATTCTGATGAAACTTATGTCGGTGAATCTGTCATTGCTATCGGCAGTCCTGCTGGTCTGGCTAACTCTGTCACAAAAGGCATTGTTTCTTCCAATAACAGACAAATTCGTGCTCAGAGCAGTAATTTCAAAATGGAATGCATTCAGACTGATGCCGCTATCAGCCCCGGTAATTCCGGCGGAGCACTTGTCAACATGTACGGACAGGTAATCGGCATTACTTCTTCCAAATATGCCTCTCAGTATGAAGCTACTTACGAAGGCCTCGGCTTTGCCATCACGACAAATCAAGCTCTTCCTATCGTACAGGAATTAATCGAAAACGGCTATGTTTCAGGGAGATTCCGAATCGGCATCGTTTTTATTCCTACAAACAGTGAATATGCCTCGGCACAGTTTCAGGAGAAATTCGGCATGGATATGCCGGAAACTCTCTCTGATTGTCTCTGGATTACAGAAGTCAGCGAGGACTGTGATATTTCTCATACAGATCTAAGAGCTGATGATTTTATTCTTTCCATGAACGGTCAGAAAGTAACTGGTTATGACAGAGTTCTTGAAGTTCTTGACGGCTGCAAGGGTGGTGACACAGTAACTGCTCACTGTGCAAGATGCGATAAAGGTAAAATCTCTTATTACGATATAGAATTCAAACTCGAAGAAGATAAATCTGGTAATTATTAATTTCTGCAATCCCTGTGTTTCGGCACAGGGATTGTTGTTTTCTACAAAAAAAGCAATATTTCTTATAAAAAAATTTCCGTTTTTATTGACTTTTCTTAAAAAAAGCGGTATAATAAACTAAAGACATGAGATCATTGCGGCTGTTTTCTCATGTATGTCAATAATTCAAGTCAACAGAAGGAGGACACCGTCGCCGCCGGTGTATCGCTATGCAAAATAATAAAAATCTGATTCTATGGGTGGAATTGTTATTCGCTCTGCTCTCTCTCTGGGTACTGCTTATGGTACCATCTTATCCGGAATATGTTATGCTGGTACTCCGTGTCTATATCCTGAGTATGATCATCCTGACTGTCTCTCTTGTACTTGTCGTCAGAAGATACCAGAGTCAGCACAGCTCTGTAGATATGAACCGTATTTTCGATATGGTAGACAGAATTGATCAGCCTGCTTTTATCTGGTCTTCTGATTTATCCATGATGTACGGCAATCACGCTATGAACAGTCTGCTCAATATTCCTGAAGATGATACCGGTACACATGCTCTTGAACTTAACAGATTCTTTCATGATATTGGCCTCAGTCCGAAAGATGCCGCTGAAATCATGAGCAAAGGCACTCACGATACTGGTATGATCTCCAATGATAAAAAACATTATATCAGCTGGTCTACTTCCCTGATGATGCAGAATGATGTCACTTCTTTATATTTTTCCATTGGCTTTGAAACAACTGAACTTGAAGAAGCCAAACAGTCTCTCAGCGAAAAAACAGAAATTCTTGCCATTTCTGAAAACCGCTATGCATTATCTATGAAACTCTCCGGCGTAGGCTTCCTGCTGTGTGAGACAATTCATAACGGCTTCTATAACGAATACTATGTATCCGAAGAAGCTCAGGAATTTCTCGGCATTACAACTGATCATATCTCATTTCAGGAATTCCGGAAAAAAATCTATTCCGATGACAGATATAAATTTGATGATTATATCCGTGAACTGGAACAGTCCGATCCTAATGCAGAACCTGTTCCCCGTGTCATGGAACTGCGTATTCATGCAGAAATGGGCAAGCCTTTTGTCTGGTACGCCTATCATTATCATGCAAATCTGTTCAAAGAAAATTCACTCAAAAACAAAGTGCCCATCATCGGTGGTGCATTAGTCAATATTTCTGCTGAAAAAGAAAAAGATGCTCTGCTTGAAAAATACGCTTATCAGGATGAAATCACAGAAATCTCGAATCGAAAAAAACTGATCGAATACGGAAAAGAATGCTATGCCGCCTATGAAAGAGAACACAAACCCTATTGGGTTATGGTTCTGGATATTGACCGCTTCCATCTGATCAACGATTCCTGCGGCTATGCAAGCGGCAATAAAGTTCTGAGAGAATTCGCTTCTATTCTATCCAAATATCAAGATCAGGGCAAACAGGATAAACCTGGTCTGGCCGCCCGTCTGGGTGCGGATAACTTCGCTCTTCTTATGCATGACTACGAAGATGATGAACTCCCGAAACATAAACTTGAACTGATCCGAAAAGATTTCGCAAAACTTGAATCCGGTGAATTTGCTTCCCTCTCTCTCTCCTGTTCCGCTGGTGTTGCCCATCTCCCCAGAGACGGCAAAACTTTTGAAGAAGTTCTCGAACATGCAGAATTTGCTCTTACTATCTGCAAAGGCGAACTCGCCTATCTTATGGGCTATGATGCAGAAATGCATCAGGAAATTCTTCATCAGGGCGAAATGGAAAAATCTCTCTCTGATGCTATTGAACAGCATCATCTTCAGCTTTACTATCAGCCGAAATTTGATTTACATACCGAAAAAATCATGGGTGCAGAAGCTCTCATCCGCTGGATTAAGCCTGATGGCACTATGATCTCTCCGAATGTCTTTATTCCTGTTGCTGAAAAATCCGGTATGATCTCCGATATTAGTAATTTTGTTCTCCGTGAAGCCTGTCAGCAAACAGGTCTCTGGCAAAAAGAAGGTCTCTCCCCGATTGTCATGTCGATCAATTTTGCTTCCGGCGATTTCTATCAAGCTAATGTCTGCGAAGTCGTTCAGCGTGAACTGGATGCCGCTGGTCTTCAGTCCAAATATCTCGAACTGGAACTCACTGAACGTCTTGCTCTTGGTGATATTAATTATACTATTGATCAGATGAATGCACTCCGTGCAATGGGTGTTCTGTTAGCTATGGATGACTTCGGAACAGGCTATTCCTCTTTGAGCTATATTCAGAGACTTCCTCTCACGCTTCTGAAACTCGACAGATCTTTTATTATCGAAATCGAAACAGACTCTGTCGCTCAGGTGATTGTCTCGGCTGTTATCCAGATCGCAAAATCCATGAATATGGAAACCATCGCCGAGGGTGTCGAATACGAGGGACAATCTAAAATCCTCAAAGACATGGGCTGTGATTACATTCAAGGCTATCTCTACGGAAAGCCCATGCCTGCGGCCGAATTCCGCAAACGCCTTGAAATCAACACTTATGGAAAGGAAGTGTCCTGATTATGACAATTCAGAAACAAAAAACTGCTCCAGTCTATACACTCGGAGAAGAAATTTTTAATTCCGTCTCACATGGTGTAGGTGCTCTGCTGGCCATCGCCGGCTGTGTCGTTCTGATCATCTTCTGTACCATGAACAAAGGGGCAAAAGAAATCGTTTCGGCTTCCATCTTCGGAGCATCTATGATTATTCTCTATACCATGTCCACACTCTATCATGCTCTGACGAATCAAAAGGCAAAACGTATTTTCAGAATCTTCGATCATGATACTATCTTTTTATTAATCGCCGGAACGTATACCCCTTATGCTCTCTGCTGTATCAAGCCGTTCTGGCTGGGAATTACTATCCTGTGTTCCATCTGGACGGCGGCGGCTCTGGGAATCGTACTGACTTCGATCAATCTTGAAAAATTCAGTAAGCTCTCTACAATCTGCTATGTCATTATGGGCTGGGCTATTGTCTTTGCAATCAAGCCTCTCTATGAACAGCTTCCGATGTTCAGTCTGATTATGCTGATCGCCGGAGGTCTGATGTATTCCGGCGGTGTGTTCTTCTATAAGAAAAAATCTGTCAAATATTTTCATTCGATCTGGCATTTATTCGTTCTCGCCGGAACAGTAATGCATTTCTTCTCAGTATTCTATGCAATCGCTTTTTAAATGCAGAGTCTGCGGAAATACAAAACTGCCAAAACCTGACAGTCATTATCAGTGCTTTCAGGATTACACTTACTGTCAGGCAGAATGGCTCGATATGACTCAGCTTCTTCCTGAACTGGATACAAATATTTTCTGGAGAAGTGATGAGATTCCTCAATCCGGTGAAAAAAGGATTCTTAAAATCAGTCATCCATTTTGTTTTGACTCTGATCATATTTTTAAAACACTCTTTCAGCCGGCTATGTCTTCAGTGAACGGTATCGGCGAACCGCCTGAAGAATTAGAACAGTCTGCAATTGTCACCTGTCAGCTTAATGAATTTCTATCAAAAAATGACTTCTGTGCATGGATTTCAGTTACTGTCAAAGAAGTGATTCTGCTCTCAGAATTATATCAATATTATCCTGCTCAGGTCAATCCGGATTTGTTTCAGCCCTTTACTACGCATAATCCCCATTCCGTACAGCTCTACCCTTTCACATGGAAAAACTGGCATTATGACTCCTGGACTGCTCAGGGCGATCTCGGTAAATGGAAATTATTCTTCACTGATCCATCAGGAATAAAACATCTCCTGCTCCTCGGCTACTGGGGAAACTGTGACGAAATTCTTTATATCGGCAATATTATTAAAAATTAATATATTATAAATCAAGGAGGAAACTCAATATGAAAAAACGTATCGGAATCTTAACCAGCGGCGGCGACTGCCCCGGCCTGAATGCGACTATCAGAGGCGTTGTCAAAGCCTGCTATGAACGCTTCGGCGAAGACAATGTCCAGATTGTCGGCATTTCTAACGGCTATTACGGACTCATCCACGGTCTTTGCAGAGATATGCAGCCATCGGAATTCTCCGGCATTCTTACTCAGGGCGGTACAATTCTCGGAACAAAACGTCAGCCATTCAAAATGATGACCGTCATCGGAGAAGATAATATCGACAAAGTTCAGAATATGATTGATACTTACAAAAAGCAGAAACTTGACTGTCTGCTGACTCTCGGCGGAAACGGCACACACAAGACTTCCTATCTGCTTGCCCAGCATGGTCTGAATGTGATCGGCCTGCCGAAAACAATTGATAATGACCTCTTCGGTACTGATGTGACTTTCGGCTTCCATACTGCTGTGGATATTGCTACTGATGCTCTCGATCGACTCCATACTACTGCTGCAAGCCATTCCAGAACGATTGTATGCGAAATCATGGGTAATAAAGCTGGCTGGCTGACTCTCTATTCTGGTATTGCCGGCGGTGCAGATATTATCCTGCTTCCGGAAATTCCTTATGATATTGACAAAGTCTGCGATGCTGTTGTAAAGCGTGCTCAGAAAGGCAAGACGTTCTCGATCTTAGCTGTTGCTGAGGGTGTGAATAACAAAGAAATCGCTAAACTCAAGAAAAAAGAACGCGAAAAATATCATGCCGAAAACGGTAATGATACCGCTCGCATTGCTGCTCAAATTCAGTCCAGTACTGGCATTGAAGCCCGTGTCTGCGTTCCTGGACATATGCTCAGAGGCGGTTCGCCGAGTGCTTATGACAGACTGCTTGCTACTCAGTTCGGTGTTCATGCCGCCAAGCTGATCGCTGAAGAAAAATTTGGCCGGACTGTCGCTTATGTCAACGGTCAGGTTACTTCCAATAAGCTGGAAGATATTGCCGGTAAGAAAAAACTGGTTGATCCTAAAGGGCAGGAAGTTCAGACAGCCCGCGATCTGGGAATTTCTTTCGGTGACTGATTTTTTATTTTCTGAAAACTTTCCGGATATTTTCCGGAAAGTTTTTATTTTTCCACATGTGAGGATTATTATCCATATTTGCTAAAAAAAACAGATATTTTTGTCGTGAACACACAATGAACGTATAGTTGACAAATTGTGAAAAATATGCTATACTAAAAAAGAATTGTGACGTGTTTCAGTTACATAATGACTTGAGAGGAGATCTTTTTTGTGGAAGAAAAAATTGTAATTACTTACGACAGCGGTCTGGATATTGACCCTGAAACAGTAGAAAAATATGGTATCAAAAAATTGCCTGTCGTAATCAAGTTCGGCATGAATGAAAGTCTCGATGACGGCAGTATCTCTCCGGAAGAAATTATTGAATATTTTAATAAAGAAAATGATCTGGCCATTACTTCCCCTCCGACTGTACAGGATTTATTCCGTTTCTTTACTAAATTTTCACACATGGGATATACTGTCATTCACATTTCGACATCTGCAAAGCTTTCTTCAGCTTTTGATTATGCAACTTCTGCGGCCGAAAGTTTCAATAAAGTGCATATCATTGACAGTAAGGCCTATTCCATCGGCGGTATGCCTATCGTGCTCAAAGCTGCCGAAATGGCTGAAAAAAAATCACCTGTTGAAGATATTGTCAAAACCTGCAAAGAACTGGCCGATAAAGTCAGAATGCATGTAATGATCGGAAATCTGAAATATACTCACTCCGGCGGTCATATCAATGTTGGTCAGAATCTGCTGCTTTCTGTATTTGGTATGATACCGACTGTTTCTGTAGAAGACGGCTATTTCTATGTCAAGAAAAATTACAGAGGCAAACCGGATAAGGCTTCTCTTAAATTTATTGATGATATTCTCAAAAATGCCAAGAACATTCAGAGAGATAATTTTTATCTGGGACATACTGGTCTTTCCGAGTCGATTATAGAAGACTGCCGAAAAGAAATCAATCAGGTTTCTGAATTCGATCAGATTATTACTATCAGATGCGGATGCAGTACCACTACACATTATGGTGACGGCGGACTTCTTCTTGCATGGGTGGAAAATTAATTATATAAAAAAGCTCTCCGGAATTTTTTCATTCCGGAGAGAACTTTTTTCAGATTCAGGAAAATTTCGGTTCACAGGTCAGATTTACACCCAGCCGCTTGAAAATTCTTTCATCTACTGCTGAGAGAATCACTGTCGAATGCACCTCACAGCCCCAGAGGCTTGAAATCTGTTCCATTGCCTTAGCGGCATTTTCGTCTGTTGTCGCACAGATCGAAAGTGCAAGCAGAGTTTCATCTGTATGCAGACGAGGATTCTGATTGCCCAGATGATCAATTTTAAGACTCTGAATCGGTTCGATAACATGCGGAGACATCAGCAGAACAGAATCTTCCAGACCTGCAAAATATTTCAGTGCATTCAGCAGCAAGGCCGAACAAGCTCCCAATAAATCAGATGTTCTTCCGGTCAGAATCGTACCGTCAGGGAGTTCCATTGCCGCCGCAGGCTCGCCGGTCTGTTTTTCTTTTTCCAGTGCAGGAGCAACTACTTTTCTGTCAGCGGCTTTGACTCCTGCCTGATTCATCAGCAATTCAAGTTTATAAATTTCTTCTTCAGTAGAAGTGCCTTTTTTTCTGCCGCATAATGCTGTATAATATCTTCTGATAATCTCTTCTCTTGCCGCCTCACAGACGACAGCATTATCTACAATACAATTTCCGGCCATATTCACGCCCATATCTGTCGGCGATTTATAAGGCGATTCTCCGAGAATCCTGTCAAACATCGCATTCAGTACGGGGAAAATTTCAATATCACGGTTATAATTCACAGTTGTCTTATTATAGGCTTCCAAATGAAACGGATCAATCATATTCACATCATTCAGATCAGAAGTAGCCGCTTCATAAGCAATATTCACCGGATGCCGCAGAGGAAGATTCCAGATCGGGAATGTTTCAAATTTCGCATATCCTGCATTGATTCCCCTCTTATGCTCATGATAAATCTGAGAAAGACAAGTTGCCATTTTTCCGCTCCCCGGCCCCGGAGCTGTCACAACAACCAATCTTTTAGAAGTCTGTATATATTCATTCCGACCATAGCCCTCATCACTCATGATCAATTCCAGATTGGACGGATAGCCTTTGATCGAATAATGATGATATACTTTTACTCCAAGTGCTTCCAGACGACTCTGGAATGCATCTGCTGTAGGCTGATGTTCATATCTCGTCAATACCACACTGCTGACATACAGGCCGATTTTTGTGAAAATATGAAATAATCTGATTACATCCACATCATATGTGATTCCCAGATCTCCGCGGACTTTATTTTTCTCAATATCGCCTGCATTGATGACAATGACAATTTCTGCTTCGTCTTTGAGCTGTAAAAGCATCTGCAATTTGCTGTCCGGCTTGAACCCCGGCAACACTCTGGAGGCATGATAATCATCAAACAGTTTTCCGCCGAATTCCAGATAGAGCTTATCTCCGAAATGAGCGATTCTCTCCCGAATATGCTCTGACTGCATTTTCAGATATTTTTCATTATCAAAACCGATTTTTCCTGAACTCATATAGCAAAATCCCTTCTTAAAAAATTTTTCATATCTTTTATCATAGCATAATTTCAGAAAAATTGCAATAGATAAGCAGGAAAAAATCAGATTTTGTCAGATTTTACTTTCAGAGCCGCTCTGATAAAATCCGCAAACAGTTTCTGCGGACGATTCGGACGGGATTTGAATTCCGGATGAAATTGCACTCCCACAAACCATGGATGTTCCGGACGCTCTACAATTTCAACAAGTTTTTCATCCGGAGAGAGTCCGGCTATTTTTAATCCGGCTTCTGTCAGCTGTTTGCGATAGGCATTATTAAATTCCCATCTGTGACGATGACGCTCATAAATCAATTCTTCGCCGTAGATCTGAGAAGTCAGTGTATTTTTCGCAATTCTGCACGGATACAGACCCAGCCGCATAGTTCCGCCTTTTTCTGTAATATCTTTCTGTTCGTCCATAATATCAATAACATTCTGTGTTCCATCCGGTGTGAATTCAGAAGAATTTGCTTCTGTCAGACCGGCCAGATGTCTTGCAGTTTCGACAACCATCATTTGCATTCCCAGACAGATGCCAAATACAGGAATCTGATTTTCGCGTCCGTATCGAATCGCTTCAATCATTCCTTCAATTCCTCTGTCGCCGAATCCCCCCGGAATGATAATTCCATCACAGGGAGCTAAAATTTCCTTTGCTGTATCTGGTGTAATTTTTTCAGAATCTATCCAGAGAATTTCTACTTTCGTATCATTCACGATTCCGCCGTGACGGAGAGCTTCTGCTACAGATAAATAAGCATCCTGTAAGGCAACATATTTTCCGACAAGACCGATTGTAATTTCCTGTTCGGCTTTATTTTGCCGTTCTGTCATAGAAATCCAGTCGGCTAAGTCCGGCCCTCTGTTGATTAATCCCAAATGATAGCAAACTTCTTTTGCAAGGCCTTCCTGTTCGAGCATAACGGGGACTTCATATAAAGACGGAGCTGTCAGATTCTGAATAATATCTGCCTTGCGGACATTGCAGAATAAAGCGATTTTCTCAGCGACTTCCGGAGGAATCTGCTGTTCTGTCCGGCAGACAATAATATTCGGCTGAATTCCGATTGATAATAATTCTTTTACAGAATGCTGTGTCGGTTTTGATTTCAATTCATTCGATCCGGAAATAAACGGCAGAAGTGTCACATGAATATACATAGCATTTTCACGGCCGACTTCTCCGACAAACTGCCGGATTGCTTCCAGAAACGGTGTACTCTCAATATCGCCGACTGTTCCGCCAATTTCTGTAATCACAATATCAGCATTACTATTTTTACCGACTCTGTAAATTCTCTCTTTGATTTCATTCGTAATATGCGGAATTACCTGTACTGTTCCGCCCAGATAATCGCCTCGGCGTTCTTTATTCAAAACAGTCCAGTAAATTTTTCCTGTTGTGGCATTGTTATTTACAGAAAGATTTTCATCAATAAATCTCTCATAATGGCCGAGATCAAGATCAGTTTCGCCGCCGTCTTCTGTTACAAATACTTCTCCATGCTGATATGGACTCATTGTCCCTGGGTCTACATTGATATATGGATCAAGTTTCATAATCGTTACTTTATAGCCTCTTGCTTTCAGAAGTCTGCCGAGTGAAGCCGCTGTGATTCCTTTGCCCAGTCCGGAAACAACTCCTCCGGTGACAAATACATATTTTGTCTGATGTTCTTCCATAATTAAAAACCTCCGTGAATATAATTTTAAAATATAATATAAACAAGAAAACCCCATTCAGCCTGCCGGAGCAGACTGCATGAGGCCTCATTGCCTTTATTATCCAATTATGCTTTTGCGGCATTCTGTTCCGGAATACCGCCGTTCATATAGAAATTTTTCAATAAAACCAGCGAACAGCCGCCGAGAAAATCCGTCTTGCCCTCAACGCTGCTGCATACCAGCCGTTCAGAAATATCATCACCAGCAAACTGCTTTACATATTTCCTGAAAACTGCAAAGCCTTTTTCCGTCAGATCAAAATGATGCAGTACAATCTGCTGTGCCTGAAAACAACAAACCAGATTATGCAGTAATACACTCCAATCCTGCATAATATCATCTACCACGGCTTCACAGCGGGTATCGCCGAGAGAAACTGCCTGATACATCTGATCAAGCGTCACTCGCTCGATATATCCGTCCGTAGCGGCATACAAAAACGGAGTCCGTTCTTTGCTGTAGACTTCGGCAATTCTCGCCTGCATGGCCTGTACAGACAACTGTGCTCTGACAGACCCTGCCGGATAGCCATCCTGCTGACGGCCATTCGGACGGACAATACAGCGTTCTGTCAGATAACTGTATGTCAGATAATCTCTTTCTGCTTTTTCGGGTTTCAGCACAGCAATATGAATATGACTGCCCAGATGCAGATAAACCTGATTGGTATTTGCTGTCAGCATTCCTCTTTGCAGATCTGCATTGGCAAGTGCCTGAAGCCATACAGCATTTCCGCAGAATACGGGCGGCACCTGGGGAAATGCCGACAGACTCTTGATCAGTTCCGTAAAATCCAGAATGCCATCTTTATAAAATACACGCATACGGCCGATCATAATTGGCATTACTCCGACTCCCAGACCAAGCACATCATTCTTTGTCAGGCAGCTGTCACTCATCATCTGTTCTGCCGAACTGATAATAAACTGAATCATTTCTTTCCGACTCGTATGTTCATTACAGATCAGACTTGCTTTATCCAGAATATCCATATGCATGGTACACAGACCGACTGTCACTTCCTGTTCGCTGATGACCGCACCGAGTACAAATTTATAATTTGCATTAATATCCAGCAGAATTTTTCTTCTGCCTTTGGGAAGTCTGCTGTCCTGCTGATTTTGATAAGGAGCTTCTCCGATTTCCATCAGAATTCCCTCTTCGATCATAGCATTTGTAATCTGTGTAATAGAAGCACGGGTAATCTGTAATTTCTGTGCCAGATCGACTCTGGAAACGGGGCCGACCTCCCATATTGTGCGGAGCACCTGCATTCTGTTGATTCTTTTCAGGTCTAATTTACTGATCCCGCTCTGCATAGTCCTGTTCCTTTCTCCGAACGGATTTTTTGTATTTTATTTATTATAGCATATTACTGAAAAAAATGCAAGTCTGACTTTTTGAAAAACATTCCCCCCGAAAAAATCAGGGGGAAAATAAAACTATAATTTATAATATTCTGAAAAATCAGTCTTTTTTCTTCTTCATAGCGGCCAGACCTGCCACCAGTGCGGCAGATGCTGCACTTGTAACAGCCGGAATATCAGCAGAATCGCCTGTTTTGGGAGATTCTGTCTTGCCGGAATCTTTCTTTGCAGCGGCAGCAGCAGTTTTTGTTTTAGTCGTAGTCGTTTCTTTCTTGGAAGCAGCCTTAGTTGCTGTTGTTTCCTGCTTCATACCGTTCATGTAGACGGTCTTGGAAGAACTCCACGGGCCGTATACTTTTTCGCCGTTTACAATCTGGAATGCTCTGACTTTAATCGTTTCTTTATAAGCAACAGAACCGGCTGTCTGATAAGATGTTCCCTTGACTTCAAAAGCATAAGAAGTCGGAAGATCAGGATCAGAAGCATCTACACTTGTTTTATATACCTGATAGCCGTCAGCACCTGCAACAGCACCCCATGAAATTACTGCATTTGTACCATCTGCACCCTCTGTGCTGGAAATTTTGAATTCACCCAGAGACGGTGCGGATAATTTCTCTGATACTTTCTCTGTAGTAGCCGCTGCTGTTGTAGCTGTTGTAACACCTGTTGTAGTCGTCTCAGAATTCAGTGTACTGCCATCTGTTTCCGTTGTTGTTCCCATAATAGCAGAAGTGGTAGTAGTCTCAGAATTGAGTGCAGTTTCTGTATCAACAGCTTCAGATTCAGAAACAGGCTGAGTTTCTGTATTTTCTGTATTTTCTGTATTTTCTTCTTGTGTTTCTGTCACATAGCCGCTTTCTTCCACTACTTTTACTCTGGTAGTAGTTTCCGGTTCTGTTTCCGGAGCAACAGGAGTAGTATCCGGTGCCTGTGTGGGTTCAGGTTCAGGATCAGGAGCTTGTGTTTCTTCTGCTACAGGTGCATTATCAGCAGCAGTATCAGCGGCATCTTCTTCTGCATTTACAGCAACAGCTGTCATGCTTGCGGCCATAGCAAATGCCATCAGAGCAGATGCAATTTTTTTGTAACTCATAAAGTAATTCCTCCTTACTTATCATGCATACTAATCTTGAATTCTGAAATATTTTAGTATGTTTATCTAATATTATAGCAGACTCGGTAAGAAATTACAAGGCCTTTTTATTCAAGAATCCTGAAAAGCGGGAAAAATTGTGCTTTCTGCATAAAATCATATCATGATTTTCTACATATTTCATAGTAAAGATTCGTAAATTACCATCATCAGGGGCATTGTTCCGATAGAAAATAATGTCGTAACGCCGAATAATTCCGAGGCATATGCTGCATTTCTGTGATAATTCAGACACTGCATCGTACAGATTGCCGCACTCGGAGCAGCAATCGCAGCAAGAACTGTCATTTCTACTGTCTTATCAAACGGAATCAGCTTAAATACCAGAATTGCCAATACAGGAATGATCAGCAATTTCAGAAAACAGATATAAAATACTCTCGGCTTCTGAAAGACTTTCAGTAAATCCGTCTGGATGATCGTAGCTCCGGCAACAATCATCGCAAGCGGTGTGTTCAGACTGCCGATTTCTTCGAGTGTTTCTGCTATGACAGCAGGCAGTTCTATCCGTGCGAAAAATAAAATCATGCCTGTGATAATGGCAATAATCGCCGGAGATCTGAGAACTTTTCCCAGTGATTTCAAAGATTTTTCTCCAGACATCTGCATGACTCCGTGCGACCACACAAGAGCATTGAATACTGTCAGAAATGCCGTCAGATAAAATACACCATCATAGCCAAACATGGCCATTACTAACGGAATCCCCATAAATCCGCAGTTGGAATAAATACAGGAAAATCTTTCTATGACCGTCTCTCTTCCTTCTTTATTCCGGATGCATAAATAAGAAACCGTCATCGCTATGATATAAGCTATCACAGATACAATAAAAGTCCGGCCTAAATTCTGTACCAGCTCCGGTCTGTACTCTTTCTGATAAGCCATCAGAATTACAATCGGATTCACTACTTTCAATACTAATCCCGAAATCTGACTCACTGTCTCTCTGGATAATAATTTTAATTTAAAACATCCTGCTCCGACCAGTATCAGAATAAACATCATAATGGCCTGATGTAATACTATTTCTGCCATATTCAAAACACCTCAGAATTTATCATAGCATAAATCCTGACAAAATGCAACTGAATTCCCAAGTTTCAGAAATCAGTACAATTTTTTATTCCAGATATTTAAAATTCCACACAAAAAAGAGACAGTCGGAACTGTCTCTTCTCCTGCCTATATCTGTATTACAGCAGGCTGTATCTGCATTCCATTCAGAGCACTGACAAGCGTATCTGCTGTTTTCGTGAAATC
>Ga0326511_10002440_pt1 | contig 15121 bp, 3 predicted proteins | sample 0_2496_0518_D_FD_203701 | JGI IMG/M metagenome (GOLD analysis project Ga0326511, IMG submission 203701) | Bovine rumen microbial communities from UC Davis, California, United States - 0_2496_0518 | ecosystem: Host-associated > Mammals > Digestive system > Stomach > Rumen | place: USA: California...
CAGCCATAGTGTTGATGTAACCACTAATGGTTCCAGCATTTGCAGTGATGTTCGCAATTACACCAGTCTTCAATCCGGTAATAGCATCATTGGTAAGTGCCTGTTCATTGGAGAGAGTAGTCATATACTCTGATGTGTATGTAGCAAGAGCTGGCATAAGTTGATCGTTCGCTTGGCTGAAGATCTTATCAACACCAGACTGAATCCTATAACCTACGTCACCAGTTACGACATTCAGAGTATCTGCAATCTGACCAGAGGACATATTGATCTGTGCGATATTCTCCGCGAGAAGAACATCAAGATTATCAAGACGAGAATTCAGAACCGTGTCGAACTTAGTATAGAGATCGTCAAGCATCTCTTTCTGATCGGAAATTTGGCGTTCGTAGAGAGTTTGCTCTAATGATTGCTGTGCGTCTGCGAGAGAATTATTCAGTTCCTGTAACTTCTTACGGTTCTCTTCAGAATCATCACCAGACAGAGATGCAAGTTGCTTCTGAAGGTTGGTAATGTTCTTGGTCTGATCTCCAACGTTCTGGCTAAACGTATACATATCGTATTGCTTCTGAATTGCATTTTCATATTCAGTGATAAGCTTCTGGAGAGCAGAGAGTGTTTTTTGAATACCGTCACTTACTAAGGACTTTAGTGCTTGCTTCTCAGATTCGGCTGCTTTTATAGACTCCTGTTGCAATTCAAGAAGTTGTTGTCTACGATCATAAAGCTTAGTATTATTAGGATCGTTAGCTAACTCTTCGTTGATACGAAGCATCTCGTCATGATATGCATCAGCTTGGGACATATAGGTGTTATATAACAATCCGTGCATGCCCTTTATGGCAATACCACGGTTCGTAATATAACCTTCGTCATTATACATCTCTTCATTTGACATCAAGTCAATTAAGAATTGAGCCTCGCTGTTCATGTCAGAGATACGAGACTGCATAAGATCGAAGTTATCCCATTGAATCTGACGAATCTGATCATTGTACTCTACGATGGAGTTGGTGAGTTCATCTATAGACAGTGTGACATCATCTATGGAATTTTTCCACTCGTACCATTCTGCCGAATACATTTCTACAGCACCATCATCAACTGCTTTTTGGAATTGGGCAATAAGTTGTCTGCGTTCTCCTTCACGTTCAACAAGCTGACGTTCCGCATTCTCAATCATGGCATTATAATAGTTCTCACTAACTAAATATCCCTGAGTTTGAGTGCGGGAGATTGCGTTGTTGATCATCTGAACGGATTTTTCCATTACGCCAACAATAGCGTCTGCTTGCGAACGAATGTTTTCGAAGGTTTGTTTGTAGAGTTCAGAACTGCGTTGGGCGAGAACATAAAGTTCATCATTCATAGAAAGAGCTTTTTCATCATTTATATTTACTTAGTTCGCTACACTAAGCCGGATTATTATCCGCTCATGGTTTCCCATGAGATTAGACTATATCTTGTACAAGTTATTAAGTTATACATAACTCCGTTTTTAATATATCCTCTATGTTATTCATATTTTTATAAGGAATTCTAATTAGTTTCATGTTATTATTCTTACAATAATCATCTTTCATTTTATCGTGTTTTACAGTGTTTTTAAACGATTCTTCAGTGAATACTTGTCTTATATGCTGCTCACCATCAAATTCTATACAGCAGTTATAATCCGGAAGATAAAAATCAAATGGTAATGTCTTTTTATCTCTACAATCTTCAAAACGTTTTTCTGGAATATATTTGATATTATGGCACTCTAAAAATTTAGAAATAATGTTTTCCCCTTGTGATATATTTTTTGAGCATATTCTACACCTATTTGTTGGCGATTCTTTCTTTGTGTAATTGTGTAACGATGCTATGAATATATTTCCACAGGAACAACGAATTTTTAAATTTGGTGTAATCGCATCCTTATAATCCTCTTTATTTAATAATACATTTTCATTTGCAGAGTTTATTATTCTTTCTACTTCATCTATATCCGTTCTTGATTTAACACCAACATTTTCTCTTCCGCAAAAATAACATCCATGTCCACGTATAAAATTATCTAAAGAACATTCTTGCACTCCATGCTTTTTACATATATATTTAATTCTCATAAAAACACCTGTATAATCATCTTCATTTGAAAGAAGAGTATAATTATTATCATTTGCAATTGTTCTTGCTTTCTCAAACATCTTAGATGCCTTTTCTTTCCTGTGAATTTCATTTGCTTTTTTAGATGCGCAATGGCAACATGCATCTTTATTAAGATGTGCGCGTCCTTTTATTAAAGCACCATAATTTGCCGTATATTCTTCACCACAATAATCACATTTTACTCTTACACACCTACTTGATGCAGTAGACAAATCTTCTGGTGAAACAAAGAAATCATCACCAACTTTTGTGAAATTATATCCGTGCTGTTCATACCATTTTTTATTGTTATTATTCCATTTCATTTGTATTTTTTGATTTTCAATTATCATATATCCTCCCACTGAGGATATATTATGTTTACTAACTTGTACTTTACCTTTTCGATTCGCCAATCGCTTGCGAACCTACTCTCTTACGAGATAGTCGTTGAACCTTTCCCTCATCAGGACTTGGCTGCTGATTGCCCAATGTATATACTTTTTAAACCATCACACTTATGCGTTTCTCATCATTATGTTGTGGTAATATACCTCTAAGGGTTTTCCAGCAATTAAATAAAATTTTACATACATGTCACCATGTAAGGTGGCTATGATTAACCACGTTTGATACTCTTCAATATTCTTCTTCAGATTCTCATCTGTAATAGTCTCTATATCGATGAGGCCACGTTGTACCTTCTGTTTATATGCTTCATCTAACGGTACTGCATCAGCCTCTGCCATATACCTCTGGAACGCTTTTGCCGTGTCATCAAACTCCTCTTTGACGGCCTCAATTTCCATTCCAATAGCCTTATTTCTCGTCTGGAAATTCTCAAACGAGTTACCAGCAACTTTGTCAAGTTTATTGATTACACGCTCAAGACGCTGAATACGAACTTCAATCCAGTCAATCATCTCTGAATATTGTTCTTCTTCTTTGTCTTCTTGACCGTTATCTCCGTCACGACCGGAGCTACCACCATCAGGATTGGAATCACGACCACTGGAACCACCATCATTACCGCCGTTGTCATTACCATCATTGCCATACTTATTGCCATAGATATCTTTGACTTCTAAACCACCATTAGCTTTAAGCCAATCAATTAATTCTTCGTTCTTGGCAATTTCATCAGCGTAAGCGGCAATCTTATCTTGAGAATTCTTTTCAATATTCTTTAAGTTAGCAACGAGTTCAGCATATCTATTGGCTATCTCTTCAGACACCATTTTACCAGCACCTGAATGTTCTGCAATCCAATTTCCTGCTTTCATTATAGCGGTTGTCACAGCTTTTAAAGCGTCACCGTCTTTAATTCCGGTAGTAAGTTTAATACCGAACTCTTGAGCCTTGGTTACAATTGTCTTCGCACCGTCTCCAATACCCTCAATTACTTCTGCTGCCTTTTCACTAGCAGTAGTAAAAGCACCCGTAAGATTATCGACACCTTTCTTGATGCCATCTGTCATTGTTGTCCAAAGATCTTTCTTAACAGATCCATAACTACCACTACCGCTACCACTAAACCAACTACCAATAGAAGATGCAGTACTCTTGAATGGTGACATAAATGAATCAAATACACCACCAAGACCTTTCTTGATAGAGCTAAACCCCTGCTTTAATCCACCAAGCATACCGCCAAGAACGCCAACAACACCAGTTGTATTACCAGCCCTCTTACCTTGAGCGGCTGCTGCATAAGCATCTGCAAATTGATGGGAAAGATTAATCAGGTTGTTAATAGTTCCTTTAATGGCTTCAGCAGATTGAGCCATATTACTCTCGGCGTTATATGCAGCTCCGGCAAAAGTCGAATCGGTTTGATTGATACCGTCTACAATGGCAGATCCAGTTTCATCGCCATCGCTGGTTATATCTGTCTTCAGCTGTTCACTGTTACCAGCCATCGTTTCGGATGTTTCTTTATCAGCGTTTGAAACTTCACCCATTACACCTAATGCAGTCTTTCCGGCAGCGATGTCGTTCTCTTGCTGTGTCTCACTTGTCTTTGCTGAATTCGTTTGTTCCTGTTCGTTCAAATCAGCATCAGCGTCACTAATTTCTGTAGCGCCAGTAAACCATGCTTTAACCTTATCAAGCATGTTGGTAATGAAGTTACCCTTTTCATCGTCATCTCGATCTATTTGATCCTGAACATTCTGTTCGTCAACCTTGCTTTCCTGTGTTGCTTCTTCTGCAAAAGCATCACCTTGAGTTTGTAGGTTCTCTACATCATTCTTTGTCTCAAGATCAGAGTTGTCAATTTTCTGCTGAGTAGTGTCAGCATCCATCTGAGCAACGTCAAGATTCTTTTCAGCTTCAGCCTTTAACTCCTCGTCAATTGCAGCAATCTCATTCATTGCTCCTTGCATTGCGATGAGAGATGTAGCTTTCATAGCTTCATTCGCAATCTGAACCTTCTTTTGCTCAAGTTCCATCATACGTCTGTAGACTTCATTACGAGCCTGGAGTTCCTTAATACGTGCGTCTATATCACCTTGAACTTCAGCCTGTTTAGCAGCTATAAAAGCTTCATAAACATCTTTGTTAAGTTCGATAGTACCGTCTCTGTAAATCTTTGCATTCCTTAAAAGTTCTGGATAAAGATTATAAACATCATCCGTAGCATCGATGTCAAGGTGAAGACCAGTTTCGTTAACCTGATGCATAAAGTCAGCAAGTTGGTTTAATTCCTGTCTGGCATTCTTGATGACACTAATAGCATTGTCCATAGAGAATGGCTGACTACCTAATTTCTGGAATGACTCACGAACATTATCAATCTTTGCACGAAGCTCGTCAGGAATTCCTTCTCTGTTACGAAGTTCATCAAGCATAACGATAAAGCTATCACTTTTCGTTCCCATTAATTCAGCAACAGCTGCAGCCAATTCATAAACAGAGTCGGTGTGTCCTACAAGTTGTGGGAATTGATTTGTTAGATCTACAACAAGGTTCTTAAATTCAACAGAGTTCTCTCTAAGACTACCGTCAATAAGCTGAGTATAAGCATTATTAAGAGTGTCAAGCTCACCTTTAACATCTTCAATAGCCTGTCCGAAGGATCTTGCAGAATCATACGCACCATCGAAATAAATACTGTCAAGGTTATCAGCAACATCTCTAAGACCATTCTTTAATGCTATATTATAACTAGTAGCCTCTTTTACAATTTGATTCTGACGATCAAGAGCATCAGAAGCTTCTTCTGTAAGATTTTTATTTTCTCTGATAGTAGAAGTATTCGTAGAATACTCATCATACAGCTTAGACATTGCATCAACCAGTATGTTCGTTACCGTAGCTGAATAGCTTTCATTTTGTGTTGCTTTGCCAATTTCAGTTGTAATACCAGGAATTACCGCCTCTAGTTCTCTTAATGTATCTGCATCACCGAAAATATCAGCCCAAGTCTGATGATTACTATCAGTAGCTTTACTCGTTACCGCCGCAATAGTATTTCCAATAGTCTGTGCCTTAGAAACAATCTCACTCGTATACGCATCAAGCGTCTGAGTAATCTGCTTTCCATCCTTTTCATAACTAAATTCAAAGTCAAAGAGGTCAGACAAACTCAGTTGTCTCTTGCTATCAAATATTCCCTTGAACCAGTTGGAACCCCACATTGCACCTTGAGCGCCAGCTGATTTCGCAGCATCCATCACAAGTTGTGTCAGTCGTTCTAATTCAGCCTGTGCTTGAGTTTCGTCTGTAAATCCCCACTTTTCAAGAAGAGTCGTACCTTCTTCGCTAGTAACACCATTCTCAAGAATAGCTGATAATTCTTCGGCTTCTTCACGAGTAGAAGAGAAGAGTTCGTTATTTAAAAGATCTGGGAAATCAAGGTTATCTAATGCCTTATAATCAGCTTCAATTTTCTGAAGCACCTTTTCAAATGTATCGCCCTCTTTATAATTCTTAACAAAGAGTTCACGTTCTGTGTTGGAAAGTAGCTTGGCTTGATCGTTGATCTTCTTATACTCATTAACCCTATCTCTACCAGATTCATCAGCCATAGCATTAATGATTTGGCTAAACGTTCCCTTCTTTTGTTCACTTACCCAACCGTTAAACCATTCCTGTCCGGCTTCTCCACCCTTTAAGGCATACATTTCAACAATGCTATTAAGCCACTTCAGTAATTCTTGTGCAGCTCCATTATTAAGTTCCGCTTCAGTTAGTCCCCATTTTTCAAGAAGCGTATGTGTTTCATCGCCCTGAATTCCATCCGCAATAATTTCACCCAACTCTTCAGCAGCACTCTTTACACTCTGAAATTCTTCGTCATTGAGGATGTCAGTAAGATTATCAAGCGGTACGTTAGCAAGATGTTGCTCCCATTTCTGAATTGCTTCGTCAGCTGTCTCTGCTCCAGATGTTGCGGTTACCCAAGCCGTCTTTTGGGCATCTGTGAAGAAACGGGTGTAATCTGTGAGTTTCTTTTGGTCTTTCTCGTATTCGGCAACTTGCTTATTGTATGCGTCCATAGCAATGATGTACGCATCCATTCCCATTGTAGTTTCACTTGGAATTGCTGTTGGTGCAGTTTGCTTACCAATACTTTCAAGACTTCCTTTGAATCCAGCTCCCGTATTCATCGCCTGATCCATTAATGCTTTAAGAGCTTTCCTATATTCGTCCGCACCTTCAACACCATCGAACAAAGAGTCTACAGTTTCCCACTGCTGATTAGCCAGTGCTTGAAGCGCATCTACTGTCAACTCACCAGAGAATCCCATTTGTTCAAGACCAACAGCATAGGTTTCAAAGATGTTTGTCTTTTCTTCTGGAGACAGACTTTGGAAGTTGGCAATTGCTTCACCAAGTTGCTTGATGTTTGTTTTGAAAGCGGAGATTGTATCTTTGGCATCAGAGTCTGCGGAGAAGAGGGAAGAGAATGGTGATTTAGAATCATCACCTTTTAAGTTTGCGTCACGTTCTTCAATCCATTTATCAGTTGCTTCCTGCCAAGAAGTAGCTCCTTCTTCTAAAGCCTTACGAATATTTGCAAAAAACTCTGTTATTTCAGATGCAGTGTTAATCCCATTTTCTTTTAAGAATGCCTCTACTTTATCATATGCCTGATCGTCTTCTATAAACTCTGGCAAAATTTGACTTATCCAGTTCCACTGGGTCATCCATGCTTCGTATGCCTCTTGCGCTTTGTTAAAACCAGAAGATTCATACAATCCAGCTATTTCTTCATCTGTTAGTTGAAAAACATTTTTGATAATATCAAGACGTGTCTTTATATATTCCTGTGCAGCGGAAGCAGTATACGAATCAGATATGCTTCCATCTGAATTAAATATAGTATTCGTAAATAGCTCATCTAATATAGTTTTTGTGCTTTCCGCAGCCTCGTTATCCATCATAACAGAAGCAATTTTGTCTAGTATATCTTTTACATATGTTCCAATTGACTGATCTTCATCAAGACCAAGCAAAATGTTTTCTGATATATTACCGACAATAATAGATCCAAAATCCTTAAATACTTGACTATCTGATATTAATCCAATTCCAGATGCGTCCATTTCTGATTTAGATGCCGTATATATTATTGATTCATAATATGCACCTGCGAGATCTTTTAATACATTTAGATTACTGTTGGATGCTATACGATCTTGATATGCCTGAATAAAGACATCGTTAATTGAACTAAATTGGTCATCCATATATTGTAGCATTTCTTTTGTATAATCATATTCATGGAATAAATCATATGGTTGAAATGCCTGAAATAAAACATCTGTCGGCACACCAATGGTAGATAACTCTTGCTCTATTTCATTCCAACGCTTCTGATATTCTTCAGCTCCCTTTGAATAAGCTTCAATTAAAGAATCAAGATAATCAAAATATTGATCGGAATTAATGCCATAATCAGATAAGCCGTTTGTACTTTTTATAATATTATCTTCTGCATTTTCTTGCACATCTTTTGAACCAGCAATAAGAGCGGCATTAGCAGCCTCACGCTCTTTTTCATATGCTTCAGTTAATGCATTCACATTATCTTTCAAATTAATAATAGCATGTCCCTGACTATCGTATCCAGATATTAAATCTGGGAACATTTCAGCTATTTGCTCTGTCAGTTCATGATATCTAACGAACTCTTCAGATGTTAAACTTTGGTTTCTTCCAAGCTTATCTACTCCCTGAGACAATTTAATATATTCATCAGAAATTTCGTCTACAGTTTTTTTATGCTTTTTTAAAGTTTCTCTTTGTGCGTTAAACTCAGAAGACAGTTCTTTTACTCGTTCAGCTGTCCTTTCGGCTCGATGCATTACATTATCAAGCCATCCAACAAAATAGTTAAAAGCGGCGTTTAGTGCAACTGTAGCAAGTATGTTTAATCCTCCAGTTAATGCACCAAGAGCAATGTTGCCTAATTTTGATTTAGCCCCTATTTTCCCCAACATTTCAGAGAAACCAGATGACGATTTCTGAGCATCTTCAGTTGAATTGATATATTTTAATAGATATTTATCAGTAACACCTAGGTCTTTTGCTACACTCGCAAAAGATTTATGCTGTTCATTAGCCAAGTCGGCAACAGCATTATAATCATCCATTAATTTAACTTTTGTTGAATCGCTTAAACCAAATATAGATGTGATAAGAGATTGGTTTCTCTTGGAAAAATCATTATTATTTATTCCATTAATAATGTTAGCAAAAAAGTTTTTAATAGACGGGATAATTTCTTTGATGTTCTTACCAAATAATTGTATCTGTTTGTTGCCATTTACAAAAACACTAGAGAACATACCAAGACGTTTAGAAGTGATAACTGCTGCAAGACCAACTAAAACGGTTTGAAGTTGTCCTGTTGAATTGATTACTTTTATGATATTTGTGCCTAGCTCTACAAAGAACTTTACTACATCAGAATCAATTAAGCCTGTCCAGAATTCATGAACTTCATTTGTGAGGTTTTGCAACTTCGCAGATATAGAATCTAAGTACGCATCAAGTTCATGAGCAGCAGATCCTTGAGATTTTTGCACGGTTTCATATACACTCTTAAGTGTGTCAACTGAAGATAATATACTCGATGCTATATTCGCCCTGTTTTTCCCGGCGATAGTTTCAAGTAACAAATTAATATTGTTACTACCATACTTTTGATCTGTTTCTATTATTTCATCGTAAATTTCAGCTATACCTAATAATATTTCATAAGTACTTTTGTAATTACCATTTTCGGTTAAAATATCAAACCCAGCAAATCCATTGGATGCTACTTTTGTTGCACTCATAATGGTGTCACGAAGTTTCGCCACAGTTGTAGCAACATTCTCAGTTTCCTCACCAAGATCTTGTAGTTGTTGTACCGCAACCTTTGTTCCAGTTAAACGAAGAGATAAAACACGCATTGCTGCGCCAACAGATTCTGGGTCTTGCACCACTTGGTTACCTGCTGTAATTAAAGCTATTGCTTCATTAATATCGTTTCCAGCGGTTTTTAATGAACTGGCAGATCTTTGTAAAGCAGACGCTAATCCACTTGTAGAGATACTAAAATTATTTCCTACATTGTTTAGTTTATCGATTATATCCATCGTCCCAAGTTCACGATATGCTTGACGCATTGCTACTAAAGATTCGGTAGCTTCATTAATATCCGTGAACTCAGAAACATTGAATAATACAGCAGTGTCTTGTGCTAATTGTTTTGAATCTTGTAATGATTCTCCAAGCCTTTTCCAGTCCGCAGCACTCTTTTGAATTTGTAACCCAGTAGTGCCAACAGCAGATGCTAAATTAAAACTTTCTTTTTGGAACTCTCTTAAAGTATCAAGACTTTCGTCCGATACTTTTCTCATTTCAGTAAGAGCATCATCATACTGCTGAATGATCTGAATACCACCTTTTAAGTATCTAATAAAACTTTGTGGTGTCAATAAATTTGATGTCCAATATACAACAAGTTCTCTATATTTCTTTTTTAGCAAATCAATAGCACCTGAAAGACCAGTCAACTCACTCCCAATAGTTTTAGTATTAATACTCATTTGGTTTGTTACATTATTATACGTTGCTGTCATACGCTTAAGAGTGCCGTCAGCTTCTCTTACAACCGTACTCCATTTTGTAACTGCACCAGAACTATTATCAGTTTCGTTGTTAAAATCTTTTGTAATAGTACCGACTTTGGATGCCTCTTCTCTGAACTGCTTTAATGCATCAGCTGCTGTATTAAATCGCTGCCCATTATTGAACAACGTTCCATCACTCATGTACCTTGATGTGGAATTAAGCATATTCAATATATCATATGCTTTACTTTTAAATGCCTCAAAATTAATACCTTTATCAATCGCTCTTTGTAGTTCTTCATATTTCTTTCTGGCTTCATCGAAAACAACAGAAAATGTTTTATCCATTCCAGCTGATTTAAAGTTTGTGAATGCCTTTGTTATATCTGAATTTAATGTAGTAAACATTTTTCCGATGTTTTCACCAAATTCTCCAACAAGTGTTTTATCCAAATCTGCTTTTAATTTTATTATTGATTTATCTAAATCTTCTGATTCTTGTTTCCATTTTCTAATATTTGGATCACCAGGTTTCGCAGAAGCTATATTCTTTTGTATATCATTATATTTTTTTGCAGTTTCAACAAGACTATTATATACTGTGATATACTCGGTAAATTGATATCCTGTATTCTTAGGAGATAGCTCTTTAAAAGGATTGTTTGATTTTAAATCATTTAATAAAAGATCTAATTTTTCTCTAGTCTCATCAAAAATATTTTCCGCTTTTATTCTTTTTATAGCAGAAAGAGTAGTATCACTCATTTCAACGATACTGCGTTTCAATAAATCAATACTAGACCGAACTCCGTCAGGTAATGCTTCGAATTGAGAAAAGTCTTTTTCAAATTTTTGAATTACTTTATCATATGAACTGTTCTGAAGCTTTTTATCAATACTATTTATATTATCACTATAATTTGAATCATTAGTAATGTTTAGCCCAACTTTTCCAGATTGCAAACTTTTATACGCTTTATTTATAATAGTGGCTAAATCACGTAGCTCAGATGATTTTTTTAATATATCATTGATTTGTGAAATAACATTGGACGAACTAATATCTTGATTTACAACATTATCTTTTAATAGTTTTATACCATCGGCAATACCACTACAAGCTTGTTTAAATTTTTCCCCCATTTCTGGCGTAATAGATTTAATCCTAACCAATGACTTTAACGTTTCAAAATTTGGAATATTACTTATCTCTGGCAATGACTTTAACGCTTCAATCGTTGCTTTAATTCCATCGGAATTTAATTTATTCGTTGAAGTATTTAACCGATCAATCGATTTAATTATTTTGTCTAAGTGTAATATCAGATCAGATATCTTTGTAATTTCCTCATCTATAGTTGATAGTAATACCGTTTTATTGTCAACAATCTTTTTTGTTGCACTATCAAAATCACCAACTATTTTTGATAAGTTATTATTCTGCAATGAATCATCAATTACTTTATCTTTATTAGCATTATAATAATTCGTTAATTTATCGCTTTGCTTATTAGTACCTAATTCACCAAATGCTTTTGTACCACCTAAATCAAGATATCTTTGGTATTCAACTATTAGTTCATTTAAGCCCTGTTTTGTAGCATTATATGTAAGATTTAGATTTTTAGTTTCATTTGCCAGTTTTTCAGTACGTTCACGCATTGCTTCAAACATACTGTCTATATTACTCATCTGGCTAACATTCACTGTCACTTGAGAAAAATCTAAAGATTGAATCGCAACTCTTAACTCACTAATAGTTTCTGCTATTGCATCAAAATGTTTTTCTACATCATCCAATTCATATACAGAAATCATTGTAGAATTAATTGAGATGAGCGATTCTTGTATATCATGTAATGCTTGTATTATTTTCTCAAATTCATCAACGTCACTGTTTGAAGCAATAGAAGAATTTGCAAACTTGTTTGATATTGAATCAAGCTGAGATGATATCTCGTTTAATTTCGATTTAAAATGCTCAGACCAAGTATCAATATTTTTAGTGTTTAATATCCTGAGTAACGCTGCGGATATTTTTTTCGCCTCATCTGTTAAATTAAAAGTTAAAGTATTTGAAAGGTCAGATAATTGTTGTTTTAGCTTTTCCTTTTCGGCATCTGAAACATTAAACGTTGGAGAAACATTAAAATTTTGCTTTTTTACTTCGGCGGCAATAGCTGATAATGCCCTTTTAACTTTCCCTTCTGTTTCACCAACATTTGTATGAACATTTATACTAATATCTCTAAGAAATTTATCTGCAATGTTTTTTCGTAAGGATTCTAATTTGGTTCTTATTTCCTCATCATTTATATTCCCTATTTGATCTTGCATTTGAGATAATATTTCTTCACGTTCTTTAGTTTTATACCCAGATACAAGTTTGACGCTTACTGTCAAAGGACTGTCTTTTAATCTGTTTTGGACATATGTAACAGCATCCATTGCTGTGGACAATAACTTTTGAGAAGAGGTATCGTCAAGTACAATCGGAATTTCAATTTTTCCATTTTTTAATTGAAATGTGTCTGTATTAACAGTCTGGTTAATATTAGCTGAAACAGATTTACTATAATTAGCAATCTTGTTGTTCAAAGAAACAATCGATGTCTCTACTCGCTGTTCGATATTGTCAACAACTGCCTCAATCTCATAGACATCAGGAAATAATGACTCAGCGTCAACTTTAGGATCAAGAGTGTTATATAAATTAATTAATTTATGTAATTCGCTATTGAGCGATACTATTTTTTCCTGTGTATCATCTAATTCGTTTGGATCAACACCAACTTTCGGATTGTTAATATTTTTTACCATATAATTATAACTGTCCGAAAGTTCTTTTAATTGCTGTATATTCTTCTGAATCTCTGATGCCACTTTCTTTGTATCGTTCGATACATTTTTTGGCATATTCTTTGTATTATAGCTTGCTTCTATTTGTGCCTGCATATCTTTATATCGCTTTAACTGTTTTTCTAATGCAGTAATAGAAGAATCATCTGTTGTAAAAATTTTTGTTATTCCTTGCTTGTCAGATAGTTTAAATAAATCAGATAAAGCTTTGTAGCTGTTTTTAATTTGAGCAGTTAGATTCTCAAATTTCTTTTCCCATTCATTAACAGTTTTTGCAACCGAAGAACCATCTAACGAATTAACTTGTTCAGTTACTTTCTTCAGCTCTTGTCCAACTTTATCAAAATTTTGGGATATGCCATTAAGCCTCTTTTCAATGTTCTTTCTGAACTTTTCAAATTCAGAAGTATCAACTTTGCCAATAGATAAATTGGCAAACATATCCGAAGATTCTTTTTTTAAATCTTCTAATTCCTTTCTTAAGCGTTCTAATTCTGCTTGCAATGGTTTTGATAAGTTTAATCTTTTTCCTATACCCTCAAAACTTCCTATTTCGTCTTGAAGCATTTTTATCGCTTTTTCTATATCATGCTTTATCGAAATATCAATAACAATACTATTTGCCATTTACTTCACCACCTATCCTATCGCTCTAATATATATTGATATTTTTTTACTGACTTATCGATGTAATCCTGTAGATGATTTATAATATAATCTCGTTTATTCTCAATAATTTCTAATGGAGTAGGTGTCATTCTATGTATTGTTGTGGGAAGTCCGTGAAACCCGTGATAAACAGAATAAAAGACCTGCTCAACACTTCCAGAATAAACGTCTTTCATAGGGGATTTATACTGCTTTGCATCTGCATATGGAGACAATAGCACTCCTACTTTATACGTGCCTGTAGATGCATGAACATAATATTTTTTAAAACTGTTTACTTTTAATCTGTCTCCCCTATTTATAAAATTATGAATATCCCAGTGACGCTTATATATTTTTGGAGTATAATCATTATAAAATTGATCTAATGCGTCTGCTGTAGTATTAGTAATGTCATCACGAATATTTACAGCGATATCCTTCATAACATTTTTAGTATATAATCTAATTTTTGAAATCATATCAGATAAATTGATTTTTACGTCTACCCCATTTCCGTGCCCCCATATTATAATTTCGAATAAAGTGGGCGATTTTATTCGCCCACCCAACAAGAAGGAAAATAATAAATAGCCATACAAACTATAGCTATTCAAATAGAACACTACGGTAGTGAACCCTAATGTTCCAACCTAAAAAAGCGGAAGAGTACCATTTCCACAATACTCTTCCGCACAGAAATAATTATAGCTACCTATTTAATCAACCTTGAGAGAGCATATTCACCACATCTTCCCAACTCAATCCACTCTTCTTAAGCTGGTCTACAAACCCATCAACAAAATTTCCGAATACTTTCCTAACACTTTCCTTCACATCAAGAACCATCCCCGTCACAGATCTTTCATTCTCAAATACATCATCTATGACCATATCCATTACGGCATGTAACTTCTCAACCTCATAATCAGGAATAGAACTCTTAATCAATCTGATACAATCATACTGCTCAAGCAGATTATAATCATCAAGAGAATGCTTCTTAAATCTGACTTCAATATCTGTATATGCATCAACCAGTGCCAAATCAAACAGCATATTCTGAGCGGGAGTATTCATCACAAAAGCAGTGATAGCTCCGTTACCTTCGCCTCTTGTCACGTAATTCGCAGCTTTAAAAACAGACTTGCATAATTCTATCTTATCTTGATACGGAAGATAATTAGTAACAACATGAGATGCAATATATTCAGCAAAATCTTTCTTCAACTGATCTGTTGTAAGTCCAGTTCTAAGCAGACGCTCTACACCTTGTACAAATCTCTCAACAGTGACTTTCTTTTTAGCAGCCAGACCTACCTTTGATCCAACTTCTGAATCCCTCTTTAATGAATCGAGTGGGGTAGTACCATGGTCAGCAGTATCTATATCAATGTTACTGGTATTCGTAATAT
>Ga0326511_10002441_pt1 | contig 15114 bp, 10 predicted proteins | sample 0_2496_0518_D_FD_203701 | JGI IMG/M metagenome (GOLD analysis project Ga0326511, IMG submission 203701) | Bovine rumen microbial communities from UC Davis, California, United States - 0_2496_0518 | ecosystem: Host-associated > Mammals > Digestive system > Stomach > Rumen | place: USA...
AGCATGACATGCCCCATGATAGTGAGATAATTAAAATAAAGTAAAAAGCCACCTTTTTCATTGCATGCTCTTTTTAGATAATCATAGTTTCTGCAAACTTGTTTTTATAGCCCATATTCCAAATTAACATATCCCCAGAAGCAGAAATTGCCACGGATAATCTGAGATCACAAAGTGTCTGACACTCTGTGTTTAAAAATAATTTCTTCATAACTACATTTTTTTATTAAAGACGCTGCAAAGGTAAGTAGATCGCACGAATTTGATAAGTAAAATCCGTTTCTTTATTTTTTATGTTTAAACAGTTGATTTACAGAAGAATATTTTCTTCTGCCAAATGGAAATACCAGTTTTCCGAAACGGTTTTTTAACAAATCTTTATGTATAAAACGATTCTGATAGCACTTCTTCACAATAAAAAGCCCTCAAAAATCCATTATATAAATAATATTGTGTAACTTTGCACCTGATATGAAAAAGATAATATACATATTAATACTTCTTACTTTACTGACAGCCTGCTTTGAAAAGAACATAGCAAAGCAGATGGAAGATATTGACTCACTGGTAGTCCGTGAGCAATACGATTCTGCCTATGTGGCTGTGTTGAAAATAAACAAGAAAGAGCTTACAGGTACAGAGGATTCTGCCCATTACTACTTGCTTTTGACCCAAACTAGTATCCTAACCCATCATCCTGATACGCTAACCAGACTTGACAGTATTGTTATACCTTATTATAATATGGCCATGAATCATGAGAAACTGGCAGAAGCCTATTATTATAAAGCTTATCATAGAGTAATGCAAAGAGACTTCTCTGATGCAGTTGTTTGTTACAAGTCCGCAGAGGAACAGGCTTTACACTCCACTAATTATCGCCTTCAGTATAAGATTGCAGAAAGCTTGGCCACAATAAATGAAATAACTGGAAATTATGTGTTTCAATTGAACTATGCCAAAAAAGCCCTTGATATTGCAAAGGCAGCTAACAACAAAGAGTGGATTGCATATGCATATTGCAGGATGTCGATAGCGCATTCCAGACTAAATCATAAGGATAGTGCAACGTATCTTATGAAGAGGGCTATATCGTATTCTCGCTATATCAAGAATTCTGATCAGCCTGCGTTCTTGACTAATGTTGCATATACATTCAAGCACACAATGCCAGATACGGCAAAGAAACTATTGATGCAGTCTTTATCCATGAAAGAACATTCTTTAACCTTTCAGCATCTGGCAGATATATATTATAATGAGGGTAATTTAGACGAAGCATATAGACTATGGTTAAAGGCCATTTCTGTCAATGACGGCATTCCTAAGGACAACATCCTTCACAATTTGTTAGACTATGATATGGAACATGGCAGAACAGATCATGTTTGTGAGATGGTGAATGAAATCATCCATATCAAGGACAGTATAGTGAACAGCCTTAGAAACGACACCATCAAGGATTTACAATTGCGTTTCGACCATGAGGTAGCTATGCACAGACAGGAGAGAATCACTGGAAAATGGCAAAAAGGCGCTCTTGCAACCATCATCATAATACTGCTGATGGGCGCATACATCTTATTCAGAAGATATAAAGAAAAGAACAGGATGCAGGAAGTGCAAATGCAGATAAACGACTTTATGAATCAGATACATGACCTTGAGACTTCTGGAAAAGAGTCGGAAGAAGAGATTGCCAGACTGAACAAGAAAATCAATGATTATATGGACGATAAAGCTCCTGATTTACTCCAGGGTCGTCTGTACTATGAGCAAATAAAAGCTGACGAGATCAAAACACTTAGCAATTCCAATTGGAAAAGAAAAGACGAACAACAGTTCATTGATTACTATACTGCTATAGACTACAGGACAGTCAATAGGCTAAAAAAGACTAAGAGAAAAGAGAAGCTGACAACACATAAACTCTTTTTCCTGCTATTACTGGAAATGGGGAAAGATGAGAAATATATCGCAAATCTCTTTGGTATAAGTGAGAGGAGCATTGACACGCTTAAAACACGTACAAAGCCTGTCGGATAGAGTTTATATCGTATTTTTCATCATTTCTATCTGAGAAAGACAGGTCTCATTGGATTCTTTCACAATATCAGTTATGATTTCCAGCTGTCTTAGAAGGTTTTGGCGTTTGTCTTCACCTCTCCTATATAATATATGTTCCTTATCGGCAGAGAACTCATTGGAAAAGAGATTATCAAGACATATCTTTCCATGATAGAAGTAGAGCACCGCTAACAAGACGGAGGCATACACTTCTTCGCCATTCTCAAGTCGCGACATCGCTGGCTGGGTTAGCTTGGTGGAAGCATGGAGCCGATAACTTTTGCAAAAGTACAAAAACATATTCATATCGCAATAAGTTGTTAGCGTAATTTAAGATTTTTGTATCGAAATTGAAACAGGGATTATGTTTCTGTAATGAGAGTGAAGATTATTCCTTATCATGTCAAAACACTTATTTCCAAGCACTTATCATCATAATATTAAGAAACGAGAATTCCTTGTAACCTTTCACAATAAGTAATATTTTTGCCGCAAAAGCCAAAATGACAAGCTTATGAAGAAAAGAAAACTGAATAACATTAAGTCATTATGGTTGATATACAGTATGTTGTTCTTATCAACCTATGTATTTGCTGTGGACGGAAATCATCGTGATTTCAGTCCCAAGACACCAGAGGCTGCCGCTTTTCAACAAATTGGGGACATTCCAGTAGGTAACTATACTGGAACGATGGGGCTCTCCATACCTATCTATACGATAGAATGTTGTGACCTGAAAGTACCCATCAGCCTTGACTACCTCGGGTCTGCTATCCGTGTAGACCAGGAAGCAACATGGGTGGGGCTTAACTGGATATTGAATGCGGGAGGAACACATCGTTCCTGACCCCATGTGTTTATAAAGAACAAATGTCATAGAGTTGTATTATTTCAGAAACCCTAATTGCATGCGCGAATGAAACATTTGAAAGAATAACTACAAAAAATAGTGAAAAGCTTGCGATTATGATTATTTTTCCATAATTTTGCAGGATGATGAGGAAATACATATATATATTGGTGGTTCTTTCAATACTTGCTGCGTGTAAGCAAAAAGGAATATCGGAAAGACTCGATGAGATTGACTCTTTGGTAGTCGCCGAGAAATATGATTCTGCCTATTCTGTTTTATCAGAGATCAAGGAATCCTTTATAGTGAACCTTTCGGACAAGGCTCATTACTATCTCTTACTGACACAGGTTGGCTATTTGACTAATAAACCTCAGACAACAGACTCCTTACTTGACATATCAATTACCTATTATAAGAATCATAATGATAATAAAGGATTGGCAGAAGGATATTATTACAAGTCGAACAGAGAGATGCTGGCGGCAAACTATTCCCAAGCGATCTTATACTGCAAGGAGGCAGAACTGCGGGCGCAAGGATACAGACAGCAGTATAAAATAGCAGAGCGCTTGACTTTCCTCAACGAGCTAAGTGGGAATTATACCATTCAACTCGACTATGCGAAGAAGTCATTAAGATTGGCTTCCTTATCTAAAAACAAGCAATGGATGGCCTATTCATATAACAATATAGGTGAGGCTTTTTCAAATCTTGATAAATATGACAGTGCCTTGTATTATATCGACAAGACTATACCTTATATTAAATATATAGACGATAGGGACAAGGCAGGATTCCTGACAAATGTAGGAATGTTATATAAAAGAGAAAACAAGGAGAAGGCCAAAAAGATATTTCTTGAATCCCTGAAATATGAGGAGACGTCCGCAGCCTATGAGAATCTAGCAGATGTATACTATATGATGGGACAACAGGAGGAGGCATATAAAAACTGGAAAAAGGCCCTCGCTGTTGATGATGACGACTATAAGGACAACATTATCCATAGTATTCTTTCCTACGATATTGAGCATGGCCAAATAGAAAAGGTCTGTGACAATGTAGACGAGATCATCCATATCAAGGATAGTATGCTTAACAAGCTAAAAAACGATACCATCAAAGATCTTCAACTGCGTTTTGACCATGAAGTATCCATGCGAAAGCAGGAACTGATTACCATTTATTGGAGAATCGGTGGACTTGTTGCGGCAATCTTGATTCTTCTGTTGATTGTCTATACAATATGGAAACGGAGTAAAATGAATGATAAGATGCATGAAGCGCAGATGCAGATTAGTGACTATATGAGTCAAATTCGTGAGTTGAAAACGTCCCATGAAGATGTAAGTGAGACTATCAGCGAACTGAATAAGAAGATCAGAGAGAAATTGGAGGAACTATCACCTCAGCTATTACGTGGAGAGATGCTCTATGAGCAGATTAAAAAAGGGGATCTGAAAACAATTTATAACTGGACGAATAAAGATGAAAAGCTATTCGTTGACTTCTATAAGGCCATAGACTACAGAACAGTCCATAAGATTATGAGTGTCAAGAGAAAAGAATCTTTGACCACTCACCGTCTTTTCTACCTACTCTTAAAGGAGATGGGGAAAAACGATTCCCAGATACCAGAGATGTTTAGCATCTCTGATACAGGCATGAAGGTGCTTCGGAGCAGAACAAAAGAGATAGAATGACCGCTTACAGACATTTCTTCTTTAGTTTTTCAATATGAGAGAGACATGTCTCGTTGGCTGAACTGATTATGTCTGCTATGATATCAAGCTGTCTCCTAATAGGCAAAAACTCTTTGTCACGAAAGGAAGACAACAGTCGGCCGCTCTCAGCATCAAATTCGGGAGCAAACAGATAGTTTAGATCTATTTTCCCTTGATAGTAAAAGATAATACTCAACAAGGCAGAAGCATATATTTCTTCCCCTTTTTCCATACGTGACATGGCGGACTGTGTTAGGTTTGTTGCCTCTGCTAGTTGCTTCTGCGTGATTCCCAGCCGCTTCCTTATCTGTCGGAATCTCTGACCAAGTATTCTTGCATCCATATCCATTTGCTTTTGAGTATATCCCTAGCCGAAATAATGGAATAGAAATTGAGCGCTCACTTTCGCTATTATCCCTGCTAGGTATTGGGGTTAACCTTGACCAGATAATGAACAAAAGCTCACGCCCAATATGATAGATACAAATAGCATATATCACAGACGTGAGCATTTTCGTGTCCATTACCCCTGATCTTTTTAACCCAATTTTAGCAGGGGGATAACTTCCATCCAAATGCTCTGCTCCCACTCCCTCCCAAAGGAGAATAATGGTTGCGGATGCAAAAATACAAAAACTATTGCAACCAACAAAAGATATTAGTGTTTTTTAATCATTAAAAAGAATAGGAAAAAGAGCAAAAGGAATAAGACAAATCTCAAAAACAGTTTCTGAAATGACGATAAAAGTTTTAGAACAGTATCTAAGTTGTTGAAAATCAGTATAACAATGACGTTTTTATAAGAAACCGAAAATCCTTTTTTTCTAATTCTTTTTTTCCTATCTTTGCCGCAGAATTCAATAAACAAAACAAAGTTTTTCACTATGCATTTATCATTTGATATTTTTAGAAATCGGTCCATTTGGAGAGGTACGGGACTATTGTTGCTCTTCTTCTTCCTTGGTCTTCATGCAAAAGTGCATGATTCGTTTATAGTTAAAAAAGAGGCAACAGTACAAAAGAGGGATACCACAAAAAGGACTTCTCCACCACCTGAGAGCATATTTAACCAGCCTTTTGTTACAACGCCCGACATGGCAGCACTTGCAAGGAATATTTCTTACCCGATCAATTACTCAACGGGAACTCCCCAAATCACGATTCCTCTCTATACCATCCAGTGTGGGACCTTAACTCTACCTTTGGCTCTGACGTATAATGCATCAGGTGTCAGGGTTGACGACGTTTCAGGAATGGTTGGGCAGGGTTGGACGCTTACAGGTATTCCAACTATCTCACGTCATCAGAAAGGACATTTTGACAATCAGTATGTCTGTAATTTCCAAACGACTGGAACAAAAACGTATGAATATGTTCAAGAGGCACTAAACAGTGCAAATCCATGGAGTGCAATAGACGAACAGCCTGACGAATATTACTATCAGTTAGCAGACAAAAGCGGCATGTTTCTCTATGTCATGGAGCAAAACGGGGCTGGCCTAAGTTATGCAACTATGCCCTATAACGATGTCAAGGTAACGCTGACTGATGCCACTTACAAATACTTTACATTGACAGACGATGATGGTACCATTTATAAGTTTAATGGTGGTAAAGACTATGCTCCAATTCCCGGAAGCATCGGAGAGTCTGGATGGAAGGCTTCATGCATGAAAGCGGCCAATGGTATTGATTCCATAAGTTTCAATTACTATAATCCAGTATCCTATACTATATATCAGAATAATGATTCGTATACTGTTGTAGATAACTTCATGACAGACGGGTATAATCGCTGGCCTAGAAGCGACTTGTATACCGACTATCTAATGATAGGAGATTTTATTGACCCAATAGAAATAGAAGAGGTCATGGAAGCTCCCATCGTATATAAGACAATAGGTGATTATAGATATAGTTATCAAGTTAATAGTAGTGGGAATTTGTACTCAGACAACCAACCCGATGTTTCACCATTGGGATTTGAACCTTATGTAATAACAAAAGCGTCCATACCCAATACGATAGAATATAAAGGTAATACTATTACTTTTGGGCTAGTCAGTGATGAAGGATATTTTAAAATTTCTTCTATTGTGGTTAAGAACAGCCAGAATCATATTGTACGAAATATAAAGCTGGAATATGACTATTATGAGAATTCTTTTCGTAGTTTCCTCAAGTCTGTATCATTTAAGGACTCAACAGGAAATATGGTTTTAGAGAAATATACCTTTGAATATGAGAAGCCAGGCTATCTGCCAAGAAGTGGTAGCCGGGATATAGACTTCTGGGGATATTATAATGGACACGACAAACAGAATGGTGGAACACTTGTTCCCAAAATGGTCCTGACTTCCTCAATAGACTATCCTTATAGCCATTCTCCTCAATATTACAGTGGTACTGTCAACATTGGCGCTACAGGATGGTATAGCCGTGCTTCTGATGAAAACTATATGATATATGGCACATTGAAAAGCATTACCTATCCAACAGGATCAAAGGATATTTTTACCTTCGAAGCCAATCAAACCAAATTTGCAACAGACAGTACCGAATCCGATTTTTATATCACCAGCCATCTGCTGCCTGTACCAAACAAGGCAAATACATACTATGTAGGCGGTCTTAGAATCAAGCAAATAAAGTCAATTATAGACGAGGATAGTGTTAACTATCGTACTTTCCAGTATAACTCTGACGGTACAGGTACCAGTCCTATTGATAAAAGTACTAATTATTTTGTTTTAGATAAAAGGAAATACTATTATTCTACATATGCATACTCTCAACTACATACAACGGTTAGCTCCCGCTATAGAGTTGTCAGCAGTTCGCCTAACCTTCCTTTGACCTACGGCAACGGAGCTGTTGTCATGTATGGTGAGGTTACAGAATATAATGGCAAGAGTGCTAATGATAATAATGGAAAAACAGTCTATAAATTCAGTGTACCCGATTATAAATGGACACCCGTTGATTATGCCACCCGATTAGTAAATAAATATAGAGATTGGAGATACGGACACTTGACTCAAAAAACTGTTTATCGGAAAAGCGGCAACACCTATGTGGCCATTACAAAGGATGACTACCAATATGCCAATGGCTGTATGGTAGGCAATGTGTGGGCTGGGGAATACGAACTTGGGAGTTTTACAAATTACGGAGTTAGTTATGACTATCCCTTTCCACAAGGCACCTTATATTATATGGGTAGTACCTATGCTTATCCTGTATATGCTTATAATCTTAATAGTATCACAACAACAGTCTATGATGGTAACGGAAATTCGCTTATAAGTGAAGAAGGACACAGTTTTTCTGTTCCTTATTGTAATCTTATGACTGAGAAAACGCTTACTCAGAATAATGTGACGTTCACGGAGAGTTATGAATATCCCTATCACTTCAGCTCTACTGCACCTTATACTACGATGTTGGCAAATAACATCTTGAATCCCGTAATCAGGACGACCAGTACCCGAAACGAGAAAACCATTGTGAGCAAGTCTCCTTATGTTGCCAGTTGGTTTAAGCCGTCAGCTCTCCAGATGAGCTTTAACGGTGAAACGCTGACAGAGCGCATTACATACAGCTATGACGAGAAGGGGAACAAGGTACAGGCCAGCAAGGATGGCAGAGAGAATGTAGTATTCTTATACGGATACAATAGTCAGTACATTGTGGCTGTCATTGAAAATGCCACATATAGCACAGTGCAATCGGTGTTAGGAAGCAGCCTGATTTCCAGCATCAGGGACAGCAGCCAACCTTCAGAAAGCCAGTGGACAGAATTAAACGGACTCCGTAATAATGCGAGCCACAAAGACTGGCACGTCACCGTTTATCAATATAACCCACTTGTCGGAGTCATCAAGATGACGGACCCGGCAGGGCAGATCTATACGTATGAATATGACGGTCTTGGCAGATTAACAGCCAAAGGCCAGTTCATTAACGGCACAGAACAAACTCTTGAAAGATATGAATACCACTATAAGCAATAAATATAACAGATACATGAACATGAAAAAATACGTTCTTACCATAATATGCATGACGGCATCATTGTTGTTGTCGGCACAAAGCAGTAATCATAACTACATCAAAATAAGGACAGCCAGCAACTTCTCTGGTGGAGAACGGGTCAAGGTAATCTATTTTGATGAAATGGGTCGGGAGGAACAGACTGTTATAGTTGGCGGTTCCCCGACAGGAGGGTCAATTGTTTCTGCAAAAGACTATGATGAATATGGACGGGAGAAGCGTTTATGGCTTCAAGGCTCTCTAAGCAGCAATACAACAGGAAGCTACACCAATCGAAATACATTGGAGAATTGCATCTCATCGAACAATGACAATGACGCAAAACCCTATAGCCTTACTCAATATGAATCCTCGCCTCTTAACCGTCCAACAGTACAATATGGGCCTGGAGCGGCATGGCAGGCAAACAGCAGCCATTCTGTCCGTACGGAATATTTGCTGAACATAAGTGGAAATGCTGCCTTGAACTGCAAAAAATACACTGCCAGCATTACAGCATCCACAAACGGAATCTCTGCTTCCATCGTCAATAACGGAAATTGGAGTAGCGGATCACTGAATGTTACCAAAATTACCGATGAAGACGGGTTGCCTACATATACGTTTTACGACCGGAATGGCGAAGTCATCCTTTCACGCCAGGTTACAACTTCTGGTAACAGTAGTGTCAACTATGACACCTATTATATTCGTGATGAATGGGGTAACCTGCAGGCTGTATTGCCGCCGATGGCATCAGACCAGACTATGAATACAGCCACCTATACTACTAATAATGCACCGATAGCAGACTATGCCTATCTCTATTGTTATGACAAGCGTTACCGACTGACAGGTAAGAAGTTGCCCGGATGTGCATGGATTTATACGATCTATGACAAATCAGATTGTCCCATATTGACACAAAACGGAAACCAGCGTGCCAGTAATGAGTGGAACGTAGTCATCTCGGATGCCTGGGGGCGACCTTGTATCAACGGAACCATTATATCTATCGCTTTCAACCCTACGAGCAAGATAAACAATTGTGTCAAGGCAATACGCAATGGCGGTGCATCCTATTCGTATAGTGTTATAGCTTTTTCTTTCAATAAAAGGATAACAGATACATATTATGACGATTATGCATTTGTAGGCTCAGTTGGTTTCCCGTCATCTCTCTCTTATGTTTCAGAATCTGGTTACGGACAACAGCAAACGACGCGGCCAGTCGGCTTGCAGACGGGTGTTAAAAGTATGTTACTCAATGATGCCAATGTCCCTTCTTATGTTTATGAAGCATCTTACTACGATTATCACAAAAAGCCAATTCAGACGCGAGCTACCAATCATCTCGGCGGTACAGAAACAGAGTGGATGGATTACGACTTACTTGGACGTTTGACCAAAAGCAAACACACACATACTGCCACTGGGCAAACCACGCATACACAATATGACGTTTACACCTATGATGCCTGGGACCGTCCATTAACCCACACACATCAGATGGATAACGCAACGCCTGTTACGCTGACGTCCAACGCATACGACGGTATAGGAAGGCTTCAATCCAACAGTCGTAACGGAGTGACGGGACTTGCCTCTTCATACAGCTACAATGTCCGTTCTTGGCTTAAGACCATGACTAATTCCGAATTCAGCGAAACGCTCTATTACAATACAACGAACAATGGCGGCAATACGTCGACATGCTGGAATGGCAATATCAAACGTATGGAATGGTCTTTTGGCTCTTTCGACTATTCGTACGTTTTTTCTTACGACAAGCTGCACCGTTTAATAAGTGCCCAATATGATGACGATATGGGATTTGAGGACGCATTTATGGTTTATTACGGATATGACAAGAATGGTAATATTAGCAGCATCATGCGTCAGGCTCTGACAGCGGATAACGAAGTGGCTCCCATAGACGAAATGGGGCTTAACTATTCCGGCAACCATCTTCAAAGCATTATTAGTTATGCCAATCCGGATGACTTTGTAGATTATACGCCATATCCGGTATCCGAATCGAGTAATGTCTATGCATACGACCAAAATGGTAATACGACGAAAGATTTAGACCGGAATATTTTGTCAATCCAATATAATTTGCTAAATTTGCCACGCAGAATTACCTATACCGACGGAAGCATGGCAACATATCTGTATAATAGCCTGGGGGAGAAACTGCAGGTGGCATATAGCACCTCCCGACTCACGGCGTCACTCCCTGTCACGACAGTGGCTGAAAAAGCCTTGAGTGACAGTACCAGATCGGGAGGCTTGCGTTCTGGCATGTCTAACACGACGGTAGACTATTGTGGAAATATCATCTACAACGGCGGTAATCTGTCGCGTATTCTATTAGGAGACGAAGGGTTCTGTAAACTATTAAATGGCACACCAACATATTACTTCTTTATTAAGGACCACCTAGGCAGTAACCGTGCTGTCGTTAAGCAGAACGGTACAATACTGCAATCCAGTCAATACTATCCTTACGGAAGATGCTGGGAAAGCAACAGTTTCCAACCTTACCTTTACAATGGCAAGGAAATAGACCTGATGCACGATCTGGAATGGTACGACTATGGCGCCCGCATGTATGAATCTGGCCTTTGCCGCTTTATGACGATGGATCCCCTGTGCGAAAAATACTATAACATCAGTCCGTATGCGTATTGTGCGAATAATCCGATAAAATATATTGATCCAGACGGGAATTTAATTGTTTTTGCAAAAGGAGTTTCAGATTCTTTCAGAAATAATTTTGCTAAGGCAGTCCGTTATCTTAACTCACATGGCTGCGGAGGCATGTTGAAAGCGTTGAATGATTCAAAAAATACATATTATATTTCTGAATCGGCAGATGGAAATAACTCTTTCGATTATAAAAAAAGAGTTATCAGTTGGAGCTCTCAAAATGGACTTAAAACAACTGAAGAAAAGTATCTTTCTCCGACAACCTTACTGAATCATGAAATAGACCATGCTTTAGAATATGATAAAAGCCCTAATTCTTATATAAAAAATATAAAGTTATACAATGATAGTCATCCAGACAATCTGTATAATTCTCCAGAAGAAAAAAGAGTAATAACAGGTTCTGAACAAAAAACAGCAAAAGCTTTGGGGGAGATTAGAGATAATGAAGTTACTAGAATTGAACATGGTGGAAAACATGTTCAAATGAAAAGTACAATCTCGAATAAACCAATAAAACAAGAGCCAGAGGTAATTATTTATTCACAAAAGAAAAAGCTGCAATGAAAAAAATAAAGAAATTATTTATTGTTCTAATTACGTTATATATAACCACACATGCTTATCCAATAAATACAACCACAATTGATAGTGTCGTGATCAGGCAAGTGCCCTGGCATATTACGACCTCGTCTTCTGTGACCTGTTATGATTTCGAAAAAGATTTTTCATATATGGAATATCATATTTTAGATAGTTTTTTGATATCTGATTTGGTCAGGAAAATAAGTGTTTTAAAAAGATCCAATAGTAAATCATTGGATGTAAGATGCAAGATGTATTTTTACTCATCTGGGAAAATCTACAAGTCTGTTTGCATTGACGCTGCCCATGTTTTGTACAATGGGGAACTATATCTGCTATCTCCCTCATTAAAAAAAACAATTGATAGAATAACAAAATATAAACGAGGAAGGCGTGTAAAAATGAATATACTAAGAGATTTAGACATACCCTTTCCATGTGGGCGTGACAGTCTGAACCGTTATCTTTTATCGCAATCAGAAGATCTATATAAATACATTGATAAACCTATTACATTAGTTGTTATCTGCCAAATAAATAGTCAAGGTGAGACATTGAATGTTAAAATAAAGAATAAAGATTCTTCTCCTATAAATGATGAGACTAAGAGGTTGTTTGAGAAAATCACAGACATTTTTATTAATGATGTTAAATGGATTCCAAACATAGAAAGGTTCCCTTATGAAACCGTAAGTATTCCAGTAAAGTTTTTGTGATAGCACAAAGAAACATCTCTTTTACTCATTTCCGTTTTTTACCATATTTAATAGATAATAGTAAAGTAATAATTACAATGAATAAAAAACTGACAATAGCCATTTCATTGATATTTGCATTTTCAGGAGTAAGCGCCCAAGTTAATCCTAAGCAGGGATACATTATCACGAACGAGGGCGACACCATTCGTGGTACGATAGACTACCGCTCGGATGTCAGGAATGCGCGTGAATGTCTCTTTGCGGCTGAGGGAGAGAAGGAGTACAAGACGTTTGTTCCTGCTGACATCAAGGGCTACCGATTTGCAGACATCGGCATATACTACGTGACAAGGACATTCGCTATTGACGGACAGGAGAAGACGTTCTTTGCCGAATATCTGTTGCAGGGAGGCGTCAGCCTCTACCGTCATAAGGAGAACGATACCGACTATTATTTCCTCGTCGGCGAGGATGGCCGTGTGGGAACGGTGAAAAACGACGGAGTCCTCATCGCTACTCCCAAGGAGTCCGACAAGGCCAAGCGCGAGGCACTGCGCGAGGCCAGCCAGATATTCGCCAAAAGCAGCAAGGCCCGGAACGAACTGTGGCTGCGGGAGATCACGGCAGAGAACCTGACGAAGATCACCCGCGACTACGACATGGAATATTGTACTTCATCGGGCGACTGCGTGCAATTCCGATACGACAGCAAGAAAGCACGCAGCCTGCAGGTGAAACTGCGTCTTCAGGCAGCTTTGGGCTTAGGTGCCAACAGTCTGGAGCCGACGAAAAATGCCTATGACAAGGAGAACAACCAAACCATGACGGCTCTGGTCCCTCAAGTGGGCATCGGTGCCGACTTCCTGTTTCCTCGCAGCAACAAGCACTGGTCACTGCAGGCCCTTGCACTACTGTCGTACTGGAATATGTCGAAAGAGATGCGTAACATGTATTACTCGAAAGAAGGGGAAATCAGTGAACTGAAATATCTGAACCTGGAGTTGCAGTTGGGAGGCGCATACTGTTTCCAACCTGAGAGTAAGGTCTCACCGGTAATCCGGGCCGGACTTGCAGTGGAACAGTCGGTCTCGCCGAAGATGAAAAACCTGGATGGCTACCATGTGGGAAAGGGTGTCGATGATATACATGCTGCTATGGGGTTCTTCATAGGCGCTGGTGCGGATATTGCCGCAGGCAGTCATCAGCTGCGCCTGACTGCGGAATACAAGTGGACGCGCTCCAGCTTCTCAGGTCTGAACAGCAATTACATTTCCCTCTGTGCAGGCATAAGATTATAATTTCGAAACAGATAAATTCAAACGATTATGAGAACAATTGCAACAATCATAGTATCGCTTATGACAATGGCGACGCAAGCGCAGACAGTGCTTACAAAAGCAACTAACGCCTTCGCTGGAACGGGCAGACATACGATGCAACAAGTAAGATGTATTGAAAAACAAGAAAATGCCAGATGCTGGGATTTCAGTAACATGGAAATTGATATTCCCAAATATACCGTGTGGCACGTAGATAAGGGAGACTCCTTACAACAGCTGACATCCGTGATAGAAAGCGGTACACGCTACATGTATTGCATGCAGGGCGACTCTTTGCTTATCAATGGTTATAGGGGCCGTTTTTCGGAGGTAAACTATGATGAACGGGAGATATCGCTGTTACTGCCAATGAATATGGGTGACTCCGTAAAAGGAATATTTCATGGGCGAGGTACCTATGGTGATAAAATGGCAATGCGCCATTATGGACGCTATATGACAAAAGCTGATGCCATAGGCACATTGTTGTTACCCGACAATGACTCTTTACGTAATGTATTACGCTTACATACTGAGCGGCTAATAGCTAGCAAATACTATCCCATTACTCAACTGGATAGCTTAGCCCCTTATACAGCAGACAGTGTTTTCATGAATCTACAAAAGGACACCACCGTTATACGTGCCGTCATAGACCGATGGTTTGCACCTGGTTACCGCTATCCTGTCATAGAAAGACGTATGATTTCGGTTGCGGATGAAGAATCACAGTTATGTCAGACGCTATATTATCCTATAGAACAACAAGAATCTGACTGCACCGATGATTCTGAGAACGCCAAGATAAGAGCTTTGTATGCTGAAAGACAGGAACAAGAGAAATTTATCAACAATCCTGAACATGATCCTTCAGAAAACGTGCAGCAAATCCAGAATATTAAGACAAACGTAAATGGTGGGACGGTTACCGTCAGCTATGACCTTCTAGCAGATGCCACTGTGACGGCATTGGTCTGCGATGTCTCAGGAGTCGTCTACCGTCAACAGTCCCAGACGGGACAGGCCGGTGACTCCTATCAGATGACGATCCTTTGCAATGGTCTCCGTCGTGGTCAATATGTACTTTATCTGAATGCCAACGGTCAGGTATCAAGCCAAACTAT
>Ga0326511_10002442_pt1 | contig 15113 bp, 7 predicted proteins | sample 0_2496_0518_D_FD_203701 | JGI IMG/M metagenome (GOLD analysis project Ga0326511, IMG submission 203701) | Bovine rumen microbial communities from UC Davis, California, United States - 0_2496_0518 | ecosystem: Host-associated > Mammals > Digestive system > Stomach > Rumen | place: USA: California...
AGAGTGGAAATGATACTTTCGAGTTTGACCATACATTCCTCAGCGCGGATAGAGAACTGATCATAGTTGCGGATATATCCGATCTGAAGTTGTCCTAAGGCCTTGTAGTAATTGCGATGATTGTTTCTGTCTAAAAGGTTGATATTCAAGGTTTTAGACGCGTACATCAAGTTGCGTAAGGCGGAGAGATTCTTTCGACAATATGATAAGACTTTATCAACATACGAAACAAATACAAGGTTTTCATAAATAGCGTAATTATCTTCGTATGTCTTGGATAACAACTTTCTAGGAGTAAGACCACTTTTCTCTACTTTTGACCATAGTTCAGGATGGGTAGAGAGGTGATTGACACTCTTATTGTTGATACTGCCAGCGGCTTCTACAGGAACGATTTTTTCTTCTTCGATCAAATGAATGATTGGCTTTTTGAAGATGCGTTTACAGGCTGGCAAACTCTTTTGAATCAAGTCACAATTCTTCTCCAGGGTGTCGAAATCAAATTCGGCACCTGTGGAGAAGAGATTGAGACCATAAGAAACACTGTCCTCGAAACTATTCAAGGATAGTGTAGGATGGGCGTTGATGAAGTCGATGGTATCCTGGTAGGACAGTATTTCTTGTTCTGGATTCATAGTATTTAGTTATCTTCGCTGAGTCTGGAAATGAACTTAGCACAGCGATGTAAGTTGAGTTTTTCGAATTCTTCGGCTAATTCGTCTTTGTCTTCTACAGATTTGTATTCGAGTTTGTGAACGACCTTGCTTAATAAGATATCTTCCATCGCTTCATTGATGCGGCTAGCGCCATCTTCAAAGCAGGAACAATAGACTTTGACGAAGTCTTCCATCTGTCTGGCAATACGGTTACCAAAGGAGATGTTATATGGTTCAAGCAGTTTTTCGACTCTTGGGATATAACTGACGGTTTCTAAGTCGAAACGGAAGTTATTCTTAGCATCATCTAATAATGTTCTGAACGCTTCATAGGAGAGATACTTTGGCTTTAATGGTTCACCCTGTGGGATGGCTTTTGGAGCGCGGCTATCAAAGTTGATGGTATTGGCTCTGTCGTAGACTTTGTCAGAGATTTCAAAGGTGGATTCATCTCTGTTAGCAGTACCGATAAACCAGATGTTTGGCGTAATACGTAAGGTGTGACCTTTTTCTAAACCGAGATAGTCATGTCTTTGACCGTCTTTGACATAAGAGAGTGGGACATTGACGAGTTTGAAGGTACGTTTGTCTTCTTCGTTTTCCATCAAGGAAAGGAAGTCGGAGAAGTAGTATTCAATACGAGAGAGGTTCATTTCATCTAAGACGATGAGAGTGATGGTCTCTTTATTTAAGGTGGCGTGATATAAAGACTGAGTGAATTTCTTTGGTGTAAAGAGCTTGGTGAACTCATTGTAGTAACCGATGAGTTCGTTTTTATCTTTCCAGGAAGATTCCACTTCAACGATATCACATTCACCCTGTAAGGCTTCGGTAAAGATCTTTGGAAGAGAGGTTTTACCTGTACCGGACATACCTTGTAAGATAGAGAGTTTGGCAGCGCCAAGACCCGCGATATAAGTGGCGATCATCTCAGCGTTGTAGGAAAGATGTAAACGGCTATCTCTGGCATAGTCGATGATGAATTTGGTGACAGCAGGAAGAGTAGGATTTTCAAAGACTTCTCTTGTTGGTTTGACTTCTTCTTCTTTTTGTTCTTCTTCAACAGGAACTTCTTCAGTGGTTTCTTCCTGAACTTCTTCTTTCTCTTCTGGATGTAAGGCTTCTTGTCTAGCTAATTCTTCTTCGTCTAATTCGCTGAAGGCTGGGCATGGATCAAAGTCTGGAAGTTTTTCTTCAACAACTTCTTCTTCATCCGGCTGAACTTCTTCTACAGGATTTTCTTCCGTTGTATTTTCCTCTGCTTCTGCTTCTTCCGTAGGAGCGGTGTTACCAGCAGGAAGTGCACCTTCAATACCACGAACATTGACATCGACAGCTTCTTCAGCAAGATGATTAGAGAAAGGTCTTAAGATGACAAGACAGACAATGGCTAAAGTAGCAAGGGCAAAATAGATCATCGAACCAGAAGAAGATTCGATTTTATATTCAGTAGCCGTGTTGACACTGACACCCTGTGCTTGGAGATAACTGATGATGTTTTCCATGTTCATCTTCTGGGCCATGGTATAGAAGAAACCGAATAAGAAGAGGCCAAAGATGATCATGTAGTCAACAACGATGCCGATATAGGCAATCTTATAATAGGAACGAGAACGACGGAAGAAAGTAGTTAAATCTAAGATTAAGAAGAGAGTGACAGTGACTAAGGAAGCGAAGATCAAGAAGGCGAGCATCTGGAAGCCAGTGCCCATTTCCTGATACTGAGTGAGTAATTCATAACCGATGACGGTTGTGGTGATCTTCATACCGGCCTGAGTAACAGAGATGGTCAAGATGTTGGTAAGAGCGGTGATGACAGCTAAGGCATCTAAGATAAAGGTGAAGATCAGAACGACGATTCTAGAAGAATAGGAGAACTTCTGCGCCTCCTCGTCTTCATGGGATTGGACATAACGAGCAGAGAGAATCGCTTCTAATACGACAAAGAAAGAAGCTACTAAGAAAGGAATACCATTAGAGGAGTAGACACCTGGGGCAGCAAACTCGCTCTCGAAGTATCTTCCTAAGACGACACCATAGATATAGAAAGATAAAGTGATGGCTAAGGATGCGTATAAAATATGCTTAACATTTTTAATAAACTTCTGTGGAGCGGTAAAGGAATTCTGCATGTTTTGAATGATGGATAAGGTAAACCACAAGAAGATGATGAAGTATAAGACAAAGGATAGGAGAACAATCAGTTGATCACATTCAGGATTTAAAGCGTCAATCAAACTGAAGCCGATATCATAAGAGGTGTAATAGAATGGGAAGAAGAAGATGCTGCCAACAGCTATCAAGGCTAAGAAGGCGATGATGATATCTGCGATTCTGACAAAGGAATAATCCTTTTTGGCTTCTTCAAGGCTCTTCTCATTGACGATATCCCTCTTTTCTTTGAAGGAGAGAACAACTAAGAAGACAAGTTCTGCCAAGAAGAGGACAGCTGCGATAATCGGGAAGACTGCTCTGACTGGTTGCTGATTAGATATAGAGAAGGTGATTTGTAATATCGCCAGGGTTAATCCTAGCGCTTGGGCAAAGACTTCACCTTCTTTTTTATTGGTTAGCGCCATGATGGATGCAATCAAGGTTACTACTAATATAAAGCCGGTGGAAACAACCATCTCTACAGCATAAGGGAAGAAACTTGGGCCATCTGTTGCTCCATAAGACAACACTGTCCAGAGACTCTCATCATTGTCAACAAGGACAAACATAACAAGAATAGAAGCGGCTAAGGCAATCATGTTTCCTAATGGAATCCATAATTTACGAGATTTTAAGATATTAAATTGTTTTGTCATTAAAGAATCCTCCCTTTTGGGCGTGCTTTAATTATAACTGATAGAGTTGAATTTGACTTCAAAATCTCATTTTTCGTTCATGATTATCTATCTACTGTATTCATAGTATTCATATATGAAATTTTTTTATTGAAACTATCTTCATGCCCTTTTGCCATACAAAGTGTTTCAAAAAGAGGGAGTTTACAAACATAAGAAAGTGACAAATTTTTTTGTCGATCTCATTTTGAAAGCGGTAAACCATGTTTTTTGTGCTTAAAACACTAGGCAAATTCGCACAATTGGATAATTTTTACTTCGAAAAAATAATGGTTTTCCGCAAAGTTGTCTAATTGCAAGCGCAAGATTGTCAATTTTTTGAGTTTGGACCATTTTTTATTATAAAAGCGCATTCATGGGTGATAACGGCCGTAATTCATCCATGGATCTCATTGCACAGCAAGTGCAGAAAGGATTAAACAAATGAAGAAGAAATTTGTGATGTTATCTCTTCTCTCTGTCATCGGCATGGCTCTTACGAGTTACGCATCCGCCGAAACAAGTGGCTATGTCGGCGCTAAGAAGTTTGCCTACTTTACTGATTTCAACAGTGTCGCAGAATACACGAAAGCTGGTTCTGCCTTGAACGCTCAAATTACTGGTGAAGGTATGGTCTTATTGAAAAATGCCCAAGCTGGTCGTAGCGCGACTTTACCTCTTTCTGGTGTCAAGAAGATCTCTGTCTTTGGTAAGAATAGTGTTGATCTTCAGTATGGTGGTGGCGGTTCTGGTTCCGGTTCCGTCAAGGGCGAAGTTCAGGTTGATATCCAGAAGTCTTTAGAGATGGCTGGCTATGAAGTCAACCAGAGCTTGATCGACTTCTATAAGGACGACACCAAGTCTGGTCCAAAGAAAACCAATGGTAACTCTGGTTGGACTGGTGTCTCCGAAGCTACCGTCGGTGAAACTGATGTTTCTCTTTATGATGATGAATTAAAAGCTACTTTCGATGACTACAAAGATGCTGCCGTTGTTCTCCTTGCTCGTGGTGGTACCGAAGGTGTTGACTGTAAGACTTATGATGCTCGTGATCACAAGGATGATCCATTAAGCACGAAACATTATCTTGAACTTTCCAAGAACGAAAGCGACATGCTTGACATGATCGAAGAGAAGTTCAGCAAGGTTATCGTTCTTCTCAATACTGGTAATGCTTTCCAGTGTGATCGTTTCGAAACTGATGACAAGATCAAAGCTGTCATTTGGATGGGTACTCCAGGTGCTCATGGTGCTATCTCCGTCGGTAGAATCTTAAATGGTACCATCAACCCATCTGGTCGTACTGTCGATACCTGGACAAGAGACTTCACCAAGGATCCTACTTTCCAGAACTGGGCTGATAACTCTCAGACCAACATCATCGATGGCATCGCTTATCCACAGGATACCATGTTCCATCCAGATGGAACTCCAGTCGATTCCGCCTCTGTTGCCACCTGGAAGGATGAAGAACACAAGGTTGTCAACGGTGCTTTAAATGGTGTCCGTCCATCTGCTTATGTCACCTATGAAGAAGATGTCTACCTTGATTATCGTTATTATGAAACCAAGTACGCCGATATGGAAGCCGCTGAAGCAGGCTCTGGCGACACCTGGTATAACTCTCAGGAAGGCGTCATCTATCCATTCGGTTATGGCTTAAGCTATACCTCCTTCACTCAGTCTATCGTCTCTACTTATCCAGCTTTGAATGAAACCGTCAAGCTCACTGATGCTGATGATGAAATCACCGTCAACGTCAAAGTCACCAATACCGGTTCCACTGCTGGTAAGGATGCTGTCCAGGTTTACTGGAAGGCTCCATACACCAAGGGCGGAATTGAAAAACCATATGAAGTCCTGGCCGGCTTTGCCAAGTCCAAGCTTCTCCAGCCAGGTCAGTCTGAAATCGTCAAGGTCAGCTTCCACGTCCAGGATCTTGCTTCCTATGACTATAAGGATGCCAACAAGAACGGTTTCAAGGGTTATGAACTTGATGCTGGTAAGTATTCTCTCTCCGTCAATAAGAACGCTCACGAAGCTTATGATGCTGTTGAATTCCAGGTCCAGGACAATGGTATCAAATATGAAAACGACCGTTACACCGATAACAAGGTCGAGAACCGTTTCTCTGAAGACAACGTCTTTGCTTCTCTTCCAGGTGAAAAGGATGTCGGCTATCATCTCATGAGCCGTTCCAGCTTTGCTACCACCTTCCCAACACATCCAACCATGGAATCCCGTACCTTGAAGCAAGGTTCCAAGGCTGCTGAATATCTCACTCATTCCTTCTCCATGGCTGATATCGATGTTCTCCACAACGGCTATCTCCCAGAAGAAGCCTATAAGTCCAAGGATGATATCCCAGCCAACTGGTCTCAGGTCCACTCTGGCAAGGAATTGGAAGCCAAAGATCGTATCCAGTTTGCTGAAATGCGCGGTGTCGATCAGGATGATCCAAAGTGGGATGAATTCCTCAATCAGTTCACTTATGCTGAACTTCAGAAATTCGTTGAAGATGGTTGCTTCCACACCGTTGGCTTAGATGCCATCGGCAAGAAGCAGGGCACTGATAGTGATGGTCCTTCCCAGTACCAGATCATCTGGTGGTGTGGTGCTCCAACTGTTGCTGCCACCTTCAATCCTGAACTTGCTAGAAGACAGGGTGAAATGATCGGTACTGAAGCCCATATGGAAGTTGTCACTACCATGACTTGGGGTAGCTTCAGCTTCACCATGAAGAGCGGTCCAAAGTTCGGTTGGTTTGGTCCAGCTGTCAACATCCATCGTTCTCCATTCGGCGGTCGTAACTTCGAATACTATTCTGCTGATCCACTTATGTCCGGTGTCATGGGTGCCAAGGTTGTTGGTGCCGCTACCGAAAAGGGCTTATATTGCTACTTCAAGCACTTTGCCGTCAACGATCAGGAAAGTGGTCGTGAAGGTGTCGTCACCTATGTTTCCGAACAGACTCTGAGAGAAATCTATCTCAAGCCATTCCAGATGGTCATCCAGGATGGTAAGTCCACTGGTATCATGTCTTCCTACAACAGACTCGGTCTCCAGGAAACTGCCGGCTCCTATCAGCTTCTCACCAAGGTCTTAAGAGAAGAATGGGGCTTCAAGGGTGCTGTCCTATCCGATATGACTCACCATGGCAACAATGCCTTTGATACTGACAAGTACGAAAACATCAACCTCCGTACTGTTGCTGGTGACAATATGCAGCTCGACAACAAGAAATTCAATGATACCATTGAATGCGTCTGGGACGATGAAGCCAACGGTGGCAAGGGCTGCCCAGTCTTCGACTACATCCCTGCTGGTTCTCCAGAAGGTACCGAAGCTACCAAGGTTGAATCCTACACCTGGTGGTATGCTGTCAGAACCAGAGTTCATGAGACTCTCTGGGCTGCTGCCAACTCCGGTAATGTCGATCCAACCATCGCCAAGCTCACTGATGCTATCTCTGTTGAAGGCGAAAAGAATGGTGCCATCACTCTTGCTCTCAATGAAGAAAGCGAGACTGCTGTCGCTCTCAGTGCTGAATTCAGAACTGGTCGTATGTTAGATGATACACATCGTATCATTGATACTGAAACCTATGTCGATCCATTTGCTCCACTTCCAGAAGGCCTCGAATTAGTTGATGGCGCCATTGTCGGTACTCCAGTCAAGGCTGGTAAGACCGTCAGCAACATTCTCACTAAGGTCTATCTCCAGGATGATGACGGTAAGGTTACTGAGTCTCTCATTGGCAGACCTCTGACCATCAACGTCGTGGAAGCTGCCAAAGACAATTCTGCTGAAGAGATCGCTAAGGCCAAGGAAGAAGCTGCTGCCGCTAAGGAAGCTGCCGACAAGGCTAATGCCGCTGCTGAGGAAGCCGCTAAGAAGAACTCTGATCTCGAAAAAGAGATTGCTGATTTGAAGGCTGAGATGGAAAAGAAGACTGGTGAAGCCAAGGCTACTGGTTGCGGCGGTAGTATTGCCATCGCCTCTTCTAGTATCGGTGCTTTCGCACTTCTTGGTACCGCTCTTGCCCTCAAGAAAAAGAGAGAAGAAAAGTAATCTTTTCCCTAACAATTACGTAAACGATATGTGATAGAAGAAACTGCTAGGGAGTAATCTTTAGCAGTTTCTTCCATGTTAAAAAGTTGTATAAATTAAAGGAGAATCCTATGAAAAAAGCAAACATTTTAGCCTTCGTCTTGCCGATGTTGATGTTAGTAGGTTGCAATGAAACCACCGTTACTCCTACCAGCAGTAATTCTTCTTCTACCACTTCTAGTGTTGCTCAGAGTTCTAAAGTGGAAGAAAGTAGCGTTGCCAGTTCTAATGAAACAACTAGTTCTGTCACCAGTTCTGTTGCGGATACGAATTCCAGTTCTTCTAAAAGCAATGTCAAGACCGTAGCAGTCACGTTTGATTACAACTACAAAGGCGCACCAAAGGCTACCGTTGTCAATGTCGAGAAAGGTAAGGCGGTTGCCGAACCAGATGATCCAACTCGTGATGGTAAAGCTTTTACCGGTTGGGCTGTCGCTAGTGATACTACTCAGATTTATGACTTCACTTATCCGGTCACCAAAGCTATGACTTTATATGCTACCTGGGGTGATACGGGTGCTGAAAAAACCAAGGCTTATACTTTTGAAGCGGAGTATTGTCCATGCATCACCGATGGTCAGGGTATGCAGGGTTCCACCTATTCTGGTGGTACTTCTGGTCAGGGCCTCATCCAGGAAGATTATGATAATGTAGCAGATGCTTCCAATGGTTACTTTGTTCACTTCCTTTATAACAAAGGTGATAATTTAATCTTCAATATCGAATCCGATAAGGCGATTTCTAACGCCACCATCTACATGAGATTATCGGCCGAATATCGTGGTCCAATGGAAATCAACAAGACCAAGTATCCAGTCAAACTCAATGATGAAGTTGTCGATTATGAAACTATTTTATTCCCTAATGTCCCATCTCAGGGCGCTGGTTGGTTGGAGTTCGAAGATTTTGTCTTAGGTATGAACTTATCCTTAATCAAAGGCACCAACAAGATCGAGATGATCACCGATAACGATGAATGGTTATATGGCACGGCTATGTCGACCGCACCAATGGTGGATTGCTTGAAGTTCAATGTTCCTGAATCCACAACCTTGACCTGGCCAACTGCTAAGCTCAGCAACATCGTTTCTGATGATGAATAATCGTAAGGAAAACCTATTATGAGTGTAAAAAGAATACTGAAAAGTAAACGTGTTTTAGCGTGGGGAATTACTACTCTTTCTGTTGCCGCTTTAATGACAACTGCCAATATTTTGGCAACCCAGACTTTCTATACCATCATCTGTAATAGACTTGGCGGTAAGAGAGCCATCACTGAAGCTGGTGAAAATGCCGGTGCTTATATTGCCGATTATGAAACCAAAGAAGAAGCCTACCGCAACGGTAATCAAGTCACCAAGGATATCTGTGGTGAAGGTATGGTTCTTCTGAAGAATGAGAACAAGGCTCTTCCTTTAAAAGAAGGAGCCAAAGTCTCCGTCTTTGGTAAGAACTCCATCAATCTCGTCTATGGTGGCAGCGGTTCAGCTGCTCCAGAACAAGATGAACCGACAAAGACTATCTTTGATTCTTTAACCGAAGCGGGTTTTTCCTACAATCCTACTTTAAAGTCTTTCTATGAGGATGACAATGCTTCTGGTAACCCAAGACCAGGCAATCCAAAAATGGAAAACTCCGGTGTCAGCACTTTGGCAACTGGTGAGACTTCCGTTGATAAGTACAACGATTCTGTAACCCAGTCTTATGCGGAATATGGCGATGCGGCTTTGGTTGTTTTCTCCCGTATTGCGGGTGAAAACTGGGATTTACCACGTATTGCCGATGATAATCCGGATCATCACTATCTCCAGTTAGATAACAACGAGACCGCCTTGTTGAAGCATATCTGCGACTCTAACAAGTTTGCTCATGTTGTTGTTTTGATCAACTCTTCTAACAACATTGACTTAGGCTTCTTGAAGTTTGCTGATGACTATGCGTATCAGGATAAGATTGATGCTGCTCTTCTCATCGGTTCTCCAGGTGCCAATGGTATTATGGCGTTAGGTGAGATCTTATCTGGTAAGATCAACCCCTCTGGTCATACTGTCGATACGTTATATACCCACTATGAAAATGACCCAACCTGGCAGAACTTTGCGGATAACCGCAAGAAAAATGGTGACGCCTATTTCTTAAATGGTACGGCTCAGCCATTCTACTTCGTCGATTATGAAGAAGGTATCTATCAGGGCTATCGTTATTATGAGACCAGAGGTGCTTTAGATAGCGCTTGGTATGATAAAAACGTCGTCTATCCATTCGGCTATGGTCTTAGCTATACGACCTTCGATGAACAATTTGAAGATGTCCACGGCCTGGAAGCCAAAGCTTTAAATGCTACGGAAACCTTTGAAGTCAAAGTGAAGGTCAAGAACACTGGTGATGTTGCTGGTAAGGATGTCGTTCAGATTTACGCTTCTGCTCCTTATACTGATGGCGGAATTGAAAAAGCATATAAAGTTCTTGCTGGTTTTGCAAAAACCAAGTTGTTAAAACCAAATGAAAGTGAGACTGTCACAATCACCATCAATCCTTATGATTTTGCCAGTTTTGACTCTCAGGACAAGAACAAGAACGGCTATAAGGGTTATGAATTAGAAGAAGGTGATTATACCTTCTATGGCGGTAAGGATGCTCATACAAACTTTGGTAAATTCACCAAGCATTTAGATGCTTCCTATCGCTTTGAAAAAGACCCGGTTACCCAAACCGAAGTTAAACCGCTATTCGAGCATGCTGGTGATCACTTACAGTCCTTGATGAGCAGAACAGACTTCACTGGCACTTTCCCAAAGACGCCAACAGAAGAAGATCAGGCCATTGATCAAGCCTTCCTTGATGAACTCAACAACCGTGATTCTGGTAATGATGAAGATTTATCCGTTATGCCAAAAACGGGTGCTGATGTCAGTATCATGTTCAAGCAGTTGGTTGGCAAAGACTACAACGATCCGTTATGGGATGAATTCCTTGACCAGATGACCTTTGAAGAAATGGTCTTATTGTTCAATGGTGGTTCTTACTCCACTCCGGAAATTGAACGTCTTGGCATTCCTCAGACCTTGGATTGTGATGGCCCGACTGGTATTGTTGCTTTCTTAGGTACACCAGAAGTCTATGGTACTTGCTATTACTGCTCTGAGGTTCTCTTGGCGCAGACTTATAATGTCGAACTTGCCGATGAGTTTGGTAAAGCGGTCGGTAATGAATGTATCCTTGGCGACCAGAGAACAGACGGTAGTCACTTACCTTATACCGGTTGGTATGCACCAGCTGTCAACTTACATCGTTCTCCATTTGGTGGTAGAAACACCGAATACTATTCTGAAGACTCTTTCATCTCTGGCAAGTTTGCTGCCAGAGTCATCAAAGAAGTTCAGAAGAAGGGTGTCTATACCAGTTTGAAGCATTTTGCTTTAAATGATCAGGAGACTCATCGTTCCTACAATGGTTCAAACACCTGGTGTGATGAACAGGCGATGCGTGAACTCTACTTCAAGCCATTTGAAATTGCTGTCAAGGAAGGTAAGACACTTGGTGTCATGTCCTCCTTTAACCGTATCGGTACCAAATGGACTGGTGGCGACTACAATCTGTTGACCAGAGTCTTAAGAAATGAATGGGGATTTGTCGGCTCCGTCATCTGTGATTTCCATACCGATAACTACATGAACAACAGACAGATGATCTTTGCTGGCGGTGACTTGAATCTCACGACGACTAAGCCTTGGAACAAGGCTGATCCTACCGCTGCTGCTGATGTCAACGTCTTAAGAAGAGCAACGCATAATACGCTTTATGCCATCGCCAATTCTAACGCCATGCGTTTGGATATCAAAGGATATAAACTTCCAACATGGGAGATTGTTCTCTTTGTTGTTGATGGTGCTTTAGGTGGTGTCCTTCTTCTCTGGGGTGCTTGGGCTATTATCACAGCACTCAAAAAGAAGGATGAAGTTGCTGAGTAGAGACAATTAAATTCTGGCTTTCAATAAAATAAGGGCATTTCTTTTATAGGGAATGTCCTTATTTCTTTATTCTATAGAGAATCCAAATTTTACCTTTTCTTATCTTAAGGTGATTGTCTATGAGTAGAGAGAATCAAAGCATTCTTCTTAGAAAGAAGTGGCTCTTTGTCAGTGTTGACGCTAAAGTAAGCATGTACAAAACTGCTAATACGAAAATGTACACTGGAAATTAATAATGCTGTTATCAGTGTCATCCTTCATTCATGAAAATCATGGTGAAAAGATGAAGATGTTTTTAAGAATAACTTCATATTGCTAGTCGGAAATGATATGTTTTCGATTAATTATACGAATGAGTGATCCTATCAAAGGAAAACGTCTGATTGCTCAGACGTTTCTATTAAGCGTTATTTTCTGAAGTTAAGCCTTTGGTTAGGGATTCAATCATTGGTGATGGTGGTTCACTGAAGTTGATGATCAAAGTGAATGTGTTGTTTTCTTGAGAGATGTTGAGATAACCGTCGTACATCGAGACGATGTTCTGGATACTCTTAAGACCAAAGCCGTGGAGTTCTTTTTCCTTGGCGGTCGTCTTTGGAAGATTGTTTTCTGTCTCCACCTGTTCTTCCAGATAGTTCTGGAAGGCAAGGATGATGTTATCTTTGTTACCCTGTAAGGAAACTCGGATAATCTTCTTTTCTTTATCTTGGACTTTATCAAGGTAGTTGACCGCATTGTTTAAGGCGTTGGTGAATAAGGAGGCGATATGGGTAGATTTCATGAAGGAGAGAAGTTGACCGTTGATGTTACATAACAACTGAATGTCTTTTTTGTGACAGATGTAGGCTTGCTCGGATAAGACGATATCAATAGAGGCGTTACCCGTTGCAAAACGAGCGATATTGGTAGAAGAAATCTCCTCTAATTCTTCCTGTTCTTCTTGTGATAATTCACGGCATTCCTGTTGATGACGTAAGTCGTGTTCACGGATGTTGATTCGTTCAATCAGGGCCTTGGTCTGCTCATATTGCATTTCGTCTTTCTTGAGCATGAGTTCCAAGATCTTCTGATCCTCTTCCATCTTCTTTTGTCTGGTGTTGAGATCATTGAATAGCATTATTCCTAGACCTGCGAAAGTGAACATCAGCATGACGACATTCTGCGCTGGCGCTTTCATCCAGAAACGAGCCATATCGCTCTTATAGATGGTAGAAAGGAAGACGAAGATGCCGATGCCTAAGAGGGAACTTAGTGTAATTCGTATATGATATAACTGAACGGCTTTTCCTTTTCTTCGTCGAGCGATGAAGAAGTAGCCGAGAACGAAGAATAACAACATGGAGACTGTTACGTGCGTATAATACAAGACATCGTGAGCAGGGAACAATTTGTCGATAGCTGGGATATAGATGAAGGAGAAGCAGGAAGCTGCAAATTGCAGTGCGTAAGCATCCACCGCATAGAATAGCGCTTGGAAGAAATCGGCCTTGAAGGTTCCAAAACAAACTAAGAATAAGATGGCAAATACCATCGGATAACGATAGGTGATATCAATCGGAATGAAGTCGATGCCACCAAGGCAAACTGCAAAGTATAAAGGTAAAATCAAAAACCAATACTTGCGTCTTTCTTTCCACGGGGCCAAGACACAGAATGCAGCAAAGTATTCGAAGAAGAATTCTCTTTCAAATATATATTTTATAATTACGTTATCTATCATAAGACTATGGATCCTTTCTTAACCAGATACCTGGTGAATGTTGACATGAAATTCTCTTTGTAAAGTCGAGATAATGGGAGGGTGGTTTTGTTCTTCAATGTCACCATATCTCCTTTTACAGAAAGGACACAATCAAGATTAACTAGGAATGAATTACCGCATTTCTCAAAGTTGGCATTTCTTAGTGATTCATATAGGTTGTTCATTGTCCCTCGTACCTTTAACGTCTTCTCAGGGTACTCACTGTCCTCTTTTAAGAAGTAGAACAAATTGTGCTTTTTGACTTCGATATAGACTAAATCCTTCAATGGTAAGACGATGATGGTTTGATAGGCGTGCAACTCGATTTTCTTCTCTTGTGAAGCTTTCTTTTCATGCAAATAAGTCAAGGCATGATCTAAGTTTGCGGATAGTGAATAAGTCTCAATTGGCTTGACCATGTAGCCTAAAGCATTGACTTCATAGCCGTTGATGGCAAATTGGCGATAGTTGGTACAGAAAAGAATGACCATGTCAGTATCGTTTTTGCGAACTTTCTTGGCTACTTCAATACCATTCATGCCGGGCATTTCTACGTCTAAAAAGAGGATATCAGTAACTGGTCTTTCTTCTAAGAAGTCTAACCCAGACTGATAAGTTCTGATCTGGAATTCGATGTTGTGTTTCTTGAAATAGATATTTAGCTCTGCTTGCAGATGAGTCAAAGCCTTCATATCGTCATCGATTAATGTCAAGTTTATCATGAGGTAATTATATTATTATCTAAGTTTCTTTTCAATTTATAGCGGTCTTGTTTGATATGTATTCCGTGCCGTTTTTTTGGTAATCCATGCCAAGCCTTTGAAAGCCTTTACATTTTAAACATATAATTTTTAACAAAGGAACAAAATCGAATATGATCAATATCGGTATAATCGATGTGGATCAAACCATCCACAACAAGTTAGTATTTCTTTTGGAAAATTATTTTTCCAAGACCGACGATGTGATACGAATTCATCATTTTCATTCAGGGGAAGCTTTCTTCAATCAAGACGAGACAAACATCGATATTCTCTTCTGTGACGTCTTGTTGCCCGATGGCTCCGGAGTGGAAGTGGCCAAGGTGTTTCGTAAGAGTCACCCTTGGCAACCAATCATTCTTCTCAGTGAAAATGATGAGTATGCACTATTAGGGTATCAGGTGTCGGCCACTGGGTTTATCTTAAAGCCAATAGAAGAAAAAAATGTGCGTTTTTTTATAGAAAAAGCACATAATCGTGTCTCTAAAGAGAAAATCAAAGAACTAATCATTAAAACTAGAGAGGGCATCGTCAGCATCCCATCCAGTGATATTCTCTATATTGAAATTCAAGGACATGTGCTCCACATTCACTATTGTTATAAGGATAATATATATAATATGAGATGTCGTGGAACACTGAGTGAATACGAGAAAATCTTAGAACCTTATGGCTTTGCCAGGTGTTGTGTATACGCTCTGGTGAATATGAAATATGTCACCTCTGTCAGGGGTACAGAAGTCTATCTTTCTAAGGCGAATGAAGAACTTCCATTAAGTCGTTCTAACCGTAACGAGTTTCTCAATTGCTTCTATGATTTCTTATCAGAATCCACCATTCTCGCTGCTTAAGTTTCCATTTGTAACATTTATGAAAGGGCTTTATTCACAAGGCCCTTTTTTCTTGTAAAACGTGCCTGGTTTCATGTCAAGGGTGTCGGTTCGGTTGAACCTCTAGGGTCCCTCAATTTATCCTTGAAACAGTTTGAAGTATAGTCCGAAAACACAAAAAGGAGGGATTTATGAAACATTCAAACAAAAGAAACA
>Ga0326511_10002443_pt1 | contig 15108 bp, 22 predicted proteins | sample 0_2496_0518_D_FD_203701 | JGI IMG/M metagenome (GOLD analysis project Ga0326511, IMG submission 203701) | Bovine rumen microbial communities from UC Davis, California, United States - 0_2496_0518 | ecosystem: Host-associated > Mammals > Digestive system > Stomach > Rumen | place: USA...
TCGCTGAAGGAACTGTCGAATGCCGCCAAGAATATGGGGCTTGACAGGGCAACAAAACAATTAGCGAACATCGCCAAAGTGGCGGGGCTTACGCAAAACCTTGGGAAAGCGAACGCGCAGATCGAGGAGATGGCGGCAAACTACGAAAAGGCGGGGAACGCCCTTGTTGCCGGAATGCTTCGCCAAAACTCCAATCTGCTTGAGACGGAAATGCGCCTCAAGAAAGAGGAAGATGCGTCAAAGGCAGCCGCCGAAGCCGAGAAAAAGCACAACCAGGAAGCGGCGGCAAGCAAGAGAGCGGCAGAGAACAACAAGCGGTTTGCCGCGTTACAGACCTACCGCGCACAGAGTTTGCTCCTTAGAAAACAGGCGAACGAAAGTGCTGCGGCAAACAAGACTGCGACACTTGCCGAAAAGACCAGGCACAACAAGGAAAGCGAACTGATTTCCCGCGTAAAAGCCGAGTACGCGAACAAAGCCAAAATGATGGAACTCCAACAGCGCGAGGTTTCCAACGCTGAGAGAACCCGTCACAATAAGGCGATGGAAGAACTCCGCAGCGAAGCAAACGCGGAGAAGAAAGCGGCTGACGAAGCAAGGAATAGGAACGCCACGATCCGCGAAACGGGCAAGGCGATTTCGAGCGTCCTTGGTTCCCTTAACAAAGGCAAGGGAATCCTTAAAAACTTTTCCAATGTTTTCGGTAAACTCGCACGGAAAGCAAAGGAAGCATTCGGCAACATCGGTTCCTCGCTGAAGAATATGCTCACGCTTGGCGGTGGAAAAGCACTTGGCAAGTTGAGGAATTTCATCAAAGCCATTGGCAGAATCGCCCTATACCGAGCCATCCGCTCGATGATTAAGGCGATAACGCAAGGCTTCAGCGAGGGCATAAAAAACCTTTATGCATATAGTGAACTGATCGGCACGAAATTCAAGCCGTCTATGGACAAGATGGCAACGGCTGCCCTCTATGTAAAGAACGCCTTTGCGGCGATGGCGGCTCCGCTAATCAATACCGTTGCCCCTATTATCGATATGATTGGGGACAAGGTTGCGGCTCTTGCCAACAAGATGGCAGAATTCCTTTCCGCGCTGACCGGGCAAAACGTATACACTCGCGCAATCAAGTACGCGCAAGCCTACAACGATGAATTGGATGAAACATCCAAGAAACTTGATCGTTGGCTTGGCAGTTTCGATGAAATTAACCGCATGAATGACAAGGGCGGTTCCGGCAACGGCAACAACGTGGATTATTCACGGATGTTTGAAGAAGCCGTTGTCAGCACCGAAATGTCAGAACTTGCCCGGAAAATCATCGAGGCATTCCAAAGCGCAGACCTTTCCCCGATTGGCAGAGCATTGGGCGAGAAACTGAAGAACTCGCTTGAATCAATCGATTGGGCAGCCATCAAGGCAAAAGCCGAACGGATCGCTCTGCAAATCACATCGTTCATCAACGGCGGTCTTTCCACGGAAGGTGTCGGCAAGTCTATTGGCACAACGATTGCCGAGGCACTCAACACGGCGGTCACTTTTGCCGCGACATTCGCCGCAAGGCTGAATTGGAGCGAACTTGGCAAGGCGATTGGGGAGTCAATTCGTTCCTTCATTCAAAAGTTCGACTTTGCCAAGGCGGGAAGAGGCTTCGGTGACTTTGCCATCGGCATACTTAACGCTCTCAAGTCGGCAATTGATGAACTCAACAAAAAAGACAACATCACGGGCTTAAGCGGATGGGATGAACTTGGCGAGAAAATCGCTGACGCACTCGCGGGAATCCGTTTCGGCGAGATCCTTTCCGGCACGGTTTCAATTGGCATCAACATCGTCAAGGGAATCCTTTCGTCCATCAGCGCGTTCCTTGAGGAAAGCGAGAAGAACGGCTTTTGGGATGAACTTGGCAGCGGAATTGGCGATGCCCTTGCGTCAATTGATTGGGTCAACGTGATCGGCAAGATTGGAAAGATTGGCGTTGGCATTCTCAAAGGCGTTTTCCAATCAATCAAGACCGCCGTTTCCAAGGGATTCGGCATTGACGATGAGTCCGCAAGTTTCATCGTAGATGCGTTGGCGGTCGGTCTGCTTACCGCAAAGGTCGCAAAACTTTTCGGCAAGACTAAAGCCCTCACAGGCGGTTTCCAGGACAAAAACAAACAGTTGTCTCAGCAGACGGAACTGACCGAGGCTGAAACGGCTGCCGCAACCGACTTGAGCGGTGTCTTCGGCAAACAGTCAAGCGCGGTTCTTCCCGGTCTTATCGGCTCGTTGGTTATGACTGTTGGCGCGATTGGGAGCCTTACGGGCAAGAGCGAAACTGCCGCAAACGGAATCTCTGCCTGGTTCTCGTCCGCGATGGACAAGATCAAAGCGAAGTCGGACGAAACAGTCCACGCGCTTAATCCGTTGAATACCGAGATAAAGTCGAACATCCCCCAGGCGTTTGAGCAGATGGGCGGCGCACTCAACAAGCACATTTCTTCCGCTGAGAGTACGCTTGGCAGATTCCGCAACAGTATCGATTCCATCCCCAATAGCATGAGGTCGATGGTTGATAATACCAAGGAAAACCTTGAAATCACCGCCCGGAACGAAGAGTCCTACATGAAAGTTGAGGGCAAGAACTGGCAAGCGTTTCAGCAGCACCGCGCAGATTCCGCAGCCACCTCTGCAAGGTCTGTGCAGAAAATCAATGCCGCGCTCAAGAACAATTGGGCAATTCCCGCTGCCGCCGTAATCGCGGGCGTTGCGATTGGTGCGCTCATGCATCTTGGCGGCGGTACGGTGAATGGCGCAAAGCGCGGCATTGGCTCTGCCCAATTTAACAACTATGCAAACGGCGGTTTTCCTTCAGCCGGATCGCTCTTCGTTGCGGGGGAAGGAAACAAGAACCCCGAATTTGTCGGCAACCTTGGCGGGCAGACAGGCGTGTGGAATAGCGACCAACTTGTGCAGGCGATGTACGCCGCTATGAACCAGGCTCTTGCCAACAACGCGCAGAACGGAAACATCTACCTTGACGGCGAGGTCATTTATCGCAATGTTGTCAACCGCAACAATAACCAGGTTCGTGCCACAGGCAGAACCGCACTACTTACTTAAAAGGGAGAGAGGCAATGGCTACCATTGACACATCATTAGTTGTGACGAGGGATAATGGCACAGTTGTCACTCTCCCTTATCCTCAAGAATACACGCCGGACATCTACGATGTTGATGCGGCTACCACAGGGCGAAACGCTGCCGGAACGATGATTCGCGACAGGGTTGCGCGGAAGCACAAGTTCAACTGCAAATGGGCGGCACTCTCCCACGATCAGCTCACGTTACTGCTTCAAGCCACGCAAGACTCAGCGTTCAACTTGACGGCGGTGGACATCTTCACGGGAACGCGGAGAACCTTCCGCGTGTACGTTGGGGACCGCTCCGCGCCTGTGTATTGGTACCCGACAAGCAACACGAACACCTGGATGTACGCTGCGTTGACTATGAACTTTATCGAGATGTAAGGAAAGGCGATCATGCAGACATACTCGCAAGCATTTCACAATGCCATATCTGCCGCAGACCGAGAGATTCGCGGCTACATCAAGTTCAACGGCACGTTCACTTTGGACGGAGCGGGGGGCTTGATTTCGTTCAAGACCACGCAAAACGCGATGGATGCAGAGCGTTTCTGTGTCGGCTCCGTCTGCTCCGCGATGTGCGAAGCAACTTTCTACAATGAAGGGCTTTCGGGGAGCGGCGTTTCCCTTGCCAACAGTTATTTTGACGCTTATATCGGCGTTGTAACTGATGCCAATAATAACACAGTCGAGTATGTCTGCTGCGGTCGGTACTATATCAGCGAGATTACCCGCTCAACCGCGACAACGCGGATTGTCGGTTATGACATTGCCGGACGGCTTTCGATGGACTATGTGCCGACCGTTACCGCCGACCCCGACCACGGCTACCTGGTGATGGACATTCTCAATGACATCATCTCGCAGACGGGCGTAAACGGCGGTGACCCCTTCACCACTTTCGGTGACGATGTATACTTGCCGAAAATCTATGAGGGCAACTGCCGAGCGCAATGGGGATGGCTCTGCTCACTTGTTGACGGCACGGCATCGAACTATTCGGGAACGAGAGAACCCGCCGACCTTGGCTATATCAAGACTTATGTCGCGGGAAACGGCGTGGCTACTCCGTATGCGGTGGACGAAACAACCACCTATATGGACGGGCTTTCCCTTGGGGATGCCTACACCATCACATCCTTTACGAGCGGCACTACGGATGAGCCGATTGTAGTCGGCAACGGCACGGGTCTGTACGGGCTGAATCCGTATATGACCACCGCCGTGGCAACCACGATTGAGCAGTCGATGGACAACTACACCTACTACCCCGCCACGCTCCATTGGCGCGGCGACCCTTGCCTCGACATCCTTGACGAAATCAACGTGACGAAAGGCGCGGACACGTTCAAGGTTGTTGCGATGAAAATCGAGACCACGTTCAACGGCGGTCTTGAGCAGACGATTTCGTGCTACGGCGATAGCGAGGCTTACTACGCCCTGTCCACATCCCCGACACAGGGCGCAATCAACCGCGTCAGCGGTCTTGTCCAAGAGATTCAGCAAGCGATTGAAACGGCTGACGGCGGTGTCATCACGAAGGTGCTTGATACGGATGGCACTTGGAAAGAACTCGTCATTGCCAACAACCAAGACCTTTCGCAAGCGACCTCTGTTTGGCGGTTCAACATCAACGGCTTGGCGCATAGCAACCGCTACCAAGGCGGCACATACACCTTGGCGATGGACACGCAAGGTCGCATCGTTGCCAACGTGATACAGACGGGCATTCTGCAAGACGCACAGGGCAAGAACAGTTGGAACCTTGACACGGGCGCGTTCACCATCACGAACGGCTCCATCAATATCACCACAACAAGCGAAGTCAATGACCAAATTTATCTTCAGTGGAATGACGGAAACTTCAACAACGTGGCGACTTCATTGTGGTCGGGTGGTGTATCTGTCACAGATTTAACCAACGCCCTCCATCGGTGGTACGAAATCGACAGATGGGGTTTCGAGTGCAGACAAAACAATTCGGGAGGAACGGCTTCTCCCACGATTTCAAGGCTTGCAGACGCAACGCTGAGACTCGGCACGGACGCAACTGCGGTCAGTTACGGAGTGGGAGTCGGCGGCGACCTTTATGTTTATGACTCAAGCGGAACACAGAGGACGCACATCGGGTCGACTGGTACGTTGTATCAGTATGACGCGAACGGCAAGGTTCGGACATATCTCGAATACGGCGACATCTTCCTATATACTTCGGCAGAGAAGCGAACAGTCAAATTATCGGGGGCAACGTTCTCCGCGCTTGGCGGTTCACTCCAACTGTATGACCCGAACGCGAATGAACGCGTAAGGCTTCACGCTGACGGGCTGAGTTTCTTCAACGCAAGCGGAACGCAGACGGCATCATACCCTTCCACGGGCTTGCCTATGCTTTCCGCAGACCCATCGGTCAACTCGACAAACCTTGTCGGCAAATCCATCAATATGGGCGAGGTCTACGGCTCGACCATCGGTGTTTCTTCCTCGTCTACACACGCACAAGTCGCAGAGGCGTGGCTGAAGTGGGTAGTGACGCGATACACAAATGCACAATGGTGTACTTTTGAAGGGATCGTTATCGCGGGAGTTGCGCGAATGATGAAGTGTTACATTTATGACACTTCGGACATCGTGAACTATTTGCCGAAAGCCTCCTCTGGCGTAATGCAGAACTATGATGGGTCGCGCTGGTATTTTCGTACAAACAACGGGTTTTATTTTAACCGCATAACGAAATATGACACGCGGTCATATGCGCCAAGTAACACCTCGTTAACCTTTTCTACGAAAGAAGCGTTCGTTTATGACTTCGGCAATTATGCGGTTGTCTACATCAACATCAACATTACGAGCGGCTTCAATGCAGGAACAGAGTACCCGATTTTCAACGTCGGTGACTACTTGAGGACTCTGCCGCGACTTTTTACCACATTCGTGCCAAATCAAACAGGCACAAGTGCCGCGCTCGTTGAGGTGAAAAAGGACGGAACAGTTTACATTTACCGCTACTCGGGGAGCGGCGCGTTTACGGGGTGGCTTCGCTGTTCGTTCCCCATCGTGTTCAGTTCCGACTATTAAGGAGGCAGAGTTAATGAAGGCTATTAAATCCGAGAAAGAAAAGGAGATTTGATTATGGAAAAGCCTTTAAGTGTTAAGAGGGAAGAGTTTGTGCAGAACCTCATTGCTCTCATCAACAATAGCGGTCTGCCCGTGTTTGTTGCGGCAGATATTTTGTCGCAGATAGCGAGTGACGCAAACCAACTCGCCCGCGAACAACTTGCTAAAGACAAAGCGGCGTGGGCAAAGGAGCAAGAAGATGGAACAGATAACATTGGGTGACCTCTCCTCTTGGGCGGCATTCGTCATTGGTTTGGTCGGGAGCATCGGCGCAATAATTGCGGGTGTGAAGAAAGCCGTGCGGAAATTACTTGAACCGCTTGCGATGGACAACGCAAAGAACTACATCGTGCCTTTCCTTGCAAGGGTAGAGCGCGGAGAGCCTGTGGACAACATCGAGGTAGAGCGATTCCATGAGGAATACAAGTACTACCGCGATCACGATGGCAACAGTTACATCAAGAGCCGGGTCGAGAAACTCATGAAGGAAGGGAAACTGTGATGGACGAGCCGATGAAAATTATGCAAGGCGATGCGTACTACATTGCCATCACGCTGACGGACGATGACGATGAGCCTATCACGGACGGCACGGTCTATGTCACGCTTGGTTCGCTGACGAAAGAGGTGACCTATAGCGCAGAAGAAGAGGCGTGGTTATTCCCTCTGTCACAGGAAGAATCGTTTGCGCTTGATTTCCTGTGCGGCTTGGAAGCCCGTCTTGTGAACGGCGCGACTGCGGTCGGTGCGGTCATCGGCAACGTGTATGTCATCCCGACCGAGAACAAAGAGGTGGTAATCGAATGAAAGCGTCTGCGGTTATCAAAAGACCGAGCGAAGTGAAGGGCGTTGTCGGCAGTCCGCTCTCGATTACGGCTAACGTGTCGAGACTTGGCGGCGCATCCGTCATCGTTGACCCCGACCTCGACCCGACAAGCACGAACCCTGTCGAGAACAAAGCCCTTATGAACTTTAACAAGGAGAACGAGCAATGAAACTTTCGAACAAACTCTTTGACATCATCCGTTTCCTGTGCGAGATTTTCTTCCCCGCAGTGGGAACCCTGTACCTTGGCGTGAGCCGCATTTGGGGTCTGCCCTATGGCGATGAAGTGGCGAAAACGTGCGTCTGCATTTCTGCCTTTTTAGGATGCTTCATCGGGGTCAGCCGCGCCAACTACAACAAGACCGCCGAACTCTATGACGGTATCGAGGACGAAAAATGATTCGCATTGCACAGGCATCCTCAAGCGAGACTTTCACGAAATACGGCAAAGCCCCCAACCAAAGACGGACGGGCGCAAGCAGGACGAAGCCGGAGGGAAATCTCGATGGCGAACTGAACGTGGTGAACTGGTACGGCGGCTGGGAAGCCGTGTACCGCGCAATCGATGGAGAGGTCGCGGAGAAGATTGCCACTTTCATGTACCGCGCAGTCGCAAACGGAAACTATTGGGGCTACTCTTGGAGCGGAAACACCGAAGCGTGGGATGCGCTCCACAAGAAGAACACCACCGATCCGCTCGATGTAGATGTCTTGGTCAACTGCGACTGTTGCACGTTGGTCGGCGCGGCTGTCGATGCTGCCGGAATCCATGATAGCGGTCTTCGCGCTATGGTCACCTGGAAGGAAGACGAAGTGCTGATGAGAACCAACGCCTTTATCAAACTGACCGACAAGGAGATGCTTGAGAAGGGCAAGGGAATAAGACGAGGTGACATACTGTTCAAATTGGGTCACACCGCCGTGGCATTAGACACAGATCCTGTCGAACCGAGCGAGGCAATGTTCGTTTGGAAAAAGTACGATTTCAACAATGTTGCCATCTCAGCCGGAACACCTGGAACGAGGGCGGCGCAGCGGACGAAACTCGTTGGCAAGAAGGGATACAGACCGTTGCCACCGAGCCTGTTCTATGTGAACAATTCATCCCTCGCGGAAGTTGTGGCATTCTTCGGTTGGGGCAATGACGAGAAGCTGACGGTAAACTTTTACCGCGCTTCCGGCGGTAGCGGAACCATGAATGTGACAGTCGATGTCATCTATGTCCGCGAGGATGTCACGGGCAAATAACCACCAAAAACGCATCAAAAAAGCCTCTGCCGAAAGACAGGGGCTTTCACTATGTGTTGAACATATTTTGTGCATAGATTTCGCACAGGCATCAAAAACCGCATAAGAATGCGGTTTACAGAGCCTCTATAAATGCAGATGGGGGGACTTGAACCCCTGTGTTTTCTGGCTTTTTTGCGGTCATCTTGCAGAAATGACTTGTGAATATGCGTTTTCGCCGAAAATGATGCCATATTTGTCGCGCCGTTGTGCATGAAATTGTGCATGAAAATCGAATGAACACAAATCGAGGAATCTATGCACAAAACTGTGTATGAAAAAGTGCAAGAAACCGCGTAAGAATAACAATGGTGACTTTCTAAACCCCCAACCGAAACGCAGAATCCACATAGTTGTTGAGTTTGTCGGTCTGTTCCCTTGTTTCCTCACCTATCTCTCCCCAATAAATCGATTTCATCGTGGCGGCAGAAGACCACCCGGCAGCCGCCTGGATGGTAATATCGCTCACTCCCTTGTTGTGGGCAAGCGATGCGTAGAAATGCCGCAGATCGTGGAACGAAAACGGAGCAATGCCCTGTTCCTTCAGTTTCTCGATTGCACGGCAGAAGCGGTTGGTCACTTGCGCTGGTGGAATGTTCACACACTTTCCGCTTGTCGGCAGCGCGTCCAAAACAAACTGCGACACAGGGACCACGCGGACGGACGATGCGGTCTTTGGAACCTTGGTTATCCATTCTCCGTCAGCCGTTTCCGTGACCGCCTTGTTCACGCGGATCGTCTTGCGCTTTCGGTCAACATCCTTGGCAGTCAAAGCACAGACCTCACCGCGCCGAAGAGAAGCAAAGGCACAGAGCCGGATGGCTGCCGTCATATCGGGATCGCTTGCGAAATACTCCATCACCGCTTGTACATCTGCAATGGACGGAACGTGTTTGCGGACGGCAGAAGCCTGTGGCAGTTTGACACGGAAGACCTTCTCGCCGCCCATAAACTGATAGCATGAAGTGAACAGACCATAGGCATTCTTTATGCTCTTCGGGGAAAGCCCGTTGCCGAGCATCCATCCTATCCATTTCTGCAAGTGGGCAGACGAAATAACCGACACCCTGGCTTTGGCAATCGGTGACGGCTTTATCTGCTGCTCCAATATCTTCTTGTATCCGCGAAGCGTGGAAGGGGAGAGTGCCGGGGCTTTCTGCCGTATTGCCCGTTCGACCATATCGGCAACGGCTCCGTCCTGTCCACCTTCCGTGCGCTCAAACTTGAACGCTGCCGCCTTGCTTTCCGCTTCTATCTTCGTTGCCGCCGTGAATGACCGCTTGTGCATCTTGCCGTTCTCGTCCATATAGTCGAGGACTTGCACATTCCACTTTCCGCTTGGCAGTTTTCTCGCTTTCATCGCCCAACCCCCTAAAACGCCCGTAAATCGACTTTGGCTTCTTGATGCGTAGTTGTTCGCTAAACGCAACAAAACCCAACCACGGCGATATTATAAAGCCACAGGGGTATATTCTCATACGCCCTCATTGTTTCTTCTTTCATGGTCATTCATAAAGTTAAGTAATGTAAGTATAGTGCGTTTGTCTTCCACGTTCAGTTTGCGGAACCGTTCCAGGAAAGCCATATCATCGTCCTCGTCCACACCGTCATATCCGGCAAGCCACATCGCATCGCAATTAAGTGCGTTCGCCAACGCCTGGAGTTTGTCATCCTTTGGTTCGTATCTGCCGGACAAATACGAAGAGATCAAACTTGAACTGATTCCGCTTTTTTCCACAAGGTCTGCTTGGCGAAGACCTCTGTTTTCCATCATCTCTTTCAGCCTCTCCTTAAATACTCCCATCATATTTTCCCCCATTCTTGGTGTTTTCTAATAGTAGCATACCTTCGCGCTTAGCGCAATAAAAAAATTTTTTAAAAAAGTGCTTGACAGGCATAAATGCATATGCTATGATTCTTAGTGTCAAGCGAAGGACTAAGGAACTGAAAACTTAGCGGTTCGCGAAAATCTACGAAAGGGGGATGACCGTTTGAACAATATTCTGCGAGGTAGGATCGTGCAGAAGTACGGCACTCTTTACCGATTCGGCGAAGCTATGGGGCTTTCCCCCGCGAAGGTAACCTGGCGGCTGAACGGAAAGACGAATTGGAAGAGCGAGGAAATCGTGAAAGCCACAAGGCTTCTTGGTATTCAGCCGACAGAATTGGCACTTTATTTTTTCCCGGAAACCTTAGGGGTTAGCGAAGAGCAAAGCAATGCTTGAGGACGCATTGAAGTGGTACGGCATCAGCCGGAAGGAATTAGCGGAGATGTTACGGATGTCACTCCGCACTCTGCAAAGACGGATGGCAGACCCGGCAACGTGGACTGTCGGTGAGATAGAAAGATTGGGGGAAATCTTGGGATGGAAAGAAAGAGAATGCGCCGAGTTTGTAGGCTACTGCATTTCATCGCGGTCACCATCCACACCGCTGCCTGGGCGGCAATCGCCATCAGCATCGTGGCGTTGGGGAACGGAAATCTTTACGCGGGTATTGTGATCGCGGTCGGTGTCGCACTTGTACTTGCCGCAAACGGCTTTGAAGAAGCAATAGAAAGAAGGGTATGAAGAATGGGCAAAAGAGGGAGAAACTCCGGGTCGGTCTGCATTGACCGATACGCGGTGGAGAACGCAATGATGGCGAACGAAACGAACGCCGCAGCACTATCACAGAGGCTTGGACACGCAAGCACATATCTGTCGCAAGTGTTCCGCAACGGCTGCTTCATGCGGCGTGAGGACTTTGACAATCTCAAGGGCATTCTCCGTGTGACGGATACGGACATCCAGGCAATACCAATTCAGCGGAGCGATGAAGTCGAGAGCATCTATCAGCCGCGCCCGGTCGCGAAGAGCGCAAGCCGGACATTCGTGCTGAATGAGGAGAACAACCGATACGTTGATTTCCTCGTCAACATAAGCGGCGTCGACAAGACCACGCTCATCAACGGAATCATCAGCGATTATTTCGACAATAGCGAAATCGTGAAGACGCTGAACGAGACACTCGACAAGATCGGCGCATTGATAAATCGGCAATAAGGCTTTTCGCCGTGTGATTTCTTAGGATTTCTTTTCGCACGGCTTTGACTGTGGCAACCGCAGCTCCAATATCGGCACACGGGACCAATCGGGTTTTCTCCTTTCATTCCCCCGACCCGTCTGCAATTACTAAGTCTGCGCCCGGACGAGAAGCGCGGTAGGGCAACTTTTTTGAAGGGGTTTACGGATGATTTTTGAAAGGACAAAAGCCGGAGAGGTTATGGCTTTGGCAAGACTGCTTAATGTTCCCGAAGTCCGGCTTATGGTACGCGCCGGAGAATATCAGCCTTGCATCAAGGGACTTGATGACATGACAGACAACACATACGAAATGCTCATCAATGATCTAACAAGGTACGCACGGCTGAAAGAGGAAGGTGAGGTCGAATCCTTTGACCATATGCTTGCCCTGGAAGATGGGTACGATGAGGATGACGATTTCGACCTTGAGCGGCAGATGGACAGATGGGAAGTGCAGTACCTCAATGAGTGCAAAAGTGATGCCGCCGCAAGGGCGAGGAACTACCAAGACCGTTGCGAACGGAAATATGGATTTGACTACAGTTGATGATGAAAGAAGGGGAACGAACATGGACGAAGAAGTGAAGAAGGAACTTGAACAGGCAACGGAAATCGACATCGAGCATCTGTTCACGGAGTTATTCAAGCCGACCGAGGCATTGCAGAAGATCGTGTGCAGCGCGTTGGAACGCCTTGACCGAGATGGCGTTGACACGAAGGGGTTTTACCTCACCATCGAGAAAGACCAACTGACTATCCACCTTGGCAAGTACAGTTTGTACCATGAAATCCGGCACAACATCTACAAGGTGATGTGATGGAGTGGTTCGCGATCGGCGCGGAGAACTGTGCGCTGCTCGACCTACTGAGCAACGAACGCAAGGCGGTGCTGATGAACGCCATTTGCGCCGCCCTTCGCGGAAGTTCCGAGCCGGAAATGGATGAGCCGACCAAGTACGTTTTCAATGTGCTTGTGAGGGATGGCGAAAAAGTTTGCCCTATTACTAAGTCCTCTCAAACTTTACAGGTAGATACTGAGAACCAAGAAAGAATTAAAGAGAAAGTATGTACTAACGTACATACCAAAGAGAAAAAAGAAAGAACCACCGATTCGTTGATGGCTGATGACCGGGTTGCTGCCGCTTTCGATGAGTTCGCCAAGATGCGGAAACTGATAAAGAAACCGCTGACCGACTTAGCCATGAAACGAGCCTTGACCAAACTGCACAAGTTGTCCGCTGATGATCCGCAAACGGCGGTGGCGATTCTCAATCAGTCTGTAGACCATTGTTGGCAAGACCTTTACGAGTTGAAGGACGAGCCGGAAAAGCCGTTCACTTTGACGAAGATGCAGTCATTGTACGGACAACGCAGCGAAAAGATACAGAGGGCTTACGGCTTCTCGACAGAACGTGATGACATTGACTACAACGCACTCGCGTGGCAGAGGGCGCGGGAAGCGTGGGGAGAGGAAGAGTGATGCGGCAGACTCAAAGAGTGGTGATCTACGGCAATCCGCGTGGCAAGGGAAGACCGAGATTCGCATTCAAGGGCGGTCATGCATACACGGATGCGGCAACAACGGAATACGAAGGAAGGGTATTGAAAGCGTGGAAATGCGAGAACAACTTTACGTTCACGGGCGAGGCTCCAATCTCCGTGTTCATCAAGGCTTATTTCCCGGTTCCTGTCAGTTACTCAAAGAAGAAGAGGGCGGCTCTGTTCGACACGCCGTTCACGGGGAAGCCGGATGCGGACAACATAGCGAAGATAATCCTGGACGGACTGAACTGCAAGGACGGAGCCTGGAAGGACGATGCACAGATCGATGTGTTGGTTGTGACGAAGAGGTATGTGAGCAGCGATGCGGAGCAGCCGAGAGTCGAAGTGGAAGTGACAGGCGGCGAAGAATGACGGATGCGAAGAAGAGCGTTGACACGGCAAAGCGGACGCTGAAGGAATTGGAGTTTTACAAGTGGTCAATCGAATGGCAGAAAGTGACCGGGCGTTTGCTGATGACGGATGCGCGGACACGGAAAGCCGGAGAAGAGAAACTTGAGGACGCAAAGATTCGACAGGATCTGTACGATTCGATGCCGAAGGTTTACGGAAAATGAACGGACTGAAAGAAGCGAGGAAACGCGCCGGATTATCCCAAAAGGACTTGGCTGACAAGTGCCACGTTTCGCAGACGGTGATATCGCTGCTTGAAACGTGCGACATCCTTCCGGGCGAAGGTTTGTTGTCGGCGATCAACAGAGCCTTGGGTATGCGTTTCGAAGACACGAAGAGAGGGGAGAAAATGACACAGAATCAGCGAGTGCTTGATTTCATGCAGAAGCACGGGAGCATTTCTCAGCGCGATGCGGTGCAGTTCGGCTGCTACCGACTGTCGGCGAGAATTCACAATCTCCGTATGGAAGGTCACAAGATCAAGACCGAGAACAGAGGGTTCAGCAATCAGTACGGCAGCGGACATTATGCCGTGTATTCCCTGGATGGGAGCGGAGAGTAATGCTTGGAGCTGAGAACATAACCAAGATGGTTAACGCGGTGGACACTCCGTCATCCGGCTACAAAGCCCTGGCTTATTCCGTCATTGCGATGGCGGCATATGACTACAGAAGGGCGCGGCTGAACAGAGACAGATACGCGCAGACATCAATCGAGAAGTTCTTCCGTGGTCGGCATTTCGACACTTTCGGCAGAGGACGAATCAACGGAGATTACATCATCGACACGCTGAAAAAGGAAACGCTCGATGAGATCAAGAAAATGTTACACAGGGGATTGAGTGATGGAGAAGTACGTTAGAGTGAGTGACATCGGCAAGGAACACGCGCCTGTCTACACGGCAGAGCAGATCGCCGATTCGTACAGAGGCGTAGGCGAATGGCACGATTGGGGCAACAACGTGATGTGCGGCAACTGTTCTGCCATATCAAGGGACCGCAACAGATTCTGCAAGTACTGCGGTGCGGCGATGGTGAACGGAAGATGATTCATTACAAAGTCTATCAGTACACGTTCCCGGACGGAATGATTTACATAGGCACAACGAGCAAAAGTCTGCAAGAGAGAAGAGACTGTGGGTACAACCACAACGCAAGACTTAAAGCGGCGATGAGATCGTGTGGTTGGCGAAACATCGAGAAAACAATCCTGGCTGAATGCACTACGCAAGAAGAAGCGTTCGCGGAAGAGAAAAGGCTCATTGCCGAAGCGGATAGTACTAATCCACAAAAGGGATACAACATATCCTTTGGCGGCAAAGAAACATACGCCGGACTTTCGCACACGGAAGAATTCAAGCAAAGGATGAGCGAACGGTACAAGGGAAGAACATTCTCTGCGGAAACTCTTGAAAAAATGCGTAGATACCACAAGAGCGAGAGGAAGCCTGTTGTTCGCGAAGATGGTAAAAAATACGAAAGCCTTACGGACGCAGCGGAAGATGTAAACGGACACAAGACGAACATATCAAGGGCGTGTGCGGACGGAAGAAAATACAAAGGATTCACATGGCGATTTGCCGAGGAGAGGGGGTGATTTTGGTGAAGCATTTTGGAGATATCACGAAACTAAGCGGATATGATCTTCCCGCAGTAGATGTGATTACGGGTGGTTCACCTTGTTAGCCAAGACCTTTCGGTCGCGGGTGCAAGGGCGGGGCTTGCCGGAGAGAGAAG
>Ga0326511_10002444_pt1 | contig 15107 bp, 8 predicted proteins | sample 0_2496_0518_D_FD_203701 | JGI IMG/M metagenome (GOLD analysis project Ga0326511, IMG submission 203701) | Bovine rumen microbial communities from UC Davis, California, United States - 0_2496_0518 | ecosystem: Host-associated > Mammals > Digestive system > Stomach > Rumen | place: USA: California...
TATCCTGCAATATCCGTTCTTCGACATGAGTGCCGACGATGCCTTCAACTATGGGGCTATCGGCGTGGTGATCGGTCACGAGATGACTCACGGCTTTGACGACCAGGGACGCCGCTTCGACAAGGAAGGAAATATGCACGACTGGTGGAAGGAGGAAGATGGAAAGAACTTTACAGAACGTACAGACAAGTATGCCGACTTCTTCTCTGCTATCGAAGTGCTGCCCGGCCTGAAGGCCAATGGTCGTCTGACACTTGGTGAGAACCTGGCCGATCATGGAGGTCTGCAGGTGGCTTGGGCAGCCTATAAGAACGCTACGAAGTTCAGTGCGCTGAAGGAGAAGGATGGTTTGACAGCCGACCAGCGTTTCTTCCATGCCTATGCCGGCGTTTGGGCAGGCAATATTACCGATGAGGAAATCCGCAATCGTACGAAGAGCGACCCCCACTCATTGGGTCGTTGGCGCGTGAACGGCGCCCTGCCGCACATCGATGCATGGTATGAAGCCTTTGGCGTGAAAGAGGGTGACAAAATGTTCATTCCGAAGTCTGAACGCCTTGAATTGTGGTAATTTTACCCCGAAATGGATAAAAATGCCGTCGTAAATGTAAATTTACGGCGGTTTTTTTTGTTAGTTTGGTTTTTTTATATATCTTTGCACCTAAGTTAACGCATAACGCCTGAATTGTATGAACGAAGATATTACGCTAAACCCTGGGAAGTCCAGAGAAGGAAACCTGGAAATGCAGCGTCAGGAAATGAGCCTGACGCGTGATACCGATACGGCGTCGCAACAGCAGATGCAGATGCAGTATGCGGGGGGTGTCAAGTGCCCGCATTGTGGGGCTATCAACGATCCGGAGGCTATCTATTGTGGCTCATGTGGCCAGCCGATAGGCAAGACATCCTGTCCGAACTGTGGTGCAGAAATGGATCCTGATGCCGATTTCTGCGAGTCGTGTCGCAGATATATCAAGACCGACGTTTGTTCTTTCTGTGGAGCTCGGATTTCCAGTCGGGATGCTTTCTGTCCTGAATGTGGCAATCCTCGGGGAGGTATCGTATGTCCGGTCTGTCATACACTGAACGATTTCGCTTTCTGTAAGCAATGCGGTACGGCTCTGACCGACGAGGCCCGTCAGTTGATAGCGCAGGTTCATGAATTGCCGGAGTTCAAGGAGATGCAGAAGCTGGCATTGGAAATCCAGCAGATGGAACAGACGATTCCTTACACCTCAGAGTATGAAGTGTTGAAGGATCAGCGTAACATCAAATTGCGTGAACGTGTACTGACGCTATTGGCCCAGGATCGCGGGGTAGTCCATCCTGTGATTAAGGAGGCCGAGAACCGTCGAATGACCAAGGAGGAATATAATGCCAAGAAGAAGGACCGTCTCAAGATGATTTCGGCCCTTCTTGACAAGATGGCGCAGAAGCCCCAACCCAAGGCGGCCCAGGTGCGTAACTATGCTATGGCCTGTCGTCCGCAGGGGGTCAGGCTGGCTTGGGAGTGTAACTTCAAGCATGCGCTCCACTCCAGTCCTTGTGGCTGTGCCAAGCCGCAGCTGGGAGGCAAGTGGATCATTCTTGGCAAAGATATAAAAAAGGAAATTAACGACGATATCTAACATGATGACTGAAAGAACGCTGGACTCTACAAAAAGGGGTGATGCTGATTTTACGATACGGCATGACTACTCCGTTACTTCGATGACTGGTGCCCAACCTGTAGCGCTTGACGGTACGGTACGGTCAGACGGCATGACGCCGCAGGGTGGAGGAGGCAAGAATGAATATTTTATTCTGAAGGGTGTCAACTATCGGAACGTGAATATTCTGAGCGATAACTCCGGAGAGGCGCAGGTGTTTCTCGTGGAGAATGACGGAGAGGAATATGTCCTGAAGATCTATTATCCCAACTTTGATGTCAATAAGAAAATCCTACAGGTAGTCTACAACTTCGGCTTTGAGATGATCGTCAAGGTCTTCGATTATGGTAAGACCTATGTTGACGGAAAGCACCGTTTCTATGAACTGATGGAATACCTGAAGGGAGGATCGCTTCAGGAGTATCATTTAGGAGGCGATGTCAATGCATTTCGTCGTATTACCCTGCAAGCTGCTGCAGCACTCGCTTTCTGTCATAAGAATAACATCCTGCACAAGGATATCAAACCCTCAAACTTCTTCTTCCGCGACGAAGCACATACCCAGTTGGTGTTGGGCGATTTCGGCATCTCGTCTATGGTGGAGAATGACGGGAAATCATATCGTACGACACAAGCACGTACACCAGTTTATGCCGCACCGGAGATGTATGCCGATGTGATTGACGGAGAGGTAGAGATAACACCTGCAGCAGATTATTATTCCCTGGGTATTACTCTTTTTGCGCTTTGGTTAGGCGAAAACCCGATGAGTTCGAACGAGCGTGCCATGATGCGCCAGAAGAACGAGGGACGTCTGCCACGTATCGAGGAGTTGCCTCCCAGAGTGAAGCGTCTCGTTCAGGGACTTACTGCCGTGAATCCCTTAAGTCGTTGGAAGTATGAAGAGGTGGAGCGCTGGTTCCTGGGTGAAGATGTGCCCATCGACTTGTCATCTCCATTCCTTCGTTATAAGAGTTTCATCGTTGACCCTGACCGTAACCTGGTTGCCGATAATATTCAGGAGCTCATTCCGATGCTGTTGGAGAACAAGAACCTTGCCATCAACTATCTGTATAACGGACGTATCACAACTTGGTTGGAGACGTGTGGCAATACAAAGTTGTCAGCATTGGTGAAAGACATTATCACCAATCGCTATCCCGTTGATCAAAAGGCAGGTCTGATGGCTTCTGTCTACGTGATGGATGCGTCTTATCCGTATCATGATGTGCAGAACGAAGCCTGCGAGGATGTTCATAGCATCGCACTGTCGCTGTTAAGTTATAAGGAGCGTTATGCGTTGGAACTGCAGAATGCCAATGATTCACTGTTCCTCTGGTTGGAGTCGCATACCAAGGCTGATGTCAATCGTCTGCGCTCTTACTTTACACCAGATGCAGAGCCCCATGTGGCAATCATGCGCTTGGTCTATGAGATAGATCCTGATATTCCATTCCTCTCCAATTCGTCGTCAGCGTCACTGTCAGAGATTGTCAAGTCTTTCGGTAGTGGCAATATGACTGAGGATGACTGGCATTCATTGACTGACGGACGACTCCTGTCCTGGATGATTAGCCATGAAGACGTGATGGCTTGCGAGTCATTGCGTATCATGACACAGGGGCAGCCGTTCTCAATGTCGCTGGCCTATAAAGTACTGTACAACCTGGATCGTACAGCTGCCTATGACCTGCGTGAGGCAAACACACCGGCCCTGGTGGGAGAACTGCTGTGCGACCTGTTGACGACAGTTCAGCATACGACCAATGACGATCTGGCTGTTGAGATGCAGGACTTCTGTGACGAGAACGGTCGGTTCCGTTATTATGCCCAGCTGCACGGATGGTATCACGAGATGTCGGAAGCTGAGCGTTGTTTCAATCTCAATTCAGAAGAGAACCGTGAGCGCCTCAGCGCCTATGACCTGCATACAGCGCTCTATCGTTATTGTTCTATTCTCGGTGCCACTCCTTATTACAAACTTCCTGACGGCACCAAGTTGAAGAAAGTGGAAGACGTGAAAGAAAAGCGTCTGGCGAATGCTATCCGAAACGAGCTTCGTACCGGCTCATTGTCACAGTGGTTGTCAGTATTCTATCACGAGAATCCGAACATGGATTTCGCTGAAGAATACAGCTATGAGCATGAACTGGAGAAATGGTTGTTGGCACTTGGTGAACTGGATGCTCAACAAATGTATTACAAGCGTTTCATCAAGGCGCGTGAAGATACTACCGAACGTATTGCTGAGGTAAGGCATGACTGGAATTCGGCACGAAGCAGAGAACTGCTTTGGCGTTATCTGTATTATTTCCTGGCTGCCGTTTGGATTGGTCTCTTGGTGGTAGTAGGCATTGATAATCGTACCTACATCCTGGAGCATCCTTATCTGACAATTCTGCTCCCCGTAGGATCTATGACCGCTGTCATCGTTGCCATTCGTGCATTCTTTGGCGGTATCGGTGCCTTCCTCGCATTCCTGTTAGGATGTTTAGGGTTCGGGTCGGCATTCGCACCTATCTACATGTTGAAGTTCGCACAGTCATGGAGTCCGTCACTCTTTATTCCCGTGATGGTACTGATATCACTAATCTATATGGTGATTTGCCATCTGACGGTGTTCCAGCATGATGATAAGACCAGTGCAAAAGCCATCCGCGAAATCCTAACTACCGAAGATATTAATACCTCGTTGATGGAACCGCTCTACTATACGTTCAAGACAAAATCGTTCCGCTATAAGAGTACGAAATTCGGATTGCTGGATGATATCTCCAATCAGGTTAGAAGCATTTCAGGCGAAAACGTGCTTCACTATGCATTATGGGGATTGCTGTTCCTCATCTTGATCGTGGAGTTCTGTGCGTTCAGCCCGAAGCTGCTGAATATCAAGAATCCGACTTTTGGACGTGAAGAGGTGAAACAAGTCATAGAACAAGTTCAAAATGATTTAGACGAATGATTTGCGAATACTGTCATAAGGAAAACAGAAATATTGCAAAGTTCTGCAAGTGGTGCGGCAAGCCACTTGTCTCACAGAATGTGCTCGACAGGTTGGTAGGATTAGAAGACCTGAAGGCACAGCTGAAGACCATTGTCGACACCTATACATATATGCGCTCGCGCAAAGATGTGGCCACCGTCCGTCTCTCAGTCAACTCGATTATTATTGGTGAGACAGGTACAGGTAAGACTGCGCTGACTGAAATACTCCAGGAGTATTTTTATCAGCACCGCATTATCAGCAAGTCGAAGATAACAATTGTTGATGCAGTCGACTATTCCAGATTCGTTGACAATTGGGACGAGAATATTAAAAAGGCGAAAGACGGCATTCTCTTCTTTGATAATGTACAGAAGCTTCTCCCTGACAAATATTCAAATCAGGTAAATCCGCTCGACAAACTTTTCGTCGAAATGGATAAGTGGGAGGATAATCCCATCGTCGTGATGGCAGGACTTCCTAAAGGACTTGATGACTTCCTGGAGAATAATCCGGCGGTGAAGAACAGATTCAAGTATACCTTCCGTCTGCCCGTACCCAACTATCAGGAACTGACTGCCATCACAAAACTGGCGCTCCGCATGAAGTACGGCATCATTGATTTTACTCCTGAAGCCGACAATCAGCTGACGCGGTATTTCAAGTATCAGATAAAGATCAAGGACGAAACATTCGGAAATGCCCATCTTGCTATGAAGACGGCAGAGGACATCTTCTCGTCGTTCATCAGCAGAGGTGCTGGAGCCAGCAAGGTTGAACTGGGGGATATTCGTGGTTATGTGCCCGAAGAGCGCTCGCTCGACGAGATACTCTCCGATTTGGATAAGTATATCGGCATGAGTGAGGTGAAACAAGCTGTACGAGAAATTGCCTATTCTGTTCAGAACAGCCTTCAGCGTGCCGAGCGCGGATTGGGTGAGCAGGAGAAAATGGCTATGCATATTGTGCTCACAGGTAATCCTGGTACTGGTAAGACTACAATTGCCCGTAAGTTGGGTGAGATTCTCTCATCAATAGGTTATCTTGATTCGGGCCATGTGGTCGAGGTCGATCGCTCGCAAATGGTCAGCCAGTATCAGGGAGAAACTCCCAAGGTAGTCAATCGCCTTTGCGACAAAGCGATGGGAGGAATCCTTTTTGTTGACGAGGCATACACATTAGCACCCGTCAGCCAGACAGGTGATCGCGATAACCAGGGTGCTCAGGCTTTAGAGACCCTCATGAAGCGTATGGAGGATGACCGCGATAAATTCGTTGTCATTGCAGCTGGATACCGGACGGAAATGGAGAATCTCTTCCGTGTGAACCCAGGTATGCACAGTCGTTTCAACTATTTCCTGAATATTGAGGACTATACGCCCGACGAGCTGTTCCAGATCATGATGGTGTTTGCCAAAGAGAAGAAATACATCTTCTCACCCGATGCCGAGGCCCTAGCAAGAAAGATGATTACCGAACTTTATGATTCCCGCGATAAAGATTTTGCCAACGGACGTACGATGCGTAGTCTCTTTGACCAGATTTGCAAGAAGCAGGCACAACGATTGCAGGGCGGTGATCTGACGATGATGAGTAATGAGGAACTCATGACCATTGTTGAAGAGGATATTCCATATGAGGCACCGAAGGAGGTTGATTTGGGCGACTGCCTGAAGAAACTGGATGGAATGGTTGGTTTGGCCAGTGTGAAGAAAGAAATCACTAATCTGGCTTCGTTCCTCACGTTGCAGATCAAACGCGGAGAGACAAACACGTTCCAGGGGAAACATTATGTCTTTACGGGAAATCCAGGTACAGGTAAGACAACGGTTGCACGTATCATGGCTGATGTGTTTAAGACTCTTGGCATCGTATCTCGTGGACAGTTGGTTGAGGCTGATCGCTCTAAGTTGGTTGCTGGCTATTCCGGCCAAACCGCTATCAAGACCAATCAGTTGATAGATACTGCAATGGGTGGTGTGCTGTTTATTGATGAGGCATATACCTTGAAGTCGAACGATAGCGATTCTTTCGGTGCTGAAGCTATCGATACGCTGCTGAAACGATTGGAGGACGATAGAGGAAAGTTCATCTGTATCGTAGCTGGATATACTGACCAGATGCACGACTTCATTGATACGAACCCAGGATTGAAGAGCCGCTTTACGCAAACGATTCATTTCGAGGACTATACACCTGATGAGCTGACACAGATATTCCTCAATCTTGCCAAGAATAAGAAGTTCACGGTTGATGAAGCGACAGAGAATGCCATCCATCGTCAGTTTGAACAGCTCTACCTGCGTCGCGACAAGAACTTCGGCAATGCGCGTGAAGCTCGCCGCATCTTTGATGAGGCCGTTGAGAAACAGAGCCAGCGCCTGGTAACCATGATGGGCAACCCGAACTTTGAGGAGGCAGATATGTTCAAGATAACTGCCGATGACCTGCCGATGGGCAATAGCGGTGTTGCACGTCCGCTTGATGAGGTGCTCAACGAACTCGATGAGTTTATCGGCATGCGTTCAGTGAAGAATGCCATCCGTCGTCTTGCCGTTCAGAGCATGTTTATGAAACAGCGCGCTGCAATGGGAGCTGGAAAGGTTCAGCAGATGTCAATGAACTTCATCCTGACGGGTAATCCCGGTACGGGCAAGACCTCTATTGCACGTAAGATGGGTGAGGTGCTCCAGTCAATGGAGATATTACCCACCTCAAGAGTCATTGAGGCCAGTCGTGCTACGTTGGTTGGTAAATACATGGGTGAGACGCCGAAGATAGTCAACAATATGTGTGACAAAGCGATGGGCGGCATCTTGTTTATTGATGAAGCCTATACCTTGTCCGACCAGAACGACCAGTATGGCAAGGAGGCAATCGATACGCTGATGAAACGAATGGAAGACGATCGTGGTAAGTTTGTGGTGATTGCAGCTGGTTATAAGGATAAGATGGAAGAGTTCCTGGAAATGAATGCCGGCCTTGCAAGTCGTTTTACCCACAAGCTGCATATTGATGATTATAATGAAGACGAACTGTTGGCTATCTATAAGAAGATGGCTCAGCGCGAACAGTATTCACTTGCACCTGCTGCCGAGTTCAAGATTCTCGATGTTATCTACAAGATGGTTAGCCATAAGACCGAAAGTTTCGGCAATGCACGTGAGATGAGAAATCTGCTCGATGAGACTATCCAACAGTTGTCAATGCGTGTCTCTCAACTACCGCCTGACCAGGTGACGAAAGAGACTTATCAGTTAATACTACCTGAAGATATTAGAGATTTATGATTATTTGTCCGAATTGTAAAGAAGAGATAGAAGACAGTTCCCACTACTGTGACCAGTGTGGACAGGCCCTCCGCTATTGTAACCGTTGCGGAAGAGTAGGACTGGGGCGTCGCTGTACCAGTTGTGGCGGCATGATGGTATCTCTTGAGGATATGATAAAGAGCATTAGCTCCAGCAGATCGGCTATTCCTTCACAAATATCGGTAGTCGGTTCAGGGGTTGTGAACACAAATGGAAACTACAACCAGATATCGTTGCGTGGTGCAAATGTTGTTGTATCAAAGAGCATGCAGACGCTGACGCTTAGCAACAGCACACTTGGCATTGTGATCGAGGGACAGGATGGAGCTGTGATAGGTCGCCGTCAAGGTCCGTTTGCTCAGTTCTTCCAAAACAATATGTATGTGTCGGGTCTTCATGCACAGTTGCGATATAAGGCCGATTCCGGTTGGAGTATTGTCGATAAGCATTCGTCAAACGGAACGAAGTTGAACGGACACCGCATGCAGCCCGATGTCGAGATGTCTCTTCATGATGGTGATGTGGTTATGATAGCAAATGTTAACCTTCAAGTTAGTGTAAAATAATATTATGTATATACTTGATATTACGGCAGCCAGTCGTGTAGGCTGTGTAAGAGAAAATAATGAAGACATGCTGTTGATCGACAGCTTATTGCTTCGGAATGATTCGACAGCCATGAAACACGACTTGTCCAGCTCTGATCGTTTCATCTTGGCTCTTGCCGATGGTATGGGAGGTCACCAGTCGGGCGAAGTGGCCAGTAGCGATGTGCTGCATAATCTTCGTTTCTTCTACGGAGATATACCTGCAGGCTTGAAGATAGCCGACTTCAATGAGGTCATTTACGAATGGCTGAAGAGTATGAACAACAACCTGGAGGCGAAGGGGCGCGTTGATGAGCACTGTAAGGGTATGGGTACTACACTGGTAGCTTTGGCATTTTATGAAGACAACTTCTACTGGATGAACTGTGGCGACAGCCGCCTCTACCGCTTACGTGATGGAAAGCTCACTCAGCTGACTACCGATCATTCGCTGAACAATCTCATGGGAACAGATTCAAAAGATTACTCCAATGTTATCACCAACTGTATCGGTGGCGGATGTACTACCAGTTTTATTGATATTGTGGAGTGTAATGATGATATTGCTGTGGGAGATACACTCATGCTTTGTAGCGACGGACTTACCGATATGATTGCCGATGGCGAGATTGAACGTCTGCTGAATAATGGCAGTGACGCATTGAACCTCTGCAAGGCTGCCGAAGAGTATGGCGGCTATGATAATGTGTCAGTCATCTTGGCTACTGTTCGCGAAAAGTGATCATTCAAAACATATAACAACTTTCGATAAATCTGAAAATAGAATATGCCCTTAAGACTTCCTGACAGACTCCCTGCCATTGATATCTTGAAGCGTGAGAATATCTTTGTCATGGACGATACACGTGCGCATTCACAGGATATCCGTCCGTTGCGCATCGTTATATTAAACCTGATGCCGCTGAAGATTACCACAGAGACAGACCTGATACGTCTGCTCTCGAATACGCCTCTTCAGTTGGATATCAACTTCATGAAGCTGAAAAGTCATACCCCCAAGAATACGCCTATCGAACACATGATGATGTTCTATCGCGATTTTGATTCCATGCGAAACGAGAAGTTCGACGGGATGATTATCACGGGGGCTCCTGTTGAGCAACTTGACTTCGAGAAGGTAAGCTATTGGGAAGAAATCACAACCATCTTTGAATGGGCAAAGACCCATGTGACGAGTACTCTCTATATCTGTTGGGCTGCTCAGGCAGGCCTTTATTACCATTATGGTGTGCCCAAGTATCCGTTGGATAAGAAGATGTTCGGCATCTTTCCTCAGCGTATGCTTGATGCGCAGTTACCTATTTTCCGCGGGTTTGATGATGAATTCATGATGCCTCATAGTCGTCATACTGAGTTGCATCGTGAGGATATCCTTGCCAATCCCGCCCTGTCGCTGATAGCCGAGTCGGACGATAGTGGCGTGAGTATTGTGATGGCCCGCAATGGAAGAGAATTTTTCATTACCGGACATCTGGAGTATGCTCCCAATACACTTGACAATGAGTATCGTCGAGATAAGGATATACGCAGCGATGTTGAGGTCCCTCGCAATTATTATCATGACGATGACCCCTCGAAGCCACCATTTGTTACCTGGCGTGCTCATGCCAACCTGTTTTACAACAACTGGGTGAACTATTATGTTTACCAGGAGACACCGTTCGATATCAACTCTATTAGCTGATCATCCTACATGCGAGCTCTTGAGTTACTGGCTCCTGCCAAGAATCTGGAATGCGGCATAGCTGCCATTGATCATGGTGCTGATGCTGTTTATATCGGTGCCCAGCGTTTTGGCGCAAGGGCATCAGCAGGCAATAGCGTTGAGGATATTGCCCAGTTGTGCCGGTATGCGCATCAGTTCGGAGTGAAGGTCTACGTTACGGTCAACACCATTATTTACGAGGATGAACTGGCTGATACGGCTGCATTGCTGCAACAGTTGGCTGATATCCATTTGGATGCAGTATTGGTGCAAGATATGGCGCTGTTGACTGTCTGTCCATCATCGCTTGTCCTGCATGCGTCTACTCAGACAGATAACCGGGATGCCGAGAAGGTGGCGTGGCTCAAACAACAAGGATTCCAACGTGTAGTACTGGCGCGTGAGACGAGTATTAAGGAGATTCGCAGTATACATGAGGCTGTTCCCGATGTAGAACTTGAAGCATTCGTTCATGGTGCGCTCTGCGTTAGCTATTCAGGGCTCTGTTATGCTTCCCAGCATTGTTTCGGAAGAAGTGCGAACAGAGGTGAGTGTGCCCAGTTTTGTCGCATGAAGTTCGACCTGCTGGATGCTGATGGTAAGATGGTGGAGCAACAGCGCTATCTGTTATCACTGAAGGATCTCAATTTGAGTAATCAGTTGGAGGAACTTGCCGATGCAGGTGTTACATCGTTCAAAATTGAGGGTCGCCTGAAGGGTCTCAGTTATGTAAAGAATGTGACAGCAGCTTACAGTACATTGCTGAACCAGTTGGTGACGCGTTATCCTGACCGCTATCAGCGTGCTTCGCGTGGAATCTGTCGCTACACTTTTAAGCCAGATCTACGCAAAACGTTCAATCGTGGTTATACCACCTATTTTGCAGGGGGGCGTCAGCCCGATATCGCCTCGTTCGATACGCCCAAAGCCATTGGGGAGTTCGTAGGAACAGTCAAGGAGATACGTGATCGTCTGTCTTTTACCGTTGCCGGAACAGCTTCATTTGTTAATGGCGATGGTCTTTGTTTTATCAACGAACAGCAGGAACTTGTAGGCTTTCGAGTAAATAGGGTAGTGGGCAACCGCCTCTTCTTGCCCCCTCAAAAAAACACTCCTGAACAAAAGAGTCCTCTTTCCTCTCTTCGTCCGGGTATTCGTTTATATCGTAATAATGACCAGGCTTTTGAGTTATTATTATCGCACCCCAGTGCTGAGCGAAAGATTCCTGTTCGAATGATGTTAAAGACTACTGCTAACGGATTCTCTCTTATGGTTGAAGATGTAGAGGTGTCAATGTCGTTAGAGCATCAACGTGCAGAGAAGCCACAGCGTGACAATATCATTCGTCAGCTTTCTAAGCTTGGTGGTACTCCTTATGAGTGTTCTGAGGTATTGCTGCCCGATGATTTTGACTACTTCATCCCCAGTAGTCAGTTGGCAGAACTACGTCGTTTGGCCATCGCCAAATTTTCGGAAACAGCTCAGCAGCGAATTGCATCAGGTGTGGCATCGCAATCCGTTCAACCAAGTGATGTACAAAAGAATCTTTCTCTTGTCTCTTCTCTTTCCAGTCGCCACTCTTCACTTACTTCTTACGCGCGTACCTATTTTTATAATATAGCGAATAGTCGGGCTCGTGCATTCTATGAACAGCAGGGGCTCAAAAATGCCGAACCTGCGTTTGAACTTCATACATCTCCCCGGATAGCCAAACAAAAATCGTCGAACACTTGTGCGCTTATCATGCAGTGTCGACATTGTCTCCGCTATTCGTTAGGATTCTGTGTGAAGAATGGAGGGCGCAAGCCGCAATGGTGCGAACCGCTTCAGTTACGTTTGGCTGATGGTCGCTGTTTTCCTGTGGAGTTTGATTGTCGTCATTGTCAGATGAATATTTATGCTGAAAGTCATTAGTTACTTATTTGCTATCATCATGCTGTCGTCATGTTACTATCAGGGGCCCTACACCTCTGATGCATGGGATTTGACACAACGACAGTTGGATTCTATCTCTTTCTATACAACCCATCATTACACCCAGAACTTCAATTTCATAGTTCGTTCCGACTCTCTCCAGCTCATCAGCCAGCATCCTACGGAATATGTCAATGGCCTCGCTGTCGATACCTTTTCCGTTCATCATGGTGAGCGCCTTGTAGTAGCCGACATTACTGTGATGCCTACTGATACAATTGATAGTGTATGGGTGCGTGTGGCACGTGATGAGCACACGTTAGGATGGATTCATGAGAACCAAATGTTGCCAGGCGTTTCGCCCGATGAGCCAATATCTGAATTCATTGACTTTTTCTCCAACTCCCATCTGCTCATCTTTATGACGATTGTCATTCTGATGATTGCCGTTTACCTGTTGCGAAAACTCTTGCGATTAGGGGCCAAGATAGTTCACTTCAACGATATTGACTCTTTCTATCCCACGCTTCTCTGTCTGATGGTGGCTTCATCAGCAGTTCTTTACAGTAGTATTCAGATGTTTGCGCCTGAGTCATGGCGTCATTACTATTATCACCCAACGCTTAACCCGTTCGTCGTTCCGTTCCATATCAGCATTTTCCTGATTTCTGTTTGGACACTGGTGCTCGTGGGTATCGCGTCACTCGATGATATCAGGCGTCATCTCTCTTCGGGCGATGTCGTTTTCTATTGCCTGGGACTTGCAAGTATATGTGCTGTCAACTATGTGGTATTTAGCCTTTCTACGCTTTATTATATTGGCTATCCGCTTTATGTTGCGTATGTGTATGTGTCGTTCCGCTCCTATTTCCGTAGAACACGCATCAACTATCTCTGTGGTAGTTGCGGATTCCAACTTCACAAAAAGGGACGTTGTCCGAAGTGTGGGGCAATGAACGAGTAACTGCATTGGGTATCGAAAAAAAGTATAAATTAGTAACATCAATAACCTCTTAACTTAATAAAAATTGTAAATATGATGATTCCTCAGACTTTCTGGTTGGTGCCTCTGGCTTCATTGGTGGCACTGAGCATGGCTTGGTATTTCTTCCGTCAGATGATGAAGGAAGATGAAGGTACAGCGCGTATGCGTGAAATTGCTGGCTATGTGCGTCACGGCGCTATGGCTTATTTGAAGCAGCAGTACCGTGTGGTAACTCTTGTGTTTGTGGTTCTTGCTGTAATCTTTGCGTTTATGGCATACGTATTGAAGGTTCAGAACCCTTGGGTGCCGTTTGCATTCCTGACAGGCGGTTTCTTCTCTGGACTTGCCGGATTCTTTGGTATGAAAACAGCTACTTATGCCAGTGGACGTACTGCCAATGCAGCTCGTAAGGGACTCAATCAAGGTCTTCGCGTAGCTTTCCGCTCTGGTGCCGTGATGGGACTGGTTGTTGTAGGACTGGGGCTGCTTGATATTGCCATCTGGTTCCTTGTGCTCAGCTATTTCTATCCTGGTACTGGCGTTGCCCTCATTACTATTACCACTACGATGTTGACCTTCGGAATGGGTGCATCCACACAGGCTCTTTTTGCCCGTGTCGGTGGAGGTATCTATACGAAGGCAGCCGATGTGGGTGCTGACCTGGTGGGTAAGGTAGAGCAAGATATCCCAGAGGATGACCCGCGCAATCCTGCTACGATTGCCGATAACGTGGGTGATAATGTGGGAGACGTAGCTGGTATGGGTGCCGACCTTTATGAGAGTTATTGCGGCAGTATCTTATCTACGGCAGCCCTGGGTGCCACTGCCTTCGCGCTGGATGGAGAGATGCAGTTGAAGGCAGTCATTGCCCCGATGATTATTGCTTCAGTAGGCATCTTCCTCTCGCTGATAGGCATCTTCCTGGTTCAGACCAAGGAGGGAGCCGGTATGAAGGAACTTCTTAAGTCACTCTCTTTGGGTACCAATGTGAGTGCTGTCCTCATTGCCATTGCCACCTTTATTATATTATACCTCTTCCAGATTGAAAACTGGGTAGGTGTTTCGTTCTCAGTTATTACTGGCTTGGTGGCAGGTGTGATTATCGGACAAGGTACAGAGTATTACACATCTCATTCTTATCGTCCTACTCAGCAGATAGCTGAATCATCGCAGACAGGTGCCGCTACGGTAATTATCAAAGGTATCGGAACGGGTATGATCTCCACGATGATTCCTGTTGTTACTATCTCGGTAGCCATTATGCTGTCGTTCCTTTGTGCCAATGGTTTTGATCTCTCTATGTCGTCTGCCAGTATGTCTCGCGGACTCTATGGTATCGGTATTGCTGCCGTTGGTATGCTTTCAACACTTGGCATCACATTGGCTACAGATGCTTATGGTCCTATTGCCGATAATGCTGGTGGTAATGCTGAGATGAGTGAACTGGAGCCACAGGTTCGCCAGCGTACCGATGCTCTTGATGCACTCGGAAATACGACTGCCGCTACGGGTAAAGGCTTTGCTATCGGTTCGGCAGCGCTGACAGCATTAGCACTTTTGGCTTCCTATGTGGAAGAAATCAAGATTGCGATGGCTCGTGCCGTTGAAAACGGACGTGAGTTCGTTGATGCTGCAGGCAATGTTTTTAATCCTGAGACGGCCGATATGGCTCAGTTCATGGACTTCTTCCAGGTGAACCTCATGAACCCGAAGGTACTTGTTGGAGCCTTTATCGGTGGTATGGCAGCCTTCCTGTTCTGTGGTCTGACGATGGGAGCAGTAGGTCGTGCAGCACAGTCGATGGTTGAAGAAGTGCGCCGTCAGTTCCGTGAGATTAAGGGTATTCTTGCAGGCGAGGCCACTCCCGATTATGGACGCTGTGTAGAAATCTCTACCCGTTCGGCTCAGAAGGAAATGATTTTCCCCTCACTGCTGGCAATTGCCATTCCCAT
>Ga0326511_10002445_pt1 | contig 15103 bp, 20 predicted proteins | sample 0_2496_0518_D_FD_203701 | JGI IMG/M metagenome (GOLD analysis project Ga0326511, IMG submission 203701) | Bovine rumen microbial communities from UC Davis, California, United States - 0_2496_0518 | ecosystem: Host-associated > Mammals > Digestive system > Stomach > Rumen | place: USA...
CCGTCCGCAAGCCGCAGTGTTATGGGCTTCGCCGTCTCGCCCCTGAGTATAACCGGTATTGCCATTGCTGTTCTCCTTTTTTCAAACGTCATTGTCCAAAGACAAGATTCGTGACGGATCCGCCGAAAAGCTCGATCAAATCGGCGAGCGCCGCCCTGGTTTCGTTGTTGTTCGTGAAATCGTACGTCTTGCCTTTGAGCGCGTTGAGCTTTGTCGCGGCCGAACGCAGGCTGAGCGGCTGCGGATTCGGTATGATCGGCGGCGGCGGCGCAAGATTGCCGTTTTCATAGTATCTCGGAGCGGCGGCAAGGTAATCGCCGTCATCCCATTGGTACCCCTTGTATTCGCCAGTCGCATCGTCGAACCGGGCGATAACGACTTTCACTTCTTCGGGGACGTTGAGATGCAGGTAGCACTGCCACTCGTTCACGCGTTCCCCGTTGCCGTTGTCAGCCACGACATGCCGCCAATGCACTTCGGGGTCGTCGGCATCAAAGGAGTGCGTAAAACCTTCCGGACGGCCATCGTATTCAAACGGGAACTCGACATATATGGGGAACATTCTATATTGATAGCGGAGCGTCCCGCCTGCAATCCAATAATACACGGTCGCTCCCATATAGCCCTCCGGCGGGTCGATGTTCGCGGGGACATAGCCCCATCCGTAGGTGGTGTTCGTAAATACAATATCGGCAGCCATAAGGCGCATCGTCTCGTTGGATGCCGTATAATACAGCGGCGCTATTTCCTCCGGCGGATCGGTGTTCCATTCATTGTTGCGGTAGGGGGAAATCCAGAAGCCCGCCCATCCATCGCCACTCTTGTTGCCCGAAACGTAGATCTGTTTGTTGATGGACGTGACGTCGTCCAGCATATACGCTTCAGCCATCTCCTCTTCGCCGATCGCGACGACGTTGGAAAGCACGTCCGCCTTTTTCAAGGCCCTGTGGCCGATGCCGACGACGCTCGTCGAGTTCGACGCGAACGCGCCCGCGCCGGCGCCGATGAAGGTGGAATCCCCGAGGAATCCGCCGTACGCTCCCGCGCCCGCGCCGTAGAGCGAGCACTTGCCGAGATTCCGAGTTTCCCACCCGGCGCGCCATCCGGCGCGCGTCAGATACTGCGACGAGTAGTACTGCTCCTCTGCGGCCGCCACGACCGCCGCAAACGCCAATGCAATCAGGATTGTCTTCTTCATGTCTCTTCTCCTCGTATGTGTCAGATGCCGTCAATGATGGAATCGCTGATGTTCTCAGAACCGTTGCCCTCGGAGACGCCGAACCCGAACTGGGAATGCGGACATCCCTCGCGCGGGCAGAATCCCAACGAGTTGTATTCCACTTCGTGGATGTAGCAGTATTTGGGGCAGTTGCAGCGATTGCCCGGGACCCACTCCACCCACTGCAGGTAGTTCGTGTGTTCGTCTTCGTCCCACCTCGCGTACAGGACGGAGTTCGACGGCTGGGTTTCCCACCCGACAAGCGACAGCTTCCCGAGGATGTTGGTGAGCGTCATGTTGTCGGGCGAGCCGCCGGCGCCGCCCGGCATGTCCGTCCATTCGAGGCCTCTGGCGGTCTTGGCAAGGACGGTGTCCGGCAAAGCGTCGTAATAGCCCGCAATCTCGATCTTGCCGTTTTGGTTCGTGACGAGCGAAGCCCCGTCAATCTCCGGCAGAATGTCGTTCCATTCGACCGCGCTCCCTTTCTTGCACAGATACTTGTCGCCGTATGCGGCGTCGCTGTCGAAGCCTGCAATCTGGAGCTTGCCGCTTTTGTTCGTCGAGAGCGAGGCGGAATCTATCTCCGGCGGCAATGGCCGCCATTCGATCCTGTCGCCGGTCTTGAACGGATACTTGTCGCCGACCGCATCCTCAAACCCCGCGATTGTCGCCTTGCCGTTCGCGTTCGTTGTCAGCGCGAACCCGTCCGGCTGCGGCCCGAAATCGAGCGCGTCGCCGAGCGCCATGTAGTGAAGCGTCCCGTCGTAGTATCGCGAAAGGAGGCGATGTTTGTCACGTTCATCTTTGTGTTTGTCGTCTTTGACAAGGCCGTTGAGATACACATCGCACGTGCCGCCGGGCTTCTCCCAGTTCGCAAGGCCGAACTTGTCCCCCCAATTATTGACTCTATCAAGGCCGTTGGTCGGGAAGAGATACGTGTAATCGACATCACCTTTATCTTTTGTCAGAAACACTCCGTTTGGAATTTTCTGCCAGCCTTTGATCCGGAAAGTGTTGTTCGTCTTTTCGAGAGAGTGGCCGTCGGCGCTCGGGGATATGCCGGCTATGACCACCTGCGCCTTGCCGTCCCCGGGGGTGATTTTCGCCGTGCCCGTCGCCGTGCCTCCGCTGTTGTCCGTCGACTCCGTCTTCATTTCTTTGAACACGTTCTCGAGGTTCGTTCCGAGCGTCTCGATGCGCTGCTTGTTTTGGAAAGCAATGGTCTGGGCCCACAAGGCCTCTTTCATCGCTTCATATGCGGCTATTGAGATGCCAAGGTCGTCAAAGAAGGACTCGTCCTCGATTATTTTTCCGTCGGCATCGACCGATATGGCAATAAAGGATTCCTCCCCGTTTTCGTCTAAATACCACACCTTGCCGACAGTGTATTCAATTTTAAATTTGTTGCCGGGAGGCGTGTACCAGTCCCCCGCTTTTTGGGGTATGGCTCCATATACCCCCGACGCAAGAAACGCCGCCAGAATGCAATATGCCGCGTATCTCATTTCGCCACCTCCCCCATGCCGTTTGTGATCGCGTAGCTTTTGCCCGGCTGAATCAGGACGCCGTATGCGTCGAACCATCCGGCGAAGCGCTCGAATCCGTTCGTCGCGACGGAGCCCACTCCCGAGAAGACGAGGTTCGTCGGCGTCGCCGCGATTGCGCCGTTTGGATTCTCGTACGTTCCCATGCCGTTCCAGACGAAGAGAGTCCCGTTCGTGACGCCCTGCTGAATGGCTGCCGCCGTGCAGTTCGTGGCTTCGAGCGCCGCGTCCGTCGGGTTCTCGTAGACGAGACGCATCGCGTTCCGTCCGCTCCCGACGGAGATTTCCGTGACGCCGTTCGTCGTCGTGACGGTCGCCGTGGCTTCAAGCTCGGCGCGGCTCGACGCTATGGCCTCGGCGACGTAGTTCGTCACCCACGCCTGAGACGCGGCTATGCCGAAGCACTCTGCGGCGCACATCGCCGCGAAAACGAAAACCAGGTTTCTCATCATTCGCCCTCCGTTCCTTCGTTCGCCGTCGCGGAATGGACCGCCTCCGGCATCCACTCGAAGCCGTCCCACTTCATGACGACCTGCACGAACCCGCCGCCTTCGCACGGGAGTTGCGCCACCTCCTGCACCGTCCCCGGCGCGATCGGCGCCGTCGTGGTCGAGAAGGCCAGCACCTGGAGAGCGCCTTCGCCGAGCGCGGCAGGCTGGTCGTCGGAGGCCGTTGCATGGACCTCGTAGCGGAAGTCGCCCGCCGACGGGAAGCAGGCGGCCGGTATGCGCACCGTCCATCCGCCGTCCGGGTGTTCGCGCCCCGTCACGTCGAAGTACGCGCCGTTCGCCTTGAAGATGCGCACGAAAAGGCCCGTCACGTCCGCCGGGACGCGGCGGAATTTCGCGACGAAGTTGTGCCCCTGCCGCGCCTTGAGCGGGCGGAGCGGGAAGTCGAGCCTGTCTACGTTGCAGTAAATCAATGCGTTTATCTGATCCATGTTTTCTCTCCGTATATTGCGTTCCTGTCAATTCATGCGTTTTTAGCCTGGATGCGGGTGCGCTCTCCGAGGAGTTCGCACTTTACGACAAGACCGTGGCTGCTGATGGTGAGCCTCGCCCGCTGGAATACGGTATAGCTGGAGGTTGCCGTCTGCGGCGCGATCTTGCAGTAGCAATCGAGATAAAGTCCATGCTCGCCGCCTGCCTTCCACGTTTCGGCGGCGCCGTCGCCGGCGATTGTCGACGGGGAGTCCTTCATGTCCACGACATCCTCGGAGTCGCCGGTTTGCCCCATCGCCATGAACATCGTATCCTTGGCGGTTTCGGCGTCGAGCATCACCTGCGGCGGGTTGCCGTCGCGCATGACGCTGATGCCGGCGGCGCCGACGAGGTTGTTCAGGAACCTGCCGACGGCGTTGAACCACGACGCCGGAACGGATGACGCGGGCGTTCCCGCCTTGAAGTCGTCTCTCACGTGGAAACTCACGACAGCACCTCGCCTTCCTTGTGAAGCACTACTATCCGCCAGAGGTGCGGCGAAATGTTGACTTTCGACACCCTGTTGGAAAGCGTCTCGACGAGAGCCGTGCCTTGGACCTGGACGGCATCTACAAACGAGACGTCAGTGTAGGTGTTTCCCGAAGCGTCCGTCACGCTTGCCGATTCCGGCAGGTTGTTTACGATCGACGCCGGGACGCCTTCGAAAACATACTCCGTCTCGGTGAACTTGCCGACGAAAAGCACGTTGTGCCACCCTGTCGGCACGCCGTCGATGATTGCCGTCGGGTACTGTTCGACGCCAAGTGCCTGCTGGTACTTGTGCGTCCGCACGGTCTTCAGAAAATCTGCGATCGTCAATGCCATGCCTCACTCCTTCATCTTCAAGAGTTCGTCGAGCTTCTGCGCGAGGCCGGACGTGTTGGTTTCGATCTTCCTGAGCTCGTCTTCGACGGTCGTCTTCGTCCGTTCCGCCGCGCTCGCCCTGACCATCGCCTCGACCTCGGGCGTGAACTTGCTCGACTTGCGCCACTCTTCGAGGCGCGACTGGACGCCCTGCGAGTCTCCGGCGGCCATGAGCTGGGAGAGCTCGGCGACGCGCCATCTGCTGCCGGATCTGTTTGCGTCATTGTGGAGACGCTTGAGGTCTTCGGCGCGGTCCTTCTCTTCGCCGATTTCGGCGGCGGCGCGCGACGGGTCGCGGTACATCGAGAACGCGCGCTCGAACTCGGTCTGCGCGGCGGATGCGGCCGCCTGGAGCGGAGATGCGGCGTTCTTCTGCGCCTCGATCTCGGCGCGGAGGTCGGCCATGCGCTTCTCGTGCAGCTCCCGGTCGAGCCGCTCTCGCTCTTTCGCGGCGGCCTGCGCCGCGGCGATTTCGGCCCTTTCGCGCTCTGCGGCAGTCTTGGCAGCGGCTTCTGCGGCGCGCTTGCGATCGCCTTCTTCGAGAGCCGCAAGCTTGCGCTCCTCTTTCTCGGCTTCGCGAGCGGCGGCTTCTTCTTCTTTTCTGGCGTCTTCGGCGGCGATTCTCGCCTGCGCCTCGCTCTTTATTCGACGATACTCTTCTTCTCGCTCTTTTCGTTCGTCGGCGCGCAGCCGTCCGGTAGATTCCCACGATTTCTTCGCAAGTTCCGCAGATTCCTTAAACGACCCGCCGGCCGAGACCGCACCAACGAATCCCCCCACGTATGCGCCCACCTGCGCGGACTTGTCCTGCACCCAGCGAAAGGCGTCGGCGACCTTCCCGCCCCACTCGGCGACGGTTTTCAGCACCGGGATGATGCTGTCGCAGGCGTGACCGACCTTCGCGGCCCACACTTCGAGAGTCCCGCTCTTCTCCAGCCGCGTGGCCGCGGCGAGGAATCTTCCCATCCCTTCTTTGGCGGAATGCGACATCGCGTTGCCGAAAGCGCGGACGATGCTGTCCCAGCGCGATTTGATCGCCCCCATGAGACCGTCGCCCGTGGATTCGGCTTCTTTCATCGCGCCGTTGTACCGGCCGAGCGCCGCTTCCACCTCCCCCCAGATGGCAACCCCGCTTTCGCCGGCGGCCTGCATGTCGCGGAGTTTTCTCGCCACTTCCGGCGTTATCACGCCCATGTTGCGGAGCTCCATGACAGCCCGCTCTATCGGCTGCCCGTCCCGGATGAATGCATAAAGCCGCCCGACCGCTTGCCCCATCTGCTCCACGGGATGTCCGGTCGCGGCAGCGGCGTCGCCTATCATCTCCAGCGACTTCTTGTAGCCAAGAGCGCCATCCGTCATCACCATCAGCGAGCGAGACGCTGCGGCGAACTGGTCGAGAGAAAACGGCGGCGTATCGCCGAGCGCCTTCAAGTCCGCCATATGGGCTTTCGCTTCGTCGATGTCGCCGATAAGCGTCTTGAATTGCGTCGTTTGCGTTTCGTACCTGAACGAGGAGCTTAGAACCGAAGCTATGCCGGTGGCCGCTTTACGCACGGCGGAGAGACCCATTTCAAAAGCCGCTTTGACATCCGCCGCGCCGGTGACGAGACTTTTGATGCCTCTTTTCGCGGCGGCGAAACCACCGTCGGCGAATTTCGATCCAATGCTGATGTTTATCTTCTTGTCAGACATTGCCGCTATCTTTCTCCGCCTTCAATCTGAGCGCGATTTCCCGGAGAGTGAGGTCGTAGTCGGCGCGAAGCCGCGCTTCGTCCCTTGTGACGGTCTTCCCGAGTTCCACCGCCGCCGCTTCGCAGAGCCTGTCGAGGCGCGTCTGCGTCTCGCCCATGAGAGCGTCCGGCGGGCATTTGAGCGCGGCGCAGGCGGCGACGAGCTGATCTTCGACGCGCTTGAGGTTCTCGGCGGCCGCCGACCGGTCGGCGCGGAAGAGCGGCGTGCGCGGCGCGCCCGCCCTACCGTCGTCGTTCTTCGCCGCCACCGCGTCGTCGAAGCCGCAGACGGCGTATCTTGCAGCCCTCGCCACTTCGTCCCGCGTGACGGGCAGCGACTCCGCCCACGCCGCGACCGCATTCTCGATTTCGTCTCTTGCGCGGAGCGTCTCGAAGAAGAAGCGCGGCTCTCTCGCGTGGGCGAGGGCGAACCACCAGAACGTGTTCGCCGTCTCGTCGTCCGCAGCGAGCCTCGCCGCATAGCCGTGGTACCACGCGAACGCCGCGAGCGTGGGCTGGAAGAAGGGAACGTCCCCGGCCCATCCGACGCGGGGGAAATTGGCGCATGTCGTCTCCGCGCCGTCCGTGAGCCGGAGGGCGATCTGGTTCAGGCGGTCGAAATCCTCAAGCGTCGGGTTCAAACCCTGCGCCTTGAGTTCTTCGTAGTCGTCTATGGCGGTTTTGGAGATCATTTGGCCGTTAGTCGTTGGTCGTTAGCTGTTCGACGGCGCCTCGTCGCTGCCGACGAGCGGGACGGACACCTGCCACGTATACTGCGTGTAGCCGTTCTCGGGGTCGCTCCTTCCCTTGGGGGTCGTGATCGTGGTGTTCGCCGGAACTCCGCTCGCAAGTTCTATCTCCGGCGCGGTCGCGGCGTACCAGTTCATCGTGTAGTCGACCGTGACCGTCCCGCCGTGGAGGTCGTAGTTGAGCAGCACGCCCTGCGGCTGGGCAAGCGTGAACTCGACGGGGAAATTGGCGTTCACGGACGAAAGGCCGTAGTCCTCGATGGGCGTGGCGCTCTCCGACCCCTTCTTTATGGCGCAAAGGCCGAGGAAGTCCTGGGCGCGGTGGCGCGTCGTGAGCGAGAACGCCGGGAAGATGTCGGCGAGATCGTACCACCTTATCTGCGTCCCGCCGGCATGGATCGCCTGGCCGGAAGCGGTGATCGTCGGCGCGGAGCCGGTCTGCGTCGAGATGGTGATGCTGCCGAGCGCGACGGGACGGCCCGTGCCGCCTATCTTGATGTCGGGATTGGTGGAATCGGCGGCGACGACCTTGCCGAGGACGGGCAGGTCCGCGGCGGCCATGTCGGCGATGACTTCGTACTCTGCGGAGGGCGCGGCGGTTTCGCCGTAGGAATCGACGACGACGGTGTCGCCGTGGGTGTTCTGCCCGGATGCGGTCTCTTTCGAGCGGTTCTCGCTCGAAGACTTGATTTTCAGCTTCGGCGAAGAGCTCGCCACGAGCTTGAAGTAGTCGATGGCCTTGTTGAAGGTTGTTGACATTTAGTTTTCCTCCTGGTTTGTTTGTGGTATGAAGCGGCCGGCGACGGCCGCGTTGTAGGTCTTCACCATCGCGGCGTAGTCTCCGCCGCCGTCCGTCGGCGTCTCGGTCGAGCCGAGCCGGAAAGAGTCGCATGCGAAGCCCTCGCCGTCCAATGCGGAGCATCTGTCGCCCAGGAGCGACGAGAGCGCCGCGCGGACGGCGCGGCACGCGTCGCGGAAGAGCCGCCCGGTCCTGTCGTCGGCGGGCGACACGCGCACTTCGACGCGCGCGGCGTAGCTGCACGGGACTCCGGGTCCCGTCCAGTCGAGATTCTGCGAGGCCGTGTCGGCCGACACGATCACGCACGTGTCGGGGATTTCCCTCATGGATCCCTCGGCCGCCGGCGCGAGCATCCCGACGACATCCCAGCCGGGGAGCGCGGCGGATGCGATGGCGACGATGCGCCGTTCGACGATCTCCTCGGGTTCTGGCAACTCTGCGGCCGTGACGGAGCGCGGCAGGGCCGAGGCCGGTTGCGCGGCGAACGAAACGATCATGCGGTAATCGTCTTCCGCCTCGTCCGCGCGCCGCATCTCGACGTAGTCGAGGACGTACCCGTCCGTCCGCCGCCAGTGGAGCGCGTCCCTGGCGGTTTCGGCGACGCTCGTGACGGTCGCGCCGGGAGCGCCGCTCTTGCGGTTGCGGCGCGGGTTCTCGACGATCGTGAGATCTATCGCCAGCTCCCCGGCGGTGGAAGCGCCGCTCCCCGGCCTGCGCCGGTGGGAGCTCGCCGCCACGAGCACGAGGACGCCCCAGCCGCCGAGGGCTTTTTCCATCGCGGCGGACGGATCGCAGCTGTCTTCGAGCACGACCGTGACGCCGCCCTCGCCGTTGCAGGCTTCCCGCAGCATGTCCGCGACGTCGCCGCATATGTTCGGAATGCCTCTCAAGACATCACCCCCGACGCGTTGTAGATTTTCGCGCTCTTCGATATCACCACGCCGTCGGAGGAGGCGTCTATCGCCTCCGTCCCGGCGGCGAGCGCCCGGAGCCTCGCTTCCTGCGCCTCCGCCTCGCGGATCCAAGGGTTCTTCCCGTCCCCGTCGCCGTGGCGGCGGTAGAGGAGATCGAGAAGGAACACCTTGACCGCGTAGTCCGCCGTAGCGGCGTACTGCGGCGGGACAACGCCGCCGAAAACGGCCTCGGCGCGGGCGTTCGCCGAAGCGAGCGCCGCGCTGAAGGCCTTTTCGTCGACGGCGCCGTCCCGGTCGTCGTCGAGGGCCGAGATGAGCTGCTGTTCCGGCATGCAGCCGGCCAGGTCGTCTATCGTCAGCCTCGTCATGGAGCCTTACTTCTCCTCCCAGGCCGCAACGGCCGCCGCGCCGCCCTTGTAGGCGAGGAACGGAAGCGTCATGAAGCCCTCGCCGCGCGCGTGGACGCCGTAGAGGTAGTCGTTCGTCATGAAGACGTTGTCGTCCTCGTCGCGGTCCTTGCGCGTCAGCACCGGCAGCTTGCGCTTCTGGATGCCAACGGCCTTCACGCCGTTCTTGTCGCCCATGACGTACCACTCGCTGGCATGGTCTCCCACGAGCGACTGCGACACGCGCACCTTCAGCGCCTTCGCCGGGCTCACGTTGCTCACCGTCGTGCCGCTGTCCGCCACGAGGTCCGCCTCGCAGATCAGCTTGGCCGCCGCCTCGAGCGACGGGCCCACGAGGAGCACGTCCGGCCTGATTTCGCCCGGCTCGCCGCCGTAGAGCTTCCAGCCGCGCATCGCCGCGATCGCCGCCTCCACAGCCGCCTTGCTGAAGGCGGTCGTCACGGCGTTCGTGAACGTGCTCTCCCCGAGCACGCGGCCCGAGCAGAAGAACGGGTTGCCGTCCGCCCACTCGCCGTTTCCGAGGAGCGCCTCGATCGCGAGCTTCTTCCACAGGTTCTCGGCGTCCGCGCCCATCATGCCGACGAGCGGCGCGTAGACGCCGTACTGGTCGTCCTCGATCTCGTTCCTGGAGACCTTGATCGTGTTCTCGAAGTCGCGGTTCACGACCGTGAGCTTGCCGAGCTTCGCGTTGTTCAGCACGCGCTCGCCCACCCACTCGTGGATGCCGTGCAGCTGCTCCAGCCAGCTATGCTGCGTGGCGGAGCCCGCGCCGGTGAAGGAGAGGGCGATGTCCTCGGGAAGGAGGTCGTTCGGCGTCACGCGCGACTGCGCGGCCTTCTGCGCCTCGGTGAATTTCGTCTGGAACGTCTTGAAGAGAGCGTCCAGGGTTGCTGCTGTGATGTTCATTGTTGTTTGCCTTTCTTGTTGTATCGATTCTGAGAGTTGGAGTTTCGAGTTGGAGTTGGAGATTGGAATTTTACTTTCTCCAACTCCAACTATTCTCTCCAACTATTTTCCAACCACCACCACGACCTTGCCGTCGTCGCGCACGTCGGCCACCTTGCCGACGGTCTTCGTGCCGCTCGTCTTGGTCACGGTCCAGGCGTTCGTCGCCGTGGAGTAGGCGGTCGCTCCGATGTCCTTCTTCGCGATCGCGCCGGCGCCGGTCGCGTTCTCGAGGATGAATCCCCCGCGCCGCACCGTCACGTTCTCTCCCTTCGCCGCGCTGTGCAGGAACACCCCGCACACGGTGAGCGTGCCGCCCACGGCGGTGGTGTTCACCGCGTATGCGCAGCCGTTCGTGCCCACGGCGGCGATGTTGCCGGCGTAGACAGCCTCGCCCGCCGCGAGCTGGGCGTAGTCGCCGCTCACCTGCGGCGTGTCGTGCTCTCCGGCGACCGCGCCGAAGGCCATTGCCGCGATCGCGGCCAGTGCAATCAGTTTCTTCATCTTACTTTGCCTCCTTCTTGAAGATATCAGGGCTCACGCCGCAATTGAGCGCGATCTGGCGCAGCTCCTCGGGCACCTCGCCCTCAGCGGTCCTCTCCTTCATGTTCGCAGGCGTCTTCGCATTGAGCGGCACGGTGACGGCGGTTTTCGCGATCGTCGCCTTGAGGTCTTCGACGGAGATCTTCGCGAGCGCGTCGGCGCCGAGCGCGATCACCTTGCCTTCGCGTGCGGCCTCCGCGACGAGGTCGGCCTTCTCGTGGGCGACAGCCGCCGCAGAAAGCGCCGCGACCTTCTCCTCGATAGGCTTCACCGCTTCCGCGACGGCCTCCTTCACAGCGGCGGAGAGCGCCGCGTCCTGTTCCTTCTGCGTGGGCTTCTTGCCGGCCGCATCGAGCGCGGCCTGGATGGCCTCGTCCGTGGCGTCCTCGCCAAGCCCCAGCAGCTTCAATAGCAATGCCTTGTAGTCCATTGCCTGTTGTCCTTTCTGGTTGTTGTTGATGATTCCGCTGAGCGCGGTAGCGACGCCGCCACTCAGCGGCGCCTCTATGAAATCCATTCCGTCCACCGCGCCTGCGCGGCAGAGCGCCACGCTCGCGACGGCGACGAGGTTCCCTTCCTTGTCGGTGACTGCGCCGGCGGAGACGTCGGCGTAGTTCGCCGCCATCTTCTCGCCTTCCGGCGTCCAGCTCGACATCGTGATGTAGACGCCGTCGCCCTCGACCGCCTCGATGACGCCGAATCCCGCCACCGGGCGCGGCTCCTGCGATTCCTTGTAGGCGGCCGTCCCGGGGAAGGTGTTGTGCTCGAAGTCGAGCGCGACCTTGCGGTAGGGATAGGTTTCGGCATTGAGGCACTTTGCGAAGAGCGCGCCGACGTTGACCCGCTTGCCGTGGCAGTTCGGGTTGTCCCCCCAGTTGAGGATCTTGATCCGGCGCGGCAGTTTGGCGGCGTCGGCCGAGAGGCTTATGCCGAGCCCCTCCGTGCGAAGAAGTATGATGTTTTCTATCTTGCCCATGATGCCGCATATTATAAACAAAAAAGCCCGCCCGGACATTATGCCCGTGCGGACCGTGCGGCGAAAAAAAAGAGTATAAACTTTACATTCTCCCCAGCTCCGCGGAGTACGCCTTATCGATGTCGGCGTCGATTTTCCGCATGATGCGCGGGGTGAGATTCCCGTTCCTGTCGACCGGGAAGAAAGGACGCGCCGGCATGTTTCTCGTGCCGTCCTGGTGGAAGCTCGCGTATTTCTTGTCGGAGCCGACCTCGACCGTGTCCGCAGCCGTGATGCGCCACCTGATGGACTGCCTTAGGCTGCCGCTCCTTATCAGAAGCGGATGCTTTGACTTCTTGTCTTTGCGCGGCGCCCACGGCGAAGGCCTGAGCGACGGCGTCCGGAACGCGAGCGTCGCATCGGTGGCGACATGCTGGCCGATCCACGAGAGTGCGCGGCTCCGCGCCCTCGCGAGCGCGGCGGGAAAGTCCGACATCATCCTGTCGAACCGCGAAGTGTCCACGCTGACGGTGACGCTTATCACGGCTCTACTCCTTCCGGAATAGGCGGCATCTCCCACGGCCCAGGATCCTTGCCGTTAACGCAAAGAACATAATCGCACAGATCGTCGTTGCGTTTCCTCATCGCGTCGTGCCAGGCGTCCTTCGCCCGCCAGTTCTTCACGATGTCGTGGAGCGAGATCCATTCCTCTAAAGCTTCATCCTTTGTCATGGCAGCACCTCCATCTTGATATAGCCCTCTGCGGCGAGTTTGGCCAAAAATCTCATATACGCCTTGATGTCTATCCGGCCGGAGTTGTTGTCGTCGTCGAACCGCCTGATGCGCCGAGCGTCCTCCGGCTCCGGCGTCTTAAGCCACTGCCAGCGGCGCAGCTTTCCGCCGCCGGCGACGAACTCGGCCTTGCTGCCGAGTCTGAAGCCAAGCATGAGGTCGCCGGGAGAAGGCGTGTTGTCCCCGCTCGGATGCGTGTGCAGCGTGCAGACGGTCGCGCCCTTGGCGTCGGCGGGCTTGACGCCGTTTTTGTCTCCGACGGTCTCGCCGATCAGCCTGCCGGTCGTGAAGTCCCGCACGACGGCGCGTTCCCTGCCGTCCTTTTCGGTCAGCGCCGCCAAAGTCCTTGCCGTCTTGCGCATCGTCGTCTCTATCATGTGGTCCCACATCGTCGATTCCGATCCGTCGTCGCGGTGCACGGTGCAGCGGCGCGCCATGTTGGCGAAAAGCCTCATGTCCGCGTCGCCGCGGTTCTTTGAGAGCATGTCCAAGTCCGCGCTCGCGTCGGAAGCATCGAACGCGAAGCTTCCGCTCCGTTCCGGCGTGGGCATGTCGGCGCTCTTCGATATGCCGATCTCTTTCGCGTCCTCTTCGTCGAGCGCGACGACGATGCAGCGGCAGCCCCAGTCCCACGGCGGGTAGTGCGTCTTCCACCACGGGTCGTCGGCGCGGAGAACCTTGCCGTCCAATGCGGCGTGCCCCGCGCGCACTTTGGCGTCGCCCACCGTCTCGTACTTCCAGTACGGGAACGCGTCGGAGACCGAAGCCTGCTGCTGGTGCCTTCCGACCGCATACGCCTGGAAGCCGTGCGTGCGCAGCAGAAACTCCGCCCGCGCCCTCGCCGCCTTGTCTCGGGGCGCGGGGCCGTCGTGCCCCTTGTCTTGGGGCGCGGGGCCGTCGTGCCCCGCGACATACGGCGACATCTCGGCGGCGATCTCCCGCTTCGCCTCGTCCCAGCTCGCGCCTTCCGGAAGCTTCGCGATCGCGTCGCGGATTCTCCGAAGCGCGTCCAGCTGCTCGATGCCGGCGACGGTGAACGCGCGCTGTTTCAGCTGCGCGGGCAGAGCGCCGAAATGCGCCGGGTCCGCGACGGCCTTGCCGCGCATGTACGCCGCGGCCGTCTCGTCCGGAAACGTCTCTATTGTCAGTTGTGCTGTCATTTGTTGTCTCCTATTATAGCAAAAATTTCAAGACACATGATTTACAGAATTAACAGAATTTAGAGCTTGGGGGCACGCCCCCAAAATTCTGTAAATTCTGTTAATGATGTGTCTAAAACCTTCATGGGTCACTCTCCCAGTCCGCCATCGTCATAAATTCCTCTTCCATCCGCCAAGGTCGTTGGCTTTCAGATACGTTTCGAGCTCATCGCTCCCCTCGTCCCACATTTCGGGATTGTCCATGCAGTCGGCGAGGTGGCGGTACCAGCTGTCGAGGTCGAGAAGGATGGTGTTCGGCGCGACGCGCACGAGGTCGATGAATCCGGCCCGGCCGAGCCTGAGTATCGTGTCGTATCTGTTCCGGTCGCTCGTGCCGTCCCCGACGAACCCAAGGGATGCGGCGACCTGCGAGTTGAGCCTGACGTACCGCCCGGCGACAGGCACCGGCGCGAAAGTCCCGTCCTCCTGCTTCGACCACCGGCAGAGGGCGTATCCGTCGGGCGGCGTCGCAGCATCTTTCGGCACCCAGGCGTGGCGTCCCGGCGCGACCCGCACCATGTCGGGTTTCGGCGCCTCCGCGAGACACGGCAGGCGTTCCCCCGCCAATCGCCTCTCGTCGGGGCTTTCCATGCCGAAAAACGTCATTTGAACCGTCTCGTTCGTCTCCATTTGCCACCTCCAATCTCAGAATCGCCTACAAGGCGCGGGAAAACGCGGGAAAACGCTTGGAGCCGTCCGGGGGCGACAAGGGGACGGGCGACGCTCCTCGCGCTCCTAGGGCCGTTTTCGAGCGAGTTTCTCCCGTGCGCTTCTTCGCCCGGTTCCTCATCGTGAATATGACCGCCCAAATCTGCTTGGCCGTGGCGGAGAACCGGTCGGTCTTGTGGATCTTCGCGAAGAGCGCGTCGGCGTACCGCCGCGCCCCTTCGCGCCCACCGAAGGCTTCGGCGACCGCCAGCTCCACTTGCCTGAGCGCCCAGGTGGCGCGGCGCTGCTCGTCCAATGTTGCCAATTGGTTATTGGCATTGGAACTGGATATTTCCACATTGGCAACATTTCCGTCCCCCGCCAGCTCCTTGAAGTAGCCGATCACCGCCGCGAAGTCGCGCTGCGTGACGGCCCTGAAGCTCGAAGGCGCGGCGGCGCCCACGATGTCGTGGAGCGTCGCCTTGCGCCAGGCGTCGAAACCGGTTCCGTCGTCGACGAGACCGACCTTCACCTGTTCGAGATATGCGCGGCGCGCGGCGAGAACCATGGCCTTCACCTGCTGCGGCTTGACCACGGCCCCGCCTTGCGCGCGCACGGCCCTGTCGATGGCGTTCGCCATCACTTGGCCTCCTTCTTGCCTTTGCCTTTGCCCTTGCCCTTGGGCTCGGCATCCTTGGGCTTTGCGGCCTTGGGCGCCACGTCGGCCTTCTTCGGCTTTGTCCATTTACTCGGCATCTTGATCACCTCCTTTCCTGTTGAATGTTGCCAATCTTGCCAATGTTGCCAGTGTTGCC
>Ga0326511_10002446_pt1 | contig 15102 bp, 4 predicted proteins | sample 0_2496_0518_D_FD_203701 | JGI IMG/M metagenome (GOLD analysis project Ga0326511, IMG submission 203701) | Bovine rumen microbial communities from UC Davis, California, United States - 0_2496_0518 | ecosystem: Host-associated > Mammals > Digestive system > Stomach > Rumen | place: USA: California...
CTGCTCTTTAACTTCAAATGCAGATCCCGTGTAAGGAGTAAACTCAATCGGAATCTGATAGATGTTTCCCTTTAGTTCAAGATCATTCTTATCATAGATGAATATCCATGTAGTATCATCATCACCTTGTATCATCGATACCGGATCAATCTCATCCATAATGCTAAATGTATTCTTGTCAATATAATCTGCAATCACAAGTTCATTGGTATATCCATCATCAATTGTCTTCAGTTGAATATCGCATCGAATATAATTGGCACTTTGTGCATTTCCTAAAAAGTGCTCAATGTTATATGCTCCAAGCGTCTGAATAGAAGCAGAATTATTGTCAGGATCTATCGGGTTGATGCCAAGCTGTGGCGTTAATCCTTTTCCTGCGATCTCAACTGCATCATATGTCAGTTCAGCAGCTTCTGTAACTGAAGTATAATATGCATTCGGATCAGTAATATCCTTTGCCGAAACTTTACTGGACGCTGTCTGTTTTTTGTCAGATGCGATATTCGAGTAGGCAAATACATAAGTTCGGTTCGTATTAGGAGATTCGGGGTAGAATTGTGCTGCAATGTTATTAAACGTGATCGTTGCGGTTGCTTTTATTGTAACACGCCCTTCCGTATCTGTTAGTGCAAACATTTTACCTGATAGGTCAGTATTGTTTCGCAGTTCAATGTGAGACGAATTTGTTGTGGAATCAGCAACTGAAAGCACATTATCTGTACCAATGGAATATGAGTTGATTGTAACATCGGATACACCTTTGATTCCTATATCACTCGCATTTCCGGCACGCTTATCAAATTTGACAAGTAAACTTTCAAATATTTCCGGATGATTCTGCTGATTCAAATAAGTTCTGACATTATCAAGTCCTGCCTGCGTAAATCCGATCTTTGCTTCCAATTCAGTTGCCATCTGATTCTTCGTATCTGTCAATTCATGGTCAGAAGTCAAACCGCCAACCTTAATGCTTTTGATATCAACAGTATTATTGTAAATATACCCCATCAGTAAATGAGAAGCTTTCTTTTCACCAGCAGTCGTTAATCGTGATGGAAAAGGATCAGATCCAAATGTCTGCGGACAGCCCACAGTATAATGATAGACTACAGGATTCTGACTGTTCGCATCAGTTTCATCATACTTTGTATAGATAGTAAGGAAGTACTGTTCCGTTAGTTCAGAACCACCGTTTTTAAATGTGATGTTCGTTACAGCATGAGTACCGGTTTGCCCTTCGGCTTTATACTTGTAATAGTCATAATGATCACCATTCTTTACCCTCACTGTTGCATCGGTCTCATCACTTGCCACAACAAGATTCTTTTCACCAGAAACCGTGTCGCTGACTGTCACCTCCATTAAATCATTGAATGTTACAGGAGTAAATCCGTCAAAACTGCTGTTCAAATGCAATGTGTTCGCTCCGTATTCATTGCTGCTGAACACTATGGTGTTCAACTTGTCAAGATAATATGTCTTCGAGTTGTTTTGAGGATCGATCAGGACCATGCTGATATCATCTTTTTTGTTTATGAAATCCGGAGAAGGCGTGTATGTTACGCCATCACTTGTAACAGTCAGTCCCTTTGTTGTGTTTGAGAATATGAGCTCCTTATCATAGTTTTTAAGAAGATTATCTCCGTTATTTGCCGCACTGATCCATTCTGCGGGTGTGCGTTTGTAGGTGTAGGCAAATTCCAGAGTAACAGGCACACCCATGTTCTCGATCAGGTTGTTCTCATTCAAGGCAGAAATGCTGTTCTTGTAGTAGTTTGTACCTGATTCAACACGAACGTCAAAATCATACTCCAACAGTTTTCTGACATAAATAGGCACATATAAGTGATATACAACGTTATTGGGATTTGATGGATCAAGGAATCGGACATCAAGCAACGTGAATTGTCCCTGATGACTGGCATTAACTTCGAGTGTGTCTGTTTTTGTGGGAATCATGTAGAATTTATCAGAACTTGATGTACCGCTTCGTTTCAGGCATGCTGTGTCCAGTACATTAGACGATTCAGCTGTATTGTATGGAGTATTCAGGTTCACTTCTGATCCAGCCGAATTGTAAACGCACTTGCTCAGGTATGTGCTATAGACATTGGTTTTATTTTCTGCAAAGTTATAGCCAGTCGTGTTTGTGAGGAGTGAGATGTATTCATTGATCAAAGCAGTTGTGTTATCACCACTTGCATCATCAACGATCAGCACAGGGAAGTCCACGCCATCTGCTGGCTTGTAATTCTGCATTTCCTTTGCAAAGGAAGAAATCTTGTTTGTGAACCGGGTATATTTTTCTGTGGTATCCGCATAGCTTGCAGCTGTTTCGTAATAGCCGGCATATTTGGTTTCAGCAGTGCTGCCAGCAGCATTATCCTGAATATCTTTGCAGATTTTAGCAAATGCGGCAGTAGAGTTTTTGTCAGAATTTGCAAATGCACTGACACCATCTCCGGTGAGATACTGAGAAGAAGCTACAGTATTTTTTGGATTGATGTTGACATAAGGATTCTTACCTGCATCATTAACAAGTTCCAGTGTTCCATCTGTTACGATAGAATGGTTGGTCTGCGTGCCGAGATAATCGGAGAAGATGACATAGCCTTTAACATGATTGCTGTCTTCACCATAGCCGTGACCATCTCCTACGGTATCTGTAATGATTGTTTTCGTATCCTGATCATCGTAGCGGCAGAAGGCTACAAGTTTTATTAAGTTATAGGCTTCATTTTGGGTTCCACCACAAATGCTGCCACAATATTTTCCTGTAATGTTCAGGTTTTTAGCCAAGATATTATAGCCGTAATAATATCTTTGTTTGTTAACATCATCTTTCTTACCAAGGTATCCGACCAGTCCACCAGAATAACCAGAATCTGAGTCACTGCTAATTGTACATTTTTCAACAGTGACATTGTTGGTAATAAATTTATTGTCTTTGTCTCCACCGGCATCAGTAGTACTATGCGACCACAAGCCCAGGATACCTCCTACATAGTTTGCCCCTGAGATTGTATAACCACTCACCTCACTATCAGAAACTGTAATACTATTCACATCAAATTTACATGCCCCAATGAATCCACCAGCGAAATTATTATCACTACTAATTTCGCCATTAAGACCATCTTTGCATTTTATAATTACATTTGATATGGTAGAATCGTCACCGGATGACGCAAAATATCCAACAAGACCGGCGGAAGTATACTGTGAACTCACAGACTGATTGTATATTTTACAATTAGAAAGATTCAATTTCGCTTTATTCACTATACCAATCATGCCGGCTGTATTTATTTCTGCAAATTCACTTTTTACATAGGTTAATTCTTCTTGATTCTCTATGCCTACAACAACGTTTTGAATTTGAATCAATGAGCGGCCGCCTCCTCGACAGTTTCCAATAAATCCACCAACGCCGTAATTATAATCGTTGCCTGTTCGTGAAGTACAGTCACTGGCTACTTCAATAATACTATAGGTTGCATTATTATTGTCAATGGTAATCTCACCATTGAAGGAACGTCCTATCATTCCTCCCGTATTTCCTGCACCGTGAACCTTAATACCAAAAGAAGGAGTAGCAGCAGTATTTTTTATTGTTGTTTTTGAACCCGGAATCCATCCAATCAATCCTCCCGTATAGCGGATTCCTTTAATGTCTACATTTTGAAGTGCCACACTGTCACAATACTGGTCATTATTTGAGACACCTATCAGTGTTCCAACATTTACCATTCTTACGTCATCAGTAACACTTCCTTTTAATGTCGTGTTACTCATTGTTGCTACATAGGGAATATGTATACCTGATTTATTATCTATACACTCTCCTTTAACGCTGCCTGTCAAAACAAAATTATAATACCTATTAGATGCGTTATAGGTTCTTCCATTTTGTGTGTTGAATAAACCTAATCCTGTACTAGCCGTATTAGATGAATTACTAGTAGAAACGCCAATATTCTGATAATTATTATCAAAAGTATCTATTTTTGTATCACTAGATTTTGTGTAATAATAATTATAACTCATATTCAATGAAATCGTGGCACCACTTCCATCGAAATTTGTGATTCTCATCGAATGGTCAGAAGTATAGAAACTACCGACACCCTTAAACCCATCTGGCAAGTCGTAACTTGAGCTGGTAAGCGAAATTGTACAGTTGTTATTTGTATTTGAGATTTGTTTTGCAAAATAATAGGCGATTCCGCTTTCTGTATAAGTATTAGTATAGTTTGCAACCAGATACGGAACATAGTTTTGGATTGTAGTTATAGAATATCCATCCTTTTGAGAAAGTACATAATCTGTGTCGCTTGTCGATGGGGCATTACCGACATGTGAATATTCTGCCCTTCTTACTACCTGATACTTATTTGAATCAAAGTATCCCGTTTTTGTTCCAATATTAGTTGTATCACCTTTGTTTTGTTGAATCCCCATTCCAGCATTGACAATCAGCGACATTATAAAGAATGACTGGGCATTTGGAATTGTTACTGCTTTTCCATTTGTTACAGAAAGCTTATCACTACCATCAGAAGCAAGTAAGGAATACTTCTTAATATCTGTAATGGAATAGTGCTTCGTTCCATTCTGCATCGTGCAGTCGGCTTCACGAGGGTGATAGTCATTAGCCTCAGTCACAGCATAACCGTTGACGACTCTGCCAATAATCGGATTCACATAAAGCCACGCAAGGTTTGTATCGTCAGCCATCGTTGCACGACTATCCGGAGGTGATTGGTTGTTATCGCCGCCATTTGTTGTTACATTTTCACTAGTAAGACCGGATATATTACCTGTCATATTCTTAAATACGACACCACCGTTTACAACAACACCGATATAACCACCAACAGGCTCAAACTGTGCTTTTTTTCCCTGCGTTTTAATTTTACTAGTTCCAAAATCAACCTGTACTTTATCAATGATATTATCTCCGCCAGCAACTACTGCGATGACCGCACCATAAGTCCCTCGATCAATAATTGTCTGAGTGTTATTATATTGAGCTCCGGTAATGTAATCAAATGTTTCGGCTGCTTTACCAAGATCAATGTCCGCACTAATGGTTAGAGTAAGGTTTTGTACCACACATCCGCTGCTGTAATTTATAAATGGATATACCGTTTCGTTAGTAATATTGATACCGTTTCCGATGATCACTCCACGGAACTGTGTGCCACTGTCTTTTGTTCCAATACCCTGAAAATCCGCCGCAGAAGTGCTGTCCAATGTAATATCAGCTGTTCCTGTCGGGAAAATGTAATAGGCACCAGCAAGATACTTCTGCATATTATCATCAGAAATATTAGAGTTTCCAGTAGCTGTAAAATCAGACGAACCATCAAACTTGAAAGTAATATGGTCTGGCTGTGTTTTGTTAGTACACCAGGTTGAACTTGTACCGCCAGCAGGAATATTGATTTCCTCATCCGCCTTAAAATCTCCACGGATCCAGCGCGAAAGCTTGGCTATATCCGCAGCATTTTTAAGCTGATAAGGGTCGTTATATGTCCCGCATCCATCAAATTTTACGGCTGCCTGCATATTGACCTGAAGCTGATAATAGTTCTTGGTTGGGTCTGCACCCTCAATTTCTTCTTTCGTACTTACAGTTTTTACATAAGACAGGAAATCATTGAATACCTCATGCGGGTCGTCACTTCTGTTGTCCGGATTGGTCAATCTGCTTGATCCGACCGCCACTTCACCAGCATACATACGCTCCTGATTCGGATGCTGACCCTCTGTGATGTAGCCAACCTCTTTGCCATACGTGACTTTGTGAGGTGTTCCTGTTCCCCAGTCATCGTCGTAGTAATAGTTATAGGTTCCCGCGCCGCCGGTCGTGAACCGAAGCTGTTCCAGCAGCGTTGCTCTTGTGAAGATAGATTTTGTTGTGCCGTATCGTGCTGTATCGTATATGGTATTACTCTCCGCACTCCGACCATCTAACTTAATATTGGTAAATACTGTTTTGATATATTGGCTCGTATTACTATTACCAGCTTTACCGATCAGACTCGTTGCTGCATCAATGGTAGTTCCATTGTTAACATAAGGTGACAGATGGGTGTTTCCATCAACGCTTACGGACACATCATTGATGTTCATCGTAACGTACTCGCTGGCTTGATTAATCAGGAGAGGTGCGTAATCACTATAAGTATCCAGATTCCATACCTGGATACCGTCGAGTACTATTTTCCCTCCTGTGCTGCTAATGGTCACAATATGTGTTTCGTTATCTCTGGCGTAACCAGATGCTGTACCATACACTAAAGCCCCCGTGCCATTAGCATCAACCGCACCAATGTTTCCTCGTAATGTTAGATTACCAATCGTCAGATTCTGCTTTACATCGTAAAACAGGCCATTCTGCATCATGTAATGCTGATCTTTCTCCAACGGAGACCAGATGTTTTTATCATCATCTGAAATCCCTGTACGCTTTCCTTTGACCGCTTCACAATCTTTAAATTCTTTATTATAGAATTTGAACGTGCCGCTGATCTGGACAGGAGTATCCAATGTGACAGGATACCAACTGTATCCCTTCATGTCATAAGACAACCCTTGGTTCAGATTGCAGTTGGTAAAGTACTTGCTATTAATATTCGCACAGGCATATTGATAAAGTCCCCAGCTCATCAACTGCTTTTCTGGAGAAGCAGATATATTATTATCATTATCAATCTGATCGAGGTTATAATAGTATCTTGTGTTAGGATTTTTTACTTTACCCTGAGCTGTTTGATTCTTGTAGCTTAGACTATCCTCCACATCATCTTCCATTTTCAGACCAGCTGTACTGATTGTGATAATGCCTTGATGATTGGTCATGATGCTGGCAGCATTATCTGCGCTGTAAGCACAAATCTCATCAAACACGCCACCGGATTTCAGAGAAGGAGTCCCGCGGAACGACAACTTATAATATGTACTTTCCGTGGTCGCAGGGATTTCAAGATAAATGCCGGACTTGGATCCACTGATACCTTTATTTACGATCATACCAACAGAACCTGCGCTTCCCGCCGTCATTGTGATATTAGTCAAATCTAATTTAGTAATCAACCAATGCCCGGTTGCGGTGTGAACCACACCAGCGGTGCTACCATCTCCGGTTTTGCTGACAGTTGAGTAAGCAGTGGTAGTATCCGCAATCGCCACATCGATCACATTGACATCGGTATTATACCATCCGTATCCCAGTAATCCGCCCATAGCAGTACTTGCTGTTCCGCTAACTGTCAAGCCATCAGTTCTGACACTGGTTAGATTCAGCACACCGGCATTGTTACCGCTAATCTCCGCAACAAGGCCGCCGATTTTTTGTGTAGCTGCACCTGTTTTGTTAACCGTTCCTTTTAATGTAACAGCATTGGAAAACGTCCAATTGGAAGCAGCATCTTTGGAATAGCTCATACTACCAATTACGCCGCCAAAGCATGTATCAGCCGCAGAGTTCGCTCCAGATATTGTTCCGTCAAAAGTACAACCTGAAACATAGATGGAAGAATTTTCAGGTGCGCTGCTACCAAGATCGGAAGCACCACCAAGCAACCGACCAGCATATGCCTTCTTTTCACCGTTGATCGTCATATTTAAGCTGGATATCGTTTCGCTATTTGTAGCAGTAAAACTGGTTTTAGCCAATCCAGCCGCTGTTCCTGCGTAAATGCCATCGACAGCAGCATCTATGTAGATATTTCCAGCATATTTCACACTAGAAAACGAAACACCATCAGCTATTCCAAACATTCCAAGATATGGGTGATAGTAGACCGGATTTCCTCCTACATTTTTAATATCAAGTGTCACAGTATGATCTCCTCCTGTGACACTTCCCTTATAGGTTACAGCGGAACCCTTGTCTCTTGTAATGCCACGCACACCAGAATTTGTCAGCGTTATATCACCGGTCAAAGTAAATGGTGTCGTATTTGCTAGCTGGCTTGCATTGTTCTCATACACAATAAAACTATTTTTAGACGGGTTTATCTGCATTTGTATAGATGCTCTTGTGTAATCATCGGTACTGTAAATCGCACTCGGTGTTACAGCCGGAATTGTCAGCACATGAGTTGTTAATTCAGTCAAATCCTCAGTCATAACGCTTGCCTTGGTAAGAGGAGATGAACCACCGAATACAATTGTATCTCCCCATGAGCCGACATTATCCAGCGCATCGGCATTTGTGGTATACGTCCAATCCTCTGCATAAATGAGGGCATTGTCTCTCGCACCGACAAGTTTTCCGTTAGCTGCCGCAATCGTAGGCTTTGCATTTGTCAGATCTATGCTTCCTGTCATGCCAAGCACACCATCACCAAGATTTCCTACCAGCCCTCCTCCAGCAAATCCGACAATCTCAGTGGTAGTGTTTGTTTCAGCATCAACACTTCCCACTGTAATATCTTTAGCATAAATATATCCATTATTTGTTAACGCTGTCAGACCGCCAAATTGTGCGGTGCTTTCCACACCAACCGCTGAATCGATCGAAAAGGTATCGAATCTGACATAGGAATCCCCAGCGATTTGTCCGATGCCACCACCATACGCCGGATTGGAAAATGAGCTTGTCATTTCAGCCTTCAGAGTTTTGATTTCCAGAGAATCTGTTGTATTTGCAGCCGCATAATGACCGATGATTCCGCCATAAGCATCCGCTGCTATTCCTTCCACATCTTCTTGCACATCACAATGATTGGAAATGATAACAGTGTCTGTGGATCCAGAAATTGTCATGTTGCTTCCATTATTCTCGAGTTTTCCGAACAGACCGCCTGCATATGCGGTTTCGCCCGTCACAGTCAGTTGGCAATTGATTTTAAACGGACTCGCATCAAACGATACAACTCCGGTTTGGGGTTTATAATAACCGGCAACACCACCTGCACCAAGAACACCGGTAATGGTTTGTGCAATGGGGTATCCTTCGGAACCAGCATAATTCACTGTAACGGAACCGCCATTATTCTGGCCAACAATACCGCCAGCATACCCCGTATCCGATTTAATACGGCTTGTTCCCATAGGGTTACTTGCTATATTCAGTATGAATTCAGAATCTGTGCCCATTGATCCCACAAATCCGCCAGCATTACCCTGTGCGGCAGAAACATAAAAATCCGTATTAGTACCTGAATACGTTGCGGTAAGTTTTCCATCCAATTTTCCGCAGATGATACCAGCATCTCCAGCATCGTTATTCAGTACATTGGCTTTGGCATTACCACTTACTGCGTTATTTGTAACATCAAAGTTCACCTCTGCACCACTTGTAATCTCGCCGATCATGGATGTGTACACTTTACCCAGGTCATCTGTGTACCATCCATAATTCAGCTGCCAATTTGCAACCGTTGTTTCATCTTCATCTGAACATACACAGCGTGCAAGCACTGGTTCGTAAATAGCCGGAGTAGCCGATGCGATCGTGATCCGTCTGGGGGTAGTGTCATCACTTCTTTCTGCGATCTTGACATTGTCACAAATATTCCCGAACAAAGGGGCTTCTAGGTAGAACGTAGACGCTGATGAACCGTCAAACAAAACACGTCCGGAAAACGGCACATCCGCAGTTCCAATAGGCTCAAAATTGTCCTGACGTGTTTGATTTCGGCTCGGAACCTTATAAATATTATCCTCACCAAATGCAAATACGATCGTATCATTCTGATGATCAGCATAGCCCGCTTCGCCGATGGCAGAATTGTAATAAGCATGCGAATACCAGATCAGCTGTTCAATTCTGGAGATCTTGATAATTGACCCTTCTTCTGGACTCTCTACTGTATATGGATAGTCCAGATCGGTGTATGGAACAGGAGTTTCATCTTCTGCAACCGCAGTGAGTGACTCTTGTAGCATCTGCATTTTGTCATATAAGGACTTACTGCCGTCAGCGATTTCAGACATGGGCAGGCAGGTCGTTGTCATTACAGCTGCAGTGATAAAACCTGCAATGCGTCTGAAGGTCTTTATTTTCATTGTATTATAATCTAATCTATCAGATTTCCATTTCATTCTTCTCGCCCCTTCATATCTAAATTCACAGTAACCGCTACCTGTTATGGTGTAGCTGATGGAACAGCAGTAAGTTTAAGCTTTTCATTCATTGTTGTCCAGGATGTCATTGCTTCAATTGCTGATTTTGCTGTCCCATCCTTGATATAAAACTGAATATCGTATCTTCCGCCATTGGATGCAGCATCCAATGTCACATCAACATAATTCAGTCCATTATCAGTCCCAATCAATGCTGTATAGTCCTGTGATGATATCTCCTCCAGTTGTTTGGACAACATCTCATTCATTTCCTGTGCATTCGGAGTAAATATGTTTGCGTCCCAGTACAATCGTTTTTTTTCGGTTCCGCTTCCGGTAATAATGAAATTATACGCCTCATACTTTTTCGGTAATGTTTCTTCAGCGTTTGATGATGTGTATTCACCGATCATACCACTCCAACCAGTACTGAGGTTGACAGTTTGTGTCTTGACATAGAAATAGGCACCAAGAGTATCCAGTGCCAAATCGCTTGTCGTTGGTTCGGCTTTCAAATACACATACACGTTCTTGTCAATCAAGCCGGATGGGAATTCCAGCTTATAGGAATGACCTGTGGAGCCATTTGCAGCCAAAAGCTTTAAAGCTGCGGCAGGAGCAATGGTAGTATCCTGGATGATTGTTTGGGCAACATTAACTTCATTGTCTGTTGTGGAATATCCTAATTTGCCAATCAATGTTGAAGTACTTACACCATTCGTTGTTGTAACACGGTAAAGATTGATAATATCCCCATCATCAAGAACACTATTTATAGTTGCATCAGTATAGTCAGAATAGCTGTCGCCGTTCGGATACACCAATTTGGCTGTCAGTGTATAGGTAATGTCCTCATGACAGAAATTTGTCGGATGCTTTCTGTCATAGTTCCAGATTTCAATATCAAATTCAGTATTTCCATTATAATCCGGAATCTGCGTTTTAGGCTGTGTCGGCTTAGATACCGTCAAATAATTGGACGAAAACAGGTTAGTATAGTTCTTACCGGTTCTGATAACTCTCTTGGTTACATTATATGCCTCTCCATATTTCGCATAAGCATATATTCCAAAACAAGAAATGAGAGCAGCTACAAGCCAGATAACAGTCCAGTATTTTTTCAAAAAATACTCGATTTTTTCATTTTTCATAACTGCTCACACTCCTCTCATAACAAACCATATTTTATCAACTGCGGAAAGCCGCAATATAAAGGATATCCGTTTCCTTATTGTTTGAAATTTTAGACCGATCCCACGTAACATCCAAGATAAATGTTTTGAAAAACGGCTTTGCTCCCCAGATAGTAGGGTCTTTTACACTGGCAATATCAGTTTTTTGCCAATACAGCGGTTCAGCATAGGCATTAAACTCTGTATATTCACCATAGCAATCCGCATGATACTTATCTGTAGCTATCCGCCTTCCTTCATTAGTAACTGTAGCATTTAAATAACCCCCTGCATCTTTGATACAGGTGTCTTTTATGAAATATACATTTTCGATTCCACTTAAATCAGTCCTCTGACTTAAAGTCATTTCGATTTTATCCCATTGTTCATTTACTTCATGGGCAACAACATCTTCCCGGAAATGTGCATCCAGGTCTGTGTCTGTCCAGGTGTTTTCTGGATTCTTTAATGTCTTGTATGCCGTTTTTGCTTCTGCCTCTGTAGTACATGGCACATCAACTGTTTTTCCGTTAATGGTTTCCGTATGTGTAAGGAGATTGGCTTCATAGATTCTGTAAGTGAACTGATTGTTTGTTGTATGGGCGAATTGTAAAGTGAAGGAAGAAACATATTGTCCTGCAACGGCAAACGCATACAATTGCTGTGCGGGTTCAGATGAATTAACTTCACCTACATCTATCGAAGAAATATCAAAATATTTTACATCTTCCGCACAGGCAGCACTTAAATAAAGCAAATCAGGAGTTTTAATAGACTGTAATTCAGCAAGTTTTCTTTGACTGCTGAACCATGCTACAACTGGAAGGGCAATCAATGCTGCAACCGTAAAGAAAGATGCAATAGCTGCTATAATTCTGTTGGCTAAAGACATATCTCTATACTTTTGTATGATTTTCAGCATATATGTCCCTCCTCTCTATAATGTATGCCGTTATGATGTAGATGTCGTCATTTCGAGTAAGATATAATTCAAATTATTACCTATGACTTCATCTGCATTATTATATTTATTTGTCAAAGCTGTTAATGCCTCTTTATCATCCGCAGTGGAAGCATTCTGAAGTTTTGCAATATTTGTTGTAATCACACTGTCTGTAACATTGTCAAATACTTTGTGATGAGTATAATCTGCCAGATACGCAAGTATTGCAGCCCGATCGACTGCATAGGTTTCAGCAGTGCTGTCAAGCAAAGGAGAGTCAGCATAAGAAACGGTTTGTTCCAGTGTGTTTGCCCATTTCCAATAAATTGTTACCTGATACTTTTGTCCTTCTGTAACACTATCTGTACCATCAGGCAGGCAATCTTTAAAATCCACTTTATTTCCGGCATTTCCAAGGAATCCGGAATAATGACCATTATCATAATTCTTGAAAAACAAGATGTGACTCTGGATATATGCAAGGGCATTATGCTTTGAAGGAAGTTTCTCTACAGTCAAATCATACACTGCAAGCTGCTCTGCTGTCATAGTATCCAAAGCACTTGTGATTTCAATTGCATTCACAAGTGAGTGTGCTGCATCTGTGGTATACTTCGCATGGAATCCACGAACATTAAAATTAAATTTCACATTCAATTCGCCGGATTTTTGTGGAACAACCCAGAATGTCAGTGTACCTTGCGCATTTGGTTCCAGTCCGTCCGAATAGCTGCCATCCGCACTTGCATCTTTATTCCAAAGAATTGTGCCATGTGTTTCATCACCTGCTGTCTGAAATGAGGATATCAAAGTACCTTCACCATTTTTTTGCTGAACACCTGCAATAAAATTATTATCTATCTTAGAATAAAGCAACTGATTTTCTATTTTTTCTCCTCGCACTTCTAATTCAAAAGGTAAGCCATCAGCCGTCATCTGTACCCCTGCTCCTTCTACCTCCCGATTCATAGTAAACCAAGCTACGGAGCTAAAAACAACAAATACAACAACAATCACAGCAATAACTATCATTTTCAGGAGCGAGGCTCTCTGCATTTTTTTGAGTTCATTTTCATTTTTCATCAGCCTCACCTCCGTAACGCTTTACTTATCGTATAAAATTTATCTCATATAACACAAGAACAGCTGTACTATAATAATGTATGATAACCTTACTCTATTATAACACAAAACACAGATTTTTTCAAGGGGTTTTCTGGCTTTTCTGCATAATTTCACATGAATTTCACAGTATTTTAATGAATACAGTCAGTAGTTTTGCGGGGTTGAAAATCCCCCTCCTCTGCGTTGAGGGGAGGGGGACGTGTAGTCGTTTAGTTATTTGGTTTATATTTGGGGATTAGCCACCAACAGGAGTGTCAGGGTTGTGTCTGCTGATTGTTGTTGGAGTTAGCATTAGCAGCCGGTGCTGTAGCATCACCCTTCTTAACGAACTTCAAGTTGATAGACCAGTCCTGACCAGCAGTCTGATTCCAGCAATCAGGGTCTTCACCCTCAATCCATACACGGATAATTCTCTTTACAGCAGTACCATAACCAGTACCAGAGCCACCAGTCAAAGTAGCAACTGCCGCTGAATTTGCACCAGTATAGGTTACAGGTGCAGCATATTCACCAGCATTATTTGTACCAGTTGATTTAAGTGCCTGCTCAGTATTTGCATTCGTATCTGGGTTTGTAGAAGCGGTTCTTGTATACCAGTTAAGAACAGAATTGCCACTATATTTATCAGTAGGAGTAGCCGTAGCTGGAGTATCACCATCAGCGACAGGAATCAAGTTGCTATTAGCTGTACCATTATCATTAAGAATAGCTACTCTAACGGCTTTGTAGAGTTTTTCATTATTGGCTGTAGCAGTATCAGAAACTGCCAATTTATTAACTGCATCAGTAGCTGCAACATCTACAACATAAGCCTGCACACCAACATCAACACTTGCACTGGATGTTCTCAGCCATACAGGAATATCAATGTAGTAACCATCATCGTTTGTATTATTCCATGCACTCGCCGGAGAAGCAGCCCATTTATTATTTCCAGTTCTATCTGACTCAGCAGAATAAGGGTGAGCTGTTGCATTAAGCGTTTTACTACCCACAGTACCACCAGTGTCTGCTAACACAGTTGCTTCACTTCCAGCGGTAGCTGCATCAGCAGCTTGATAGAATTTAGCTGTGGACTTAACAGTCTTACCAACACCATTCGCATCAGGTGTGAAGATAATATCTTCGCCATTGATAGAAGATGCAGGAATTAATTTACCAAAGCCATAGTATGCACTGACATCTACAGTATTAGACCAGTCGATATCATTGTTCTCCACGCCATCTTCACGAGGAGCTGTAACAACACCACTTGCATTCATAAGGAAACCTGTGTTCATTGCAAGAGAACCATCAGCTGTTTTTGTACTTGCAGTTGTAACATCAGAAGTTGTGCCAATCTTACCCAACGAAATCTGAATATCTTCAGGAACAGTAGCTGTCATCTGAATATTCTGAACTTCCACTTCCCTGCTCATGGTAAACCATGCATATGTAGAGGAGGCCAATGCCATAGCAGAAGCAACAAGCATCGCTGTTGCAGGCACAAGTTTTCTTTTTACAGAGATCTTATGATCTTTATCTTTAGTCCGAGCTGTCATAATCATCACCTTTTACCTTTCATGTAATCTGGTTTTGTCCGCCGCGCAGGACGAAAATATAATAAATATTTTGTTCTTTTCTATGTATCTATTATAACTGAAAAATTACTGTTTGTCAATAGATACCGGACAAAATCCATGATTTATACAATCAAAGCGTGGATTTTTACAGCATTTTGCCAATTCAGAATGTAGATCATTCAAGAAATTATACAGACTGTTATTTTATTCCAGAGAA
>Ga0326511_10002447_pt1 | contig 15099 bp, 28 predicted proteins | sample 0_2496_0518_D_FD_203701 | JGI IMG/M metagenome (GOLD analysis project Ga0326511, IMG submission 203701) | Bovine rumen microbial communities from UC Davis, California, United States - 0_2496_0518 | ecosystem: Host-associated > Mammals > Digestive system > Stomach > Rumen | place: USA...
TTGTGGACGAATCAGCTTCATCTACCACTTATTATTGTTCTACATTTACCCCTGGTAAAAATTATTGTATGTTTAGCGGTAGTTATAGTTCTAACCCAGGTAATGGTACTAGAGTTGCTTTGTCTGGGGGTGTTAATTCTCGTAGCATACGTTACAGTAATAGACTTAGTTGTAAGCCACTTAGCAATTAGAAATAAAGGAGGTTTGTTATATGTGGGTAACAGCAGAAGCAAACTATAAACCCAATACGGTCGATACAACCACCTCAAAAGTATATAATTACATTCGTAGAAATATTCATCAGGAACAGCGTGAAGATGACGAAGGTAATATATTTACAGTGTGGGTATACGAAGAAAAGAAAATATCAAAAGAGAACTGGGAATTGTATAAGGCGGTCGAGCGTAATGCGGCAAATATTGATTATTTAGCAATGATGACCGATGTCGAAATAGAGGAAGGTGAAGACGATGAGTAAGAAGTTTGAAAAGGTTAAACGTTATTATGATGAAGGTCTTTGGAGTCAACGACAGGTCAGAGATGCCGTTACCAAGGGTTGGATAACGGCAGAGGAATATGAGATAATTGTAGGAGAAACCTACTGAGGAATTACCATGAGTAATATCTGTAAGGATTGACTAGAGAGCTACTTTCGGGTGGCTCTCTTGATCTTTATAAGGTATGAAAGGAGAAACGGAATATGAGTGATGAAACTAGAAAACAAATAATCAAGTCTGTGGTTTATGGATATACCGCTACTGAGATAGCTGAGATATACGGATTTGATGTTGACATAATCAGCAAGCTGATAGCTGATAACGAGGATGAAATTGAGAGAACAAGGAAATACATAAAAGAAATGAGGGGATAAGTATGGCAGTAAAAGGTGCAGATGTAAGCGTTTTCCAAGGTTATAACATTGACTACAATAAAGTTAAGCAAGCGGGTTATTCCTTTGTAATGCCCAGATGTGGATATGGTAATATGATAGCATATCCGTATCAGAAAGACCCTACATTCGAGATTAATTATAAGAACGCTAAAGCGGCAGGAATGGGTGTCGGAACATACTTTTACTCTTACGCTCTTGATGCCGACAGCGCAAGGCGTGAAGCACAAGGAGTACTTAACGTAATTAAGGGTAAACAGTTTGATTATCCTATAGCTTTGGATATCGAGGAAAATTCACAGATGAATTTGTCTGCGGGTCAGAAAGCGGCAGTCATCGAAGCATTTATTTCTATACTTGAAAAGGCGGGTTATTATGTAGTTCTGTATTCGTATGAGTCTTTCTTGAATAGTGTGCCTATAACTACACTGGCTAAGTATGATATTTGGTGCGCCAATATCAATAGAAAGCCTAGTATGAGATACGGTATTTGGCAGGACAGTTGGACTGGCAGAATTAATGGTATTAGCGGTGACGTTGATACTGATATCGCTGAGAAAGATTATCCTACAATTATTAAGGGTGCGGGACTGAATGGTTATCCCAAGACCAATATAGAGAAGAAAACAGAAGTCTATGCGACTCCTTTTGATAAGTTCTTTGCAGAGAGAATGAACAAAGGTATTGATGTAGATGGTAACGGTGTATATTGTTTTGACCTTGCTAATGATTATAGCATTAATCTGATTGGCGGCAAGAACTTTATTGGCGAGGGTGCATACGAAATTTATACCAACTTTGATAATCAGCCTGGTAAGGATTTGTATGAGCGTATACCGAATACACCTGAGTTTGTTCCTATTAAGGGCGATATAATGGTTTGGGGTCAAGGTCTTGGTAAGTGGGGTCACGTTGCTATCTGTAATGGTGAGGGCGACACCACTTGGTTTGAAAGCTATGAACAGAACTGGACTGGAAATAATGACCCTGTTGCGCTAATTAAACATAATTACAGTAATGTACTTGGTGTGCTTAGACCTAAAGACCAGAGTAAGGTGTTGGGCGATAAAGCAAAGGTAAAGACTGAGGTTAAGGCAAAGGTCGAAGGAAAGGCTAGAAAGAATGGCGATGTTAATGGCGATGGCAAAATTGATATTGCTGATGTAGTGGCTTTAGCGGCGCACGTTAAGGGCGAAAAGAAACTGGATGATTAAGTCAACGGTTGGCTGGAAGTGGACGGCTGATTGGTTTTGACTAACTAATAATCAAAAAATATACCCATAAGGGCGTAGAGTCGCGCCCTTGTAAAAATAAATAAAACTCACTGAGACGTAGGAGGGTTTATTATGGCGACGGCATCTATCTGTAAGGACTTTGTCGCAACAAACAAGAAGACTTATATTGATATGCTTAAAGCGGTGAATGCTCCTAGAAAGACTAGGAATAGCGTTAAGGTATCGCAGGAGGTTAAGAGGGGCGCAGAACTGTTAGCGCAGTTTTCGTTCCGCTAAAGAATTATATAGTATATGTGTTCGATTAAGAAGTTAAATAATTAGTTGTATGAGGTGGTAGTATGGCATTGACAAATTTTCATATTAAGAATGGTAATATTTACGAGAATGGTGTTACAAAAGAATTTAAAATTTTAAATGGACTTGAACTGAAAGTACAAGCTGTTGGTACAGGTACATATAAGGTTTTAGGTACACTTAGCAATGGGACTCCTAAACCTTTATGCATGGTAGATATGAGTACATTGGATATTGTAGAAGAAGGAGAAAATGATACAGTATATTGTGCAGACTGTGCAGCACTTACTTCTATTACAGTTGCAGATGTTAGTGGCGGTATCGAATCTATTTATATAGATATATATACAAAATAATAATTAGGGAGATAGAATTTCTATCTCCCATTTTTTTTACTATAAACTACAATAAGAATATAATCCTATCTACAAAATTTATAAATACGATTATATTTTATTATGTTAAATGTAGTTAATGTATTACACCTTTCGCAATAATATGGCTCTTGTCCGAGTGATTTTAAAAGTGATTTTTTAAGAAGTATAATCACTTTTAAGGAAATGTGTATGTATATTTAGAAAATCATTTCATAAAGTGATTATGAAAAAATCCCTTAACTACGGTGATTTCACACATATACGCAGTTAAAGGACTTAATACTATAAGCGCAGATGGAGAGATTTGAACTTAACCATCACAACGCTGTTACGGTCTTTAACAGCATAAAAGTGATTCTGAGTGATTTGTGATTACTTACGGTTGATTATTTTTTGTTATCTTGTTTATCTTATTATTGAAATATTCATTGATGATATCTTGATACTCTTGCTCTCGTGTTTTGATTGTGTGGGTATAGACCGACTTCATCACATTGTCCGTAGACCAACCACCGAGCTTTTGAATGTATTCAGATGGAATACCGAGGTCATTAAGTGTAGTTGCAAATTCGTGACGTAGCGTATGGAATGTAATATCATAACCATTAGCAGATGTAATTTGTTTAAATTGTCTGCGTATCTTCTCGTAGTATACAGGAACAATAAAATCATCAGGACTGTTATGTGGCACTTGTTGAATAAGTTTAAACAAATACGGTGGTAGTCTATTGGTTCTTGTACTGTCAACTGTTTTTGTGTTCTCTCTAACAACATCGCTATTGTTAAGTCTTATCTTGGTACGTCTTATATAAATAGTAGAACCATCTTCTGATATGTCTTTGAACTGTAATCCTCTGACTTCGCTAATTCGTAATGACAACCACATCGCCAATAAACAAGGTAATTCAATTTCTGTTCCAATAATCAATGGAAGTATTTGGTCAACGGTAGGAATGTATTGTTTCTTTTTTTGAGCTGGTGGTAAAGTGATTTTCTTAATATTAATCTCAACGTCTTGCATAGAACAGGCTGACTTTAAAAGAGCCAAACCTTCTTTAATTGACTTGCGGCTCAACTTGATTGCATCTTGATTGACTGCTCTTTGAATGTCAATAGTTTTTAACTGAGTGATTGGTATGTCTTTAATAAGCAATAATCTTGAATTGCGAATAGTGCGATATGCTTTAAGTGAAGCTGGTGACAATACATTTGTTTTAACTTCGATATATTCATCCAAAGCATCTCTGACTGTAAGATTAGTGCTATCTTTTTTGTCACGATTTTGTTTATATTCAATGGCTTTTTGTAAAGCCTCTAATTCTGTTTTTGCTGTAAAGCTCTTAACTATACGTTTACCATTTAAATCATAACCATCAACTAATTGGACTCTATAATTCCCACTAGGAGTTTTCTTTGCTTTCATTTTTCATTCCTCCTTAATATTAAAGAAAGAGCGAAAAGTGAAATACTTAACTACATATATAGTATATCACACTTTTCGCTAGTTGTCAACTATTTACATATTATAAATCTATTAATTCTCGGAGCGTTATGCTTGTTAAATGTAAGAAACTATCAATATTTCCTATTGTTAAATGTTTAGCATCTTTATCGTAATTGGATAATGTTCTTGCACATACGCCAAGCCTTGCAGCTAAATCATTATCTGATATATCATATAGCTGTTGATAGTATCGTATTTTACACCATATCATTTTGTCTAAACTAATTCGTTTATTTCTTTCTTTGTTACAGACCATATTAATACAATCTCCTTTATTACGATATAAAGCCATTTTCTTTAAGTCTGTTGTAACTTATTTTATAATATTCTTCATTAAGTTCTACACCAATAAAATTTCTATTATTTTGTGCTGCAACAAGAAGATGGCTACCAGAGCCAGAACAAGGGTCAAAGATTAAATCATTTTCATTACTGTTATCAAGTATAAGTTCTTTAAGTAAATCATGGTTCTTTTCTGTGGGGTGAAGTTTGCTTCTGCCACATGGATATTTAAATACTGTATTTTTACAGTGAGCATTAAATGTTCCTCCACGCTTTTTAAACCAAACTGCATTTTCAATTCCTGAGAGATAAATACATTGACCATTCATGGGAGATGGATTAGACTTTTCATAAATAAGCTGTCTTACAGTACCTTGGTGTTTTGCTTGCTTGTCCGAAAAGAATCTATGTATTTCTGATAGCTGTTCCTTGCCACAAAAAATAATTATAGTTCCTTGTGTGATACGATACACTTCATCAAGAAATTGTATTAAATCAAAATTTATAATGTCTGCGTTTTCTTTATTTAAATTGCGTAATCCATTACTGCCACGATTTACTTTTCCATACGGAATGTCGGTCAATGTTAAGTTTACACTATTATTAGGCATTTTATTCATAATGTTCATACAATCATTGTGTAAGAGTTTATGTACTCTCTCTCTTTCTCTCTGGTTATTCATGTAACGCAAACTTCCTTCCTATTAATTTTAATTTTATGCCGATGTATAATTAGAACATACATCGGCTTGTTATGTTTATTTAGTTGTTTTCATCTTCAAAATATATTTTTACAGGTTTAGAATTAGAAACAGGAATTATAAAAACAGAGCCAGGTTTAAGTAATGGTGAAGGTGTTAGTGGAGCATCAAGAAATTGAATTTTATAATCATGGTAATAAACAGGGCAATCTCCCACTGATTTAACATGGCTAAGAAGCTGTTGGATAGCATCACTAACTTTTTCTGTATATTCTTGTTTATCTATTTTATCTATATCCTTTTCATTTACATTTACAATTGCTACCATTTTGCGACAAAATAATTCTTCATATAATTTTTGTAGTTCTTTATTACTCATTGTTAGTCACCGCATTGACAAACATATTATAATATGTGCATAGACTCGCAAAAGCATCAGAGAAATTACCATCTGAATTTTCAATTATAATATTATAATCAATATCTTTAAATTCAATAGCATCGTGTACTATACGTTCAAGGGCAAAACCGATAGGGTCTTCTATTGGTCTTTTTATCATACGTTCATATCTCTGTCTGAGAGGACAAGTTATGTATACTACATACATAGGTCTGTCGCCTTTATAGTTTTCTTTAAGATACTTGATACCACTGTTATCTATAACATATACACTATAATCTTCATTCTCAAACATTTCCTGAGTGACACAATATCTAGCGCCTGTCGTTTCTGCGTAAGCAATTATGTTATTAAGTTTATCAAATTCTTCATTTGTAATAAATGTATGTCCCTTTTCATTCTCGTATCTAGGAGGTCTAGTTGTATAACTAGGGATTGCTTTAAAACCACACTGTATTTCAAGTTCTTCGGCAAGTGTTGACTTTCCAGAACCACTCTCACCGCAAATTAAAATTATAGGTTTCATATTGTTATCTCCTTTGCATCAAATATTTCTAACTTGTCTTTAAAACTCAATTTGTTCCATATATCATTCAATTCTTTTTCCATACATTTTTCACATAAATGTTCTGTGTCATCATTAAATGAATATAAACTTGCTTCTGTACCGCAATTATCACAATATGTATGCATCACTCTATGATTTACACAAGAACTACCTACACATCCCATAGGGCAGCCAACACATTCATTTTTATATTTAATCATCTGTGTTATCCTCCTTGTCTTCATCGTCTTCGTTGTCAGGTTTGGAAATATAATGTACTTCCCTATTGTCAAATATCAGTACATATAGAATGCCAAGAACTATGTAATATGTTGCCATATCGTATTTTCCTAAAAGTACCGCAAACATACTTACAAGAATATCAAGGATTATAATAATCCCACCTAATGTAAGAAACATTTAATCACCTCTTTATTTTTAATTCATCAGCCCATTCCGCAATCCAATGACGATGTGATTGAGTTAATTTACAAATAGCTATCCTATCATCGTTCTTTAGACCAAAATGTTCTATATATGCATCAAAACCACTGTCTTCTTTATGCTGTAAATCATTCTGTCCTGTATGTCCAATACAAATGACCTTTACATTTTTGCACATTCTTGTCAATACCTTTTTAGCTATTTCTAATGTAAAGTTCTGCATTTCATCAAGAATAACTATTGCATCGTCAAGATTACAACCTCTAAGGTAAACGTCAGTTATAGGCTTAATATAACCAGCGCTATCGTATTTCTGACTAACAAGACTTCCATCGTCAATTGCCGAAAAAGGATTAATACCGAGTTTCTGCATTGCAGAATACAGAGGCTCATAATAAACTTCTGACTTTGTGGTTAAATCACCAGGCATAAATCCTAAACGATACTCATTACAGGGGCTACATACATAAATAATTCTTTTATATATACCATACTGAACAAGTAAATTTGCAGTACCAACCGCAACCAATGATTTGCCTGTACCAGCTTTTGCATTACAGAACACAATATCTTTGTCTTTAGACCATATTGCATCTCGAAAAATCTTTTGGTCTTCATCTAATTCTATTCCATAAAACGGATGGTCTGTCAATGTTGTAGGAATATTAATAGGTTCGTTCTTACTCGTTGTTCTCTTAGCCATTATCATTCACCTCGTTTGATATATTGCAGTTACCATAGCTATTCTCATATTCTATTGCATCAGCCAGTTTTCCAAAGAACTCTGCTGTATCTGTTGGATTGTACTTAACAATAAATTCTGCTATGTCATGTATACATTCGTCATAATCTTGTGTAATAGTTATTTTGTTGCATATAATATCATGGACAAAAGAATCAAGAAATTTTGCAATATCACGTTTAGTTGACCTAGAAACTTCATAGGCTGCCGTTTCTGGACTAGCATAAAAATTTAAAGCATCTGAATTTTTTAATGGTATTCTAAATTGTATCATACAATACTCCTTTATGTTAATTCGATTATATATGATGTTTCATCATTATAAAAATCATTTGCGTTTATGTTGTAAGAACATAGGTCGCATTTATAATCATGGAAAAAATTATTACTAACTGTATTAAATGTTAAAGATTGTTCGGATATCTCTGTTAATATACCTTGCTTTTCGTTTGACTCGCCACATTTGAATTTATAACACTTACCTATATTTAATTTAGTTACATCAAATACATGAGAAATAACCATATCATCTCTAGTCATTATTAATCAGCTCCTTTATAACCTTATGTCTACCACAACTTTTTATCTCAGGACAAAACGCCGTATCATATCTTTCGCATTTAGGTACGAGCATATCCTTTGCTTCGGGGAATACCTCTATCACACAATCCCGCATCTTCTGCGCAAGCTCTCTTATTTCCCACTGCGCTCTTGTACATAAACGTTCATTCATAAAATGAATAAGATTTCTGAAATCAAACGAAGCATCAATTGTTGTACAGCAAGCGTTAGGCAAAAGATAACGTGCATCTTCATTAGGAATGTCAAAAGTTTGCAGAGCTTCATAAGCATTTTTTATTCCTTCTATCGTGTTTATGTATAAGTCACGAATATCATTATCAAGTTTTTCAATAGATGGTGGAACTACAAATTCAAAACCATCCTCTGAACAATATCTCTGTGACCTCTGAGCGAAAGAGCCTGTCCTGTGTCTAACAAGTTGGTGAGTAAGCGCACGACTTACACCCTCGATATGGAAATGGAACTGTGCAAATTCAAGAACACTGTGATGCCCTGATTTGTAACAGGCGTTCATTATCTTACCATTAGGTATGCTATCATAACAATTACTTGCCGCAAGCTCAATTGCTTCGTGTGGGTTAATTGTATATCTTACAAGTTCAACTTTCATCTATTCTTTCTCCTTGACTTCTTAGCCATTTTTCTCTTTGCTCTCTTTTTCTTAAAGCTCTTTGCTCCACTACTTCTGCTCTGATTGGTCATGTTGGTTCGCATTTCTTCCTGCCATTTTGTGTCGGATTCACAGATTTCCTTATTATCAAAGTGTCTTATTATTTCGTGCATTTATCTTCCTCCAATTTTATCAGACCTTCTGCCCTGCTGTTATATTCATAACCCAATGCTGTTAAGTTAATTAAATCAAAGCCTTGCCGTCTTTCGTTGTTCTTGAACACAGCATATTCTTCGATTATAGTTTTAGTTGTCTGTTTACAGGAGCTATACTCTTGTTTCTTTCTTGTGGTAAATTTAGTTACCTGTTGGATATTAAGATGATTGCCACGATATCCTGTGCATATAACTTTATCACCGATATGAATTTCGTTACCAAAATAATCTGTCATTTATTATCTTCCTCCTTGGCTATTGCGTGTTTATATCCGTTAATGTAACCGTCTTGATACTGCTCTATCGTGTCATAAAATATATCTCTGTCTTCTGGTTCGACAAAATCCTCCATCATATTTAGGAGTACCACAAGTTGATTGTCACTTATGTTTTTTGAAAAATTATCAGCAAATTGCAAATTAAATCGACTATTGACATATTCTAATGCAGCCACCAAAGATTTTCTTTCTAGTTCTTCATTATTCAATTGACTCACTCCCACTTAAAAGAACCGTTTATTCATTTGAGACATACTTCCTGATGAACCCGTGAATCCACTCTAAGAAACTAATTTCTACTGGCTCACTTTGAATAAGTGTGTTCCTTCCATAGAGTGTTTTCGTCTACGATATGTTCTCCCCACGGAAGGTATCTTGACATACACCATACAAAATCTCTAAGCTGCGGATTATATTTTGCATAATAGAATGTATCTATTCTCTTGCCAATATAATAATCATCTTCACTTTTACAGTAATAAAATCTGTAAATATCCTTTGTTGCAATCACATCTTCTGATTCCATGTTATCAATTACTTCTTGTATCTCAGAAAGATTAAGTTCCCACGAATCGCCCAGCTTATATCTTGTAGAGTGTTGCCCTTTTTCAAGTAGTGCAAGCACAACTTCTCCTTTACTTACATAACTATTTTCATTTGATTTGGCATAAACCTTTTTAATATCGTCTGCACTTATTGCTGACATCTTAATACCTCCACTTTATCATTCATATCTTGTATTATCAGAGACATATACACATTGCACTACTTCACTACATTCAAAACCATGAATTGGACAAATCAATGTCGCTATTCCTAGCCCCATAAAGTTATCTGTTTCTTCTGATTTAACGCATTTTTTACAACGTTCAAGTCTCTGCGTTTCTATTTCATTCATATTTGATTCTCCTTACATGAATCAAAATTTTATCAAATGTTATGTTGTCTCCATATAATTCGTCAAATTTAAAAGCTATATCATTAACGTCATGATTTATAATTGAATCTGTGTCCCAAAAATGTATAGCAAATATTTTTGAAATGTCATTTACACAATACTCTCTGAACACGTTGAGGATAGTATTTAAATCAAGGAGCATATTCCTTATTAGTTCTTCAACTTCAAATTGGTATACCTCAACATAAGGTTCTTCATTTTCATCTGTTAGAGTACCATATATTTTTTGAAACATATAGGTTGCAAATTCTGTTTGTTTGTTAGTCATCACATTCTCCTATTGTTTGCCCACGGTGTCGAAGAATTAAATCATCTTTTTTAAGAGTAACATTTTCTGACCATTTGTTTAATAGTTCTCTTGTGTCAAAACCTCGGCTTACAATAATTGCATAACCGTTAGGTGTTTCATGATAAGTAATTTCCACATCATTATCAATGCTATTAATGTCGTTTATAAATTCGGTAACTTTGTTTTTGTTCTTTATATCAAAATCAAAAAACCAATGTTTAGTTTTGGCACATTCTTTTTTAGCTGCGATAGAAGCAATTTTGCTTGGCAATGCACAAAGGTTAAAGTTTGGTTCGTCAATAAGAAAATGAAGGAGATTCTTGTAAACAACTTCTTTGTTTCTTGAATTAAGCGAATAATACATTCGGCACGTTTCATTAGGTACACCATTGCTGACAAAATCAAAAAACTCTCTTATTAAATCAGGGTCATTGTAATCTCTTGTTGTTATAAAAGATTTTCTTCTTTCTACAAAGTTGGGAATATCTTTGTTATCTTTGTTTCTGCTGATAAATAGACATACATAAATATCTTTATCGTCATCGGGGATAAATCCCCAACTGCTTGTACTACTTGCCATTAGTTACTTCCTTTCTAGTTTTAGTTACTATTTCTACTAAAGGACAAAAATCAGGTCGAGTATTATGTTTAAATATCTCTTTAGTTAAATCGTATGCTTCGTCTGTTGCTGAACAAAAGAAGTTTCCATTATCGAGTGTTCTTAGTTCAGCATCAACTGGATAGCAACATGGGCAACAAGCACAGCTTTTTGGCATCTTCATATTATTTATGGCAACCATAGTAGTTGTCTTTGGTTCGTCCCAATCAGATTCTTTATACGGTATCATCATTCTTTATTCTCCTTTATCATTATTTGCATCTCATAAAACTTAGATTTTATAACACATTCATACACAATATATAGTGGTTGTATAACTGCTTTAAACTATATATTGTGTACTTCTTGTGTCTCTTACTAGATATTGTGTCTACATAGTGTTACTTATTACTATCTGTACTACCAAGACCACCTGTACGCTTGTCCTGTACATCATCATCATAAGTTATGCCATAAGGAGTAAAGACACCCTGACAAAAAGCCTTACCTTTATCAAGAGTAAGCGGAACAGCAAAAGGACTGTCATTAACTATCTTCACAAAAATGTGACCTTCATTATCTGCAAAGAAATAATCTCCATCGATTATGCCTACTGAATTAGCCAAACGTACACCGTACTTAAATCCAAGACCACTACGAGGATAAATTGACAGTACCCAGTTTCTATCAATATCACAGCGTATTCCTGTAGGAATTACAAGAGTCTGTCCTGGCTTAATAATTAGCTCACAGGGACAATAAAAATCATATCCTGCACTATCCACTGTTCCACGTTTAGGAAGTGTAATGTCCTGCCATACATTCCATATTACTTTATCCATATAATCTTCATCGGGTTCGCTCTGCCATGCAGGAAAAGTTTTCAACCAATCCTTTTTAAACTGACCAAAACTAACCTTTTCAAATTTAGCAACTCTGTATCTACAATTATCCTTATACATATTTAAACACCTTTCTTCTCTGTATGTAACATAAGACCATACTTGTATTTTTTAAATCGTATACAATACGATTTGTTTTTCTTCTATTGTTTTCTTTACATCGATTAATCTTTGATTAGAACTTCCCCTAAAAGCTAAGTTTAAATTTCTCAATTCTTCTTTATATTCACCATCAACTACAACATTACAATTTCTTATTATATGATTACGAAGAAGTCCATTGTCCCAACCTGTGTCAGCATCAGCAAAATCTCCAACTAAATCACCACATTCATTAATACCACAACTTAATTCATATCCTGTGTAGAGCCATATCTTTTTGTCAGGAAATTTTTCTTTGATTGTCTTTACAAGGTCATATACCTCTGGGAGATTTTCGTAAGCTAAAGGTTCTCCACCCAACAGCGTGACTCTTTGTATGTATGGTCTGTCAATTAAATCAAGAAATTTATTTTGAACTTCTTTTGTCCATTCTTTTCCACCATTGAAATCCCATGTGTCAGGATTGAAACAACCTACACAATGTCGGTGACAGCCTTGTACGAATAAAGCTACCCCAACATCCTCACCATTACTAATATCCATACTGCGTATACTTGCATATCTCATATCAGTCACCTCTTAACTCATGGTTGTCAAGATGAACAACTCTTTCTTTGATTTCCTGTGTTCTGCCTTGATTCCAAAAATTAGTTCCGATATATCCACAAGTACGTCTTGCAACATTGAGTTTATTTTTATCACGATTGCCACAATTGGGACACTCCCACAGCAAGGTATTGTTTTCATCAATAATCTTTATTTCACCATCATAACCACATACCTGACAATAGTCGCTCTTGGTATTCAGTTCGGCATACATTATATTGTCATAAATAAATTTTATAACTCGGATTACCGCAGGAATGTTATGCTGCATATCGGCACATTCAATATAACTGATAGCTCCACCAGGAGAGAGAACCTGAAACTCACTTTCAAGACTCAGTTTTGCGAATGGGTCAATTTCTTCAAATACAGGAACATGATAGCTGTTTGTAATATAGTCTCTATCTGTAATGCCCTCGATTATTCCAAAACGCTCCTGCAATTTCTTTGCAAATTTATATGTTCCTGATTCAATAGGTGTGCCATATAGTGAATAGTCAATACGTTCAGCCATCTTCCACTGAGTACATTTATCATTAAGTTTTTGCATCACTTGCAAACCAAATTCTTTACCCTTACCACTTGAATGACTTTCACCTGTCATATATTTCACGCACTCGTAAAGTCCTGCATATCCAAGAGATATAGTCGAATAACCGCCATAAAGTAGTTTATCTATTGTTTCCCCTTTTTTAAGTCGTGCCAATGCTCCATGCTGCCAAAGAATAGGTGCTACATCAGACAATGTACCTTTGAGTCTTTCATGCCTAATTCTTAATGCTCTGTGGCAAAGCTCAGTACGTTCTTCAAAGAGTCTCCAAAACTCATTAATATCTTTATGAGATGACAATGCGATATCAACAAGATTTATTGTAACAACGCCCTGATTAAATCTGCCGTAATACTTAGGCTTACCGTTTTCGTCAATGTAAGGTGTAAGGAAACTTCTACATCCCATGCAAGCATAGCAATGACCTTCTCCATTCTTATCTTTTTTCAGTTCTAGCATTTTCTTTTCGGAAATGTAATCAGGAACAAGTCTTTTTGCAGTGCATTTTGCAGCAAGTTCAGTCAGATAGAAGTAAGGACTATTATCATGGATATTATCTTCTTCAAGTACATATAACAGCTTCGGGAATGCAGGAGTTACATATACACCGACTTCGTTCTTTATGCCAAGTATTCTCTGATTAAGAAATTCCTCAATTATCATTGCTAATTCTTGCTTGTATTCCTGAGTTTCCCCAAGATACATAAATACTGAAAGAAACGGAGCTTGACCGTTTGTCGTTGACATAGAATTAATTTGATAGTTAAAGGTCTGCACACCATCTTCAATTTCTTTTCTTAGGTCAATTCTAGCATATTCCTCGCTTTCAAATTCATCAAAGCCCCAGCTAATATATTTTGCTTTATATTTTTCAAAGCTATCTCTTACGAAAGGAGCAAGATGTGTTAGTGTTATCGAAGCACCTCCATATTGACTAGATGTTACTGCGGTTATTATTTGTGTTGCAATAGTCATAGCTGTCAAAAATTTATGTGGACGTTCAATCATCTTGTCATTAATGACAGTACCGTTTTGTAACATATCTTCAAGATTTATAAGGTCGCAATTATGAATATGCTGAACAAAATAATCTTTATCATGGAAATGGATTATACCATTTTTATCTGCTTCAACAATATCAGGTGGTAACAAGAAACGATTTGTAATATCAGTGCTACTAATTCCTGCAATATAATCACGCTGAACAGTTACTCTTATAGGATTCTTATTGGAGTTTTCGTCATTCCAATAAGCACTTTCACCATCAATTAATTCTTTAATATCTTTGTCAGTAGTATTGCTCTCTCTAACCAACTGTCTTTTATATCGGTATGTAATATAAGCTCTTGCAACATCTTTTCTACAACTCTCCATAAGTTTGTTCTCAACCATGTCCTGTATTTCTTCAACAGAGATATATGGATGTGCTTCATTTGTAATCTCAAAAATTATCTTATTAATCAGATTACAATTTTCAAGAGCATTACTCTTAGATATATAAGCATTATCAACTTCTTTAAATGCTTTAATTAATGCTGTGCGTATCTTGTCAGGATTGTATTCTTCTTTTCGTCCATCTCTTTTTGTGATGTATTTAATCATCATAACAACTTCCTCTCTTACAATATTAATATTTTATGTACGGTATGTATGTAATACCAGAACATTTACTATATATATTATACCCTATTAACAGTTCATTGTCAATAGGGTATGTACTTAAATTTTACTTAATATGTTATTTAGATTAACTAAAATGGCAACGGCTGATTTACGAAAACCTCATAATCTAATTCCAAGGGATTCTCTGTCTGAGATACAGTATTTATTTCATTAAACTGTTTGAGTAATTGCTGCATTAATGTTTGTCTTTCAAGATTTGCCTTTTTAGCAATAGCTTGATTAACCGTATTGTATGAACCTAAGTGATAACATTTCTGTTTCATTCTTGTCATAGCAACATAAAGCAAATTAGAATTAAGCATAAATATATG
>Ga0326511_10002448_pt1 | contig 15094 bp, 20 predicted proteins | sample 0_2496_0518_D_FD_203701 | JGI IMG/M metagenome (GOLD analysis project Ga0326511, IMG submission 203701) | Bovine rumen microbial communities from UC Davis, California, United States - 0_2496_0518 | ecosystem: Host-associated > Mammals > Digestive system > Stomach > Rumen | place: USA...
CTCTAATCGCTCAAGCTTTTCGTTAACTTGAGAATGAGCATAGTCTTCTGGCTTACTCATCGTCAATCATGACTCTTCCTAGCTCGTCAGCGTCAATCTTAGAAAGCACATCATCCGCCTTGTCTCCGTCGCCAAGTATATCCAATATCTTCCGTGTAACATATTCTTGTGAAAGATATGTACCGGATTGCAGAAGAACATTTATCATCTCGGTTTGATTTATCAGCGGTGACCTTGTAAAGGTAGCCGTGTCCTCAATTCCTGCAATAGCTAAGATACCATGAATGAACTCAAGCACCTGATACTCAAAGTCGTCACACTTGATATTCAAGTCCTCATATGAAGCTTTTATCTGCGTTGCCGTGACTGCTCCACTTGCTACACGTTCTGTGTCTAAAGCCATGGCATCCTTATACATATCCTTCTCAAGCCTATCCAATAATGCTTCCCGGCTTGCGAAAGGCACCTCCTGTGCGTGACTCTCGGCGCTAGCTCCATCATCTCGGACTACGGTAGCATGGAGGGTCTTCATCTGCTTGATAAACCTAGCTAAATCAACGTTATCCATGCCTCCAGCGTTATTAATAGTCCAATAAACAAGGCTCGCCTCATCCACGTTGTTAGCGAAGCCACTCTTTATCAAATCGTAGCAGTCGATCTGTTCGCGCATTCCTACAAGCTCAGATTGGTGTTCGCTGTTTGCCCATAACGGAACGATTGGAAAGCTCGGATAGTTTTGGAAATCGTATATCTCTGTTCCGTCTGCATCTGTAGTTCTTGTCAAGGCAATATATCCACGCTTATCCTCGTCAAGGTCTTCATCTGTGTTATAAACATATTTAGTGAACCCATCCAATTCATATAGTGTTGCCTTCAACGGCTTGCCTGTATCTATTTGCCAATACCTCACACCTGCTTTCATAGCACCATCCATCTCGTCAAATAAAGGAATGAACTCAAGATAGTTAAAGACTTCCACATGATCATTATCAAAAAAACCATAAGAGGCTTTACCCCATAATGAACTCTTAGCCAACTTCACAAGCTGAGAGTCGAAGGGCTTAGAGCTTGTGCTTAACCTATCCTCAGTATCATCTTTCCCCCATGACACGCCATTGCCTAAAAGATACTGGACTTCCTGAGTTATAAACCTATAGAAGTGTCTGCAAGCCATCTTAAAGTTGGCAGAATAGTTGTCGGGGATAGCTTGGCCCGACACTGTATATAGCAGTTTCTGATATTGATTTATTGTAACGTTCCTGTGACAATAGTACTCATACGCTTCTTTTGCTACACGGTAATCATGTGAACTTTCATGCTCATTTATCAAAGCACGCACGAAATTCTTTCGCTTCACCTCGTCTGTGCCTACTGCTAAAAGATCTTGATATGTCTTCATGCATTCACCTTCTTTTCAATATATAACGTTACATCCGCATTGTACACCACCGTCACATCCCCATCGCTCCACACATTGTTAGCGCCGAGCAGAAGCTGTACCTCTGTAGGTGTCAGTTGGTATGTGAGTGGTGAGGCGAGTTCGTAGACTACGGTTGTGGGGCGTTCAGATAACCATTTAAGAAAAGCGGCGAGGCTTGTTATGCTTTTAGGAACATAAATAAACGCTCTCGGTGCGCCTGTTGTATTATATCCAATTGTCCAAACCTCATCCGATGGAGCAATTACCGTTTTTAATGAATCGCTTAATATCGGCGCATTGACTTTCCCTTCCGTATTGAACGGAATCCACGTGATTCTATTGTTGTTCGGATTGTCCGTATAAAAACCGCCAACATCAGCGTTTTCGTCAAGCGTCACCATCGCCCTATCAACCACCAACTCACCACTCACCACATCAAGCGTACCCCCATACACCGTCTGTCCAAGTGGTGTGGTGTAGGTTGTGCCATCTTCCGCTGATGTTGTTGGCGATACATGCGTAACCACTTCCGTATGTCCGCTGATAGGGCAGATGTTGGAGTATGGATAGAACTTGTCTATTCCACTTGTCTTTGATATGACTATGCCAACTGTATAATTGGTCAGCACAGTTCCGTCTTTCCATACGGCAAATCTGAATTGTAGCGTTGTTTCACTTTCAAGCGTGATGGCTTGCTCTGACCCTATGAGAGAACTTGATATATTTGATGTTCCGTCATTGGCATACAAACTAATCTCGTTCGTTGTTGTTCCGCCGACAATAAAAGCCTTTGCGTAATAAGTACCAGCAGGAAGTGTCAGCGTAAGGTTTACCATCGTTGCATAACCACCGCCGTTTTTAGTGCCATTCAGAATGATGTAGTTATCATCGGACGTATATGTTACTTGTGCCGTTGTCTGATTAACTCTGCCACCAACATTCAGCAGATTCTTCCCTCCACCGCCTACCCACGGCTTGTCGTATCCGTGTAGGTCTTGGATTGGTTCAAGTGTCACTTTGAGCGATTCAACAGGAATAATGCTCTGCCCGTCTGTGATGGTGATGGGATTGCCTGTTGCGGTGTCTCTCGGAAGTATCGTTTCCAAGTCCTTATAGGTAACTTCACCTGTCTTGCCTTGCGGTATGCCTAAATTCAGTATAGGATTTTCAGCCGATCCTGTGATGCTTGCCGTTGCAGACTCGTTCGGTTCAAGCGTGTCCACCGTACCGATGGAAAAGTTAGGTGTTGCGCCTGTTTCGCCCTGAACACCTTGATTGCCTTTATCTCCTTTATCGCCTTTGTCACCTTTGATGCTGTCACCTTTATCTCCCTTATCACCTTTATCACCTTTATCTCCCTTGTCACCTTTGTCACCATGAGCCTCGATGCCTGTGTCAACCCAATTGCCATTAACAGAATCCCATACACGCCACGTGCCGTCTTCTACCCTCGGATAATGCGTCACGTTCGTCTCGGTTTTTTCTACTGCAATACCAAGCGCGGCTATAGCTTGAGTGATCAGATCTTGTTCAACAGGTGTAGGCTCTGCATCTGTAGGCTTCGCCTTATTGATAACAGGAATTTTAACTTTGTACATCGTCCTTCCGTCAGTTTCCTCATCATGAAGAAATAACCATGCGTAGATAGTTTTGCCTGTCAAGAAATACTCATCAGGAATGAGAACGCCATCTGCATCGCCGATCATAGTCTTTGCTTGTCCACCTTCTTCATTGGAAAAGTGGACTTCATAGGCATCCGGAAGTGGAATGCCCTTGAATACAAGTCGCTGTCCGTAATCGTATCTGTACCTACTTGCGGTTACACACGACTTTGAAGACCCAAAGCTTGCCATAATATTGTGGTTCATTTAATCACATCCTTCATAAAAACTCATTGTAATCCATATAATCAGCATTGCGTTTGCCCATAGCACGGATTAGACTTGCCAAACTATCTGGGCAGTCGTCATGCTCAGCATTTTCATTATAATCACAAATCTGATTTATATATGCTTCATCTGTTCCTTTTATAAATATAACATTATGCCATTCAAACTTCAAATAACTCACGATTTTTATATGTTTATTCTGCTTTTCTGTGTAAGTAGCCACGGTAAGCCCTCGCTCCCTCAGCTTCCTAGCCACGTAGCCCTTGTCAGCGTTTAACTCGGTATGAAGTTTATTGACGTTGAACTTCTCACACCATGCCACGACTTCATCCATAACACTATCCACATGCTTCCTCCAGCATTTACCAAACACATAGTACTTGCCATCATGCACATTAGCAATCGTTAACGCGGTATAATCTTCACCATAATAAGCTGAATCAAGGTGTGCCCTTCCTTGCTCTACAAGACTAGGCTCTGCGTCTGTCTGAGGTTCTGTAAAGATAACATCTTCCGATGCAATGATTCTTAGTTCATAGTTACAGGCAAATAGGCTCGGTGTCATCTTACTTCGTAGCTCCTGAGCCTTCTCATCGGATATGAGTCCAGTTTTCTTGTAGTCGTAAATATAAATGTTCTCCATCAAGGTAAACACATCATCAGCATGCCACCTTGTGCCTGTGTTTATGATACGCCCACCACGGTTACGGATGTTCTGTAACTCCTGATATTGTATCTTTGTGCGGTCTCGTTCTGCCTTGCTGATTCGGTCAGAAATGTTACAAATATCATCCGTGATAACTATATCAGCGTGCTTACCTGTAATAGATGCTTTTAACCCAATACCCAATAGCTGAGAAGAGCCCGAAGGTGACATATAAAGATTAGTCATTATCGAACACGCATTAGACTCTATTAATGCCAACTTCTTCTTATACAGGATAATTGACAAGCTCTGTAACGCTTCCGACTCAAGAGCCTTCTTGATCATACGCACCATCTCAGTCACGTCATTATCTGCTTTCCTCAGGAAGATAATATTCTTCTCAGGGAATAGCACCATAATAAGCGCAATGCACACAGAAAGACAGCTACTTTTATAACTGCCTCTGTGTGCAAGCAATGTATAGTCACCTTTGCCGTTGATTATCTCACGCATCCAGTCATTGTGCGGATATTTGCGAACATCTGTGAAGCCTACAGCACGAGCGACCTTGTACGGATTCTTTTTTACATTTAGAACAGCAACATCAACGTCATTCATCGTCATCTTCCATCAAGCTCTTTACATAATCAACGCTCTGCCTGTACTCGGCATCGATGTTGACTTGCTCCACTTTCTGCACAGGGTCTTGACCCACTGTGCTTCTGATGGTCTCAAAAGCCTTGACGTTGCCTTTCATGGCTTGCTCAAACAACTTAGCAGTGATCGCTTCTGCACCTGTCGCAACGTTTCCATTCTTATCAACGAAGTCCTTTTCAAGCAACATTTCAAGTGCAAGCCGCAGGTCACGTTTCCTTCTTCTTGTTTCACCTGATGCCTTCCCGCCTTTCGACGCTTCTTCGGCGGTTAGCTTGTGCGCTTCATCTCCTCTAACGAGGTTCTGTTCGTTAGCCATTTTTTCTCCTTTTCATCGTAGCAAGCTTGTCCTCCAATCTTTCGTGCGATATACAGGAACGGAGTATCAAGCAGAGCAACAATCAACTCAATAATACTCGTACTCACTGCTATTGTAACAATCGTCTTTGCATCATATATTCCCAAAAATGCTAGCCCGATAAACCCAAAATTCTCAAGGCAGTTGCAAAGTATCGTAGACACATTATTCCTCAGCCATAACGCTTTGCCATGCATTTTATCCTTTATCCTATTGAAGATATAGACATCTGCCATGTTAGCAATAAAGTACATCGCCGCACTTGCAACACTGATTCTCAGGTTGAGTGCAAATAATGTAGTCATCGCATCGTTAGCATAATCGAACGGACTTGGAACATACCCGAGTGCGATTTGTGTAGCTGAAATCAGCACTACGTTTGAAAACAGACCTATGTAGACTGCTTTCTTTGCATCTTCCTTTGAATAGCACTCGGACAGAATATCCGTTGCCAAGAAAGTAGATGCGAACATAACTGTTCCAATTGCCGTACTCAGCCCAAATATCATAGCGTTCTTAGCCGTGATAATGTTCGCCAAAACCGTTGCGATTGCTACCCACGCAATCACACCTTCTCGCTTAAAGAATCGGTGACAGAACAGCACCAGCGAAAACACAACACACACCTCTACAAATAGCATTAACTCATTCATTTTCTTTTACCTCCGTAGTATTTTTTATAGCAGGATTTTGCGTAACTGCTATTATTGGCTATTTTTCGACAACCACATCGAAATGCGTTTTACATCCGATGATTCTGTCAACGACTCTCAGGTCGTTTGGCTGGTATGTCTCCATGAGGAAATTATAGACTGCATAAACCACGTCCTCGATATTGAACTCTTTACCGTCAATCTCGGTCATTATCCACTCATTGACTTCCATGTAGTCAGGATAACAGTGGTTCGGTTCGAACATGATTTCAAGCTCATTCTTGTACCAGTCCTGACCAATCGCACACTTCGTATATGCGACAGGTCTCATGATAATCATAGTTATTCCTTGCTTATTCTCCAGCTTTGTCATATATCGGGTCTCCTATTCCATTAGCTTCAAAAGCCTTCATCCTATCAATACACGTACCACATTTACCGCATGGCTTATCACCGCCCTTGTAGCAACTCCATGTCTTTTCATACGGCACTCCGAGCTTGAGTCCAGTAGCGACTATATCCGCCTTATTTTTATCTATAAACGGCGCAAACACGCATACCGCATGTCCAGTACCTTCATAGATTGCGCTCCCCATAGAACGGTTAAATGCTTCGGAACAATCAGGATAAGCACTGCCAGCGGCATCATCTTTATGCGCTCCGTAATAGATGATACCGCAATCCTTTGACAGTGCAATACTCGCCGCAATCGAGATAAACAGACCGTTCCTGAACGGAACATAAGTTGACACAGTCTCTTCTTTGCCATCAAGCTGTTCTGAATAGCTTCCCTCAGGAACAGCCACGTCGTTCTTCTTAAGGAGCGAACATCCTGACGATTCGAATATCTTACTCACATCGTACTCAAGATGCTCGACCTTATAAAATTTGGAAAGCTCCCTTGCGCACTGAATCTCCTTATCATGCTTCTGCCCGTAAGACAGCGACAGGGCGACTACATTCTCATGCCCCATCAAGTCCACAGCCATCGCAAGGCAGGTCGTACTATCAAGACCGCCACTAAATAATACTAATGCTTTCATAAATTTGCCTCCGCATATTTCTGAAATTTTATCCATTCCGAAAGATTATGCCTTTGCAATTTTTCTTGGATACATCGCTTCCCGTTTGGTCTACGGTACAAGTGCATATATCCGCCCTCTTTAATATAATAATGACCATAACGGCCATACAACCAATTTGTACTGTCTATGCTATCAAAAGAATATTTTGACAACTCTTTTGTTGATGTAAACCCTAACCCATGGATTTTACATCCTTTTTTATGCGCAATGTCGATCAATGGAGTAAATAACGCATAATCTTTGTTCCTTATTTCCTTCGTAACAATTCCGCCGATTGCGACATATGGATATTCATCGCACATCTTTTTATATTCAGCAATCCCTCTCGATTTGTGCCATACAGGAATACATTGAGTGCCCGTTATCGATTCAAGTTTTTTTCGATATTTTTTTACAGCTTCGTATCCGACAACGGAATCAATGTCTAATTCAAAATATTTTTTAACATTATGAGTTTTAATAAAATTACCGTATTGTTCAATATAATCATCCCAATTAGGAGCGCCGCCATTCCCACGCATAAATGTAAAAGCTCCGCTATCTAATAAAAAATCACAATGATTTATCAATGGAATTTCAAAATCAGCAAACGAATAAAAACTCTCTAAAAACGGAGCTTTGTTATTGATAATTAAATCCGTATTGGATTTGTATGCGGATGATATGCCCGCCAAATATACGATCATACTTCAAACCATTCTCCGCAATGCGGACACTGAATCTTTTTCGGCTCTTTCTCCTTCTCCGGAGCATCCTCGAAAAGCTTATCAAGTTCAGTTTCATCAAAAAAACTGCCTGCCGTATCGAATCCGAAATCCGCCATATCTAAGCTGTCTAAGCCTTCCGTGATCTCTTTAAGCTCAATATCCAAAAGCTCAAAATCAAATCCTGTATTCATCGTCAGCTTGTTATGCACGAGCATATATGCCCTGCGCTGTTCGTCGGTCAGGTCATCGAGTCTGATAATTGGGACAGTATCAATATCATCCATCTCCATAACAGCGAGCAGTCTGCCATGACCTTCAATCACTTCATTGTCGTGCCAAATAGCAATCGGGTCATTGAATCCGAACTCCTCGATGCTCTTTTTAATCTGCTCTACCTGCTCATCCGTATGCAACTTTGCATTTTTCGCATACGGCTTTAGCTGTTCCTTGCTTACATATTCAATTTGTAGTTTATTCATTTATACCTCCAACCTAATTAAACCACATTCTTCCATTAAGTTCTTCGGCGTACTCCGTCAGCCTTATACTTGTGTAGAATACACCTTTACCACATCTTCCTTTATCTGGCAGCTTCTTTGATATCTCACGAAAGAACTTCTTACTGGTCATCTCGTATTCGTTATTCTTTTTTGCCCACTTGATATATAGCGAAAACAAATCGCTTGCGATAATCCTCTCATTACTATTATAGTCGATTTCAATACATTGTTCAAGAAAACCAGCTAGCAAGTCCATTTCCTGCTTATACTCCTTGACCGCATCTAATACACATTCAGGCTCACTCATGCCTTCTTTCTGCCACATGATGCATCCATCAACTGCCCACTTCAGAATCTGTGGGAACTCCTTTCTTAATTTCCATTTAAGATTTTTATCGACTTTATCTTTAGGGATATTAACCTCAAACGGTATCAACTTTATGCGTCTCCATATGCCTAAATCAGTGCCCCTGATAACGGGCTTATGATTAGTAGCTACCCATATCTTAAATTCTGGAAGGTATTCAAATTCTTCAGCGTATAAGAAACGACAAGTAATCTTTGAGCCGCCTGTTAACTGTTTTAGCAAGCCTTCATTAAGTCTTACCCCCTCGGTAGGTTCCTCACATGTAACGAACCTAGCAGACTTTAGTCTAGCAATATCCGAGTTAGCGCCTTCACTACCGAACTTTTTCATCATGATTGTTTCAGGTTGTGTGTTTGATGCGTACCCGCCTAACATATCCGCGATAGCATCCAAGAACGTGCTTTTCCCATTATTGCCCATGCCATACAGGAAGTACGCGCATTGTTCTTTTACGCTCCCGCTTAAGCTATAGCCTATACACTTTTGGATATATCTTTGTAGCTCCTTATCGCCGTTAGTAACTTCATCTAAGAACTCAAGCCATCTATTAGGCTTCGCCCCTGTGGTATCATATTCACAGTTTGTTATCTTGCTCATCATAAAGTTGCTATCGTGAGGCATAAGCTCTCCATTGCGTAAGTTAACAATACCGTTTTGAACATTTAAATAATCTGTATATACATCAAATTCATTAGGGTCAACGGGAATACCGTCAAGGTGTTGGCACTCCTTTACCATGTTTTCCTTACTCTTTGAACCTGCTGTTCTGTTCGCCCACTTGAGCATATCAAGCTGAGTCTTCTCGTCCTGCTCAATAAAAGCGTCACGTTTTATGTCCTCACAAATGATATCAGCAAGTTTTTTGACTTCACCGCTATCATCCATACGCCATAGCTTACCATCCCAATACATCCATTTCTTGCGGTTGTATGAGTATCTAATAATATTCCCAAACTTATCATAAAGCCTGCGTGCATTGCCTGTATCAGTCATATCATAACGCTTATGTGGTACTTCTGCCGTCACCTTGCCATCACTGAATATCTTAAATGCAAGGTCAGAGTCATCCTCGTATTTGTTAGGGTTATACACATCAATACAGTTAGCACACGCCCTACCGATAGTTATCGCTCCATAAGTCTTACCCCCGCGCTTCTCATCCCACTTAGGGCGATACAATCCTGATGAACGGAAAATCCTATCCATCTGCGCCGTGTTACGTTGTGTCCAAAAAGCTAGCTGATTACACAAAGCAAGATCTGCTTCGGACTGTGAAGGATATACACCTTGCCAATTGCCTTGATAAAGCATATTAAATAATGACCCTGATTGACAGTTTCTAGCCTTATCAATGATATCATGGTCGTCAAGGTCTATATGTGCATAAAAGCTTCTCGGCTCAACTCTTGGCGTTTCACTTGGCAAATACTTGCTATGAAGCACCTTGATGCTTTCCGTGCAGTCAATTACACTTTTATACTTATCATTGTAAATCTTGCCTGTACAAATGAAGTAACGACCGCTTGAATACATCTCCACCCCGCCTTTGCGCCTTGCACCATCAGGAAGAATGCCTTTGCAGATGATATGAATACCCGACCCGCTCTTGCTTATCTCGGCGTAGCTTTGCAAGGTCTCAACAAATTCGTCACAGAAGTCAGTGTTATCAATGCAATGGTCAAGATCGACACCGAAATATCCGTTAGCAAACATGAATCCAACGCCATCAAAGCTATATCGGTCACACGCTTTACAAGCCGTTTCAAAGTCGCTCCATGTTGATGAATCATTACTTTTTGCGTTATATCCAGTATAAGGGTTTTTTGGTATCTTATCAGCCCCTACCCAGCACACCCACTGCTTTAGCCCACGCAGTTCTTGAGGGATGTTATTTACTATCGTTATCATAATGCTCTCCCCTTATGCGTGTAAGTTCTGATTCAGGCACATGCCACGTCTTGCCGTTTGGATATTTAACGGCTTTCATCTTACCGTTGTGCACCCACGCACGTGCTGTTCGAGCCGTTATGCCCAGCAGTGACGCCACTTCATTTAGATTATAGTACTTCTCTAAGTTCATTCGTCTTCCTCCTCCTCTTCGTCTTCATCCTCATAATAATCCTCAATCGCCGTACTCCCACAGTGCGGACACTTTTTTAACGTTGCATAATGATGATCGCCAAACATGCTCCCTACGCCATAATAATTTTCCAAACAGACTTCTTCAAGAATAACTTCGTTATATTCAAATACTTCTCCGCACACCTCACATCTTAACATTTCTCTATCCTCCTGTTCCATTTATCAGCGATCAGAAACGCTCTGATATAGTAATCATGTTCATCGAAAGTGTAGTCATAAAAAGTTAAATTACACGCCCCACATTCTAAAGTGATGCACGCCGTGCCGTCTGAAGCATCTTCTTGCAATTCATTAAAAAAATCCTTTTCCATCAGCGTTGGCTTGCTTCCACAGAAAGGGCAGGGCTTCAATTCGTAAGCCCCACCTTTCATCTTTTCAATAATAATATCTCTTAGTGTCTTATTAGCATCCATTTTTCTTAGTCCTCGTCAATCTCTTCAAACATTTCCCAGCCTGCAACAAAACTATGCCAATTAGCTCCGTAGCTATTGCCTGTATCTTTTAAATATAATTCATCGTTAGGGTCAAGCTCCTCTAATGCCTCAATTAATTCTCCAACTGTCATGCCTCTAACTTGGTCATGCCCATACCCCTGATTACCATCAATATACATTGCATATTTCATTTTTTCTTTCCTCCTTTTCTAATTTTTTCTTTTCTTTACTTTATTATATATTAAGCGTAGCCAAATGTCAATAAATGTTAATAAATTTATAGTTATTTTTTTTGTAAATTCTTTGCCTTTTTTTCGCCCATCCATAGAACATGCCAAAGTCATCAAGCAGATCAATAACAATGCCTTTATCTTTGCCCTCAGCCTTGCGACCTACTCTACCCACTGCCTGCGTAACGGTTGTTTCATTTTTTTCAGGAGTAGCAAAAACAATACACCTAAGGTTAGGACAGTCAAGCCCTTCTTTTGCAAGTTGATATGTTGCAAATATACAATTAAGCTCTCCGTCATTAAGCTTTTGTAGAGCCTCTTTACGTTCTGCTTTTGCTCTTTTGCTCTGCCCCATACCTGATAGACAGATAGAACGTTCGCCATATTCATCATTGAGCCTTTTCAGATATTCCACACGATTAGCCAACACAATTGTCGGCTTGTCTGTAGGTATCATATTCTTGATAAATTCAAATCGTTCATTGTTCTGTGTCAAATCATCCACAAGCTGTGAATAGTTGATTGTTCCGTCTCCATCAAGCACGACATCATAATCAGGCGTGTACCCTGTCTTGACTCCATACACCTCAATAGGGCATGTCGTATGAGCAACTTCACTTTTATCAATCTCACAAATGATATCGCCAAGCAATGCAAACATCGACTGCTCAAGCCCGTCCGCTCTTTTTGGTGTTGCAGTCAATCCGATCTTATATCTTGCCCGGAGGCTATTCATGACCTTGTAGAATTGTGTCACTCGTGTAGGGCTTCCGCAGCAGTGGTGACATTCATCACATACAATAGCATCCCACGTGCTATGATATTGTGACAAGTCAATCCTGCTCATGGTCTGCACTGTTGCAAATGTAAGGCTCTCACCAATATTTACCCTACCTCCTGTAATAGTGCCAAATGTATTGCTATCAATATTAAGCCGTGACTTCGCCCTATTCATTGACTGATTCATCAAGTCCTGCGTGTGTGTTAGCCATAATGTCCTGCCCCCAATGCGTGAGACAGCTTCTAAAGCCGTCTCGCTCTTGCCTGCACCGCAAGGCATAACTACTACGCCATTTTTTTCTTTTAAAATCGCTTTTACTGCTTTTTCTTGGTATGAATATAAATTTATGCTTGAATCATAGTTAATACGATCAAATTTAGAAAAGACGTGCTTAAAGGTGCACGTCTGCCCATACCTGTCCCAAATCTCTTTAAGACACCCAAAAGGTAAATACATATCAATACCTATTGTCTCATATAGATATATATTCTTTTCGGTGCCTCCAGTCCATAATCCTAGCCGTTCTTTTTTATAAAAATCAGGATTAGGAATGACTAAATTATTCTTACACCACTTAATTAAATCAAGTGTTGGATTACTTATCTTAATTCTACCGCCTACAGTTATTTCCATTTTTCTCCTTTAGCCTTCTTATGTTTTCTTGTATGCTCTCCAAGTATGCTTTTATCAGTTCCCTCACAGGAACCTTTATCATATCAATTTTCATCTTGATACCTCCTCGGTTCAGGATTTCTGTTTCTCACATGAATACGAAAATAAGTCGCTTTACCGTTTATATTATTGCCGTGGGAATGTGCTTCCCGTATAGCATCATTCTTCCCCCAAGTATTCAGAATTCCATAACGGTTACTACCTTCTAGAATTTCAAATTGTTCAGGATTATATATATTCATAAAAGTAATAGGAACCCCCATAACACCATCATAATCACATGGTACGTCTGCCACCTTACCAACATTTATAACGTCATAATTATCAAATTTTTGAAAATCTCCAGACCTATAATAATTGCCTCGTAAATCTAACTTCTCGTGTCTTTTCTGTATATCGAGATTTGTATACCAACAAATATTACCGAGGCTTCTCCATTTCTGCCCTGTTTCATCAATCCAAAAGCGTGTTGCTCTCGGCTCATAGTAATCTGGCACCTTGAACTTCATATCACCAGAATAATATCCAAGCCATATTTTATTCTCCTTCAGTAAAGGGAATATATCTTTATAAATGATCGCGTTCTGACTACCTATAATCAGAAACTTTTTATCATACTCAATCAACTGCTGAACATATTCACGCCAAAGACTGAACGGTGGATTTGTAACAACAATATCTGCCTCATCAAGCAGGTCAAGACACTCCCGATTACGAAAGTCACCATTACCCTCAAGCGGTGTCTTTACACCGACTTCAATATCGTTATCATCACCGCCGGTATATTCCATCTTATATGTAGGCTCTGTCTTATCGTAATACGTGGAAATCAGCTTCTTGAGACCAAGGGCCTCGAAATTTAGATGGAAATATTTCCAAAATGCTGACCAAGTAGGGTCGTCACAGTTACAGAACACAATCTTGTTCTTGAAGTGCTGTTTATAATGCATCAACTCTTTTGCGACATCAGTGAGTTGTGTATAGAACTCATCGTTCTTCGCATTCTTTGCTTTGTGTAGATTCGCATTTGCTGCCATCTCCATCCCTCTCTTTCCGTCTGCTCTAATAAAACTCTGCTTTCTCTAAATCTTCTCTGAAGAACCATATTGTACTGTCCCCCGTTCCTAAATGGCATCTGATATAACAGAGGTCGGGAAACTCGTCAGACAGAAATTTCGTAAAGTCATCAAGGTCACAAGAATCGATGGAATATTCTCTTTCGGTTCGTGACGTTCCGTAATACTCGGTATGAGCATCGAACCATTCATTAACTTTTTGAATATCTTCTTCGTACATCATTCGCTCCTCCTTTCCACGGCTCTGGTATTGGCATCCATGCGATAGGCTTTGAGTATTGCGGAGTGTCAAATATAGACCATCCCCATTCGCCTTCACCGAATCCAAAGCAGTTATTCGTCCATCGGCACTCGCATTGGTATTCTGTATCGGTACATACCCAATATGTTTTTTTCTCTTCTTTTGGCAACCGCTCCGAGCATGGAATCCACTGCGGTTCTGGCTGTGCGGATGGCAGTGACTTTATATCTCCGATAACCTGTTTGATATGCCATGCTTCCGCATCCGTCATGCTATGTTCGCTCCAATCATATAGCGCGTCTATCACTGCCTGTCTGCTGATTAAGTCTTGCATTGTTTATTCTCTCCTCTGCAATTTTGAAATACTCTTCTTCAATTTCCATTCCAATAAAATTACGTTTCAGATTGACACAAGCCACACCCGTGCTACCGCTTCCCATGCAGTTATCGAGGACGGTTTCGCCTTCGTTGGTGTATGTCTTAATGAGATATTCAAGCAGGGCAATCGGTTTTTGTGTCGGGTGTAAACCGACTTCAACATTAAACTTTTGCCATGATGACGGGACCCTTAAATTTCCCTGGTTGTTGTTCTTCCGGTTGAACTCACTGTAATTACTTGACTTGGCGCTGCGATTATCTAATCTGTATTGGACCCTGGCAAGCCCGCCGCCGGTCCTTTCCTGCATTTGCCTGTTATATGTCCATTTGCCTTTGCTAAAAATCAGCACAGACTCATGTTCTTTCATTGGCTCCCTGACAGTATTGGCAAAGTTGCTGCCGCGATTCTTAATCCAGATCCATTCATGCTTAAACATTTTTGGATTGCTCATAACCAAAGCTGACGTAAATGGCTGACTGGCATGTAGAGCTATTACTGCAGTAGGCTTTGTCACCCTCTCATAAGCGGCCCACAATTTATCAAACGGAATTACACTATCCCATTTGTTTTGCGTTGTACCATACGGCAAATCACACAGAATCATATCAATACTTTTATCGGGAACGTCTTTCATAAGTTCAAGACAATCGCCTTGTTGCAACCAAATCATCTGTTACACCTCGCCTCAATCGCATCCTGTCTGCTTATTAAATCATCCATCTTGTTCACCTCTCATATCTGCTACGACCTTATCATAAAGCCGTTCAAGGAACTTAATTTCTGTAGCCGTGTCTTCATCATATCGCCAATGCTGAGCCGACCGCTTTGACAACAAGCTAAGTGATATACCGTGTTGGAAT